>APMI01005287.1_pt1 | contig 11751 bp, 9 predicted proteins | sample 667938 | NCBI WGS metagenome assembly APMI01 (sample SAMN01084076, study PRJNA167559) | wastewater metagenome | biome: Wastewater | place: Denmark: Ejby Moelle, Odense | collected 2011-11-28 | reverse complement strand
TGATAATAGCGTATGGAATTATTAAAACTGAAACTTATTTTTTCTGCCGGTTTTACATCGAAATTTGCTTTTCTTAATGTATTTTTTATACGCTCAATTTTTACTTTATCGATATTCGAAAGATTATATTGAATATAAATAACGCCTTCATTGTCGGGTTGTTTATCACAAGTTAATAGTGGATTTTTTGAAAAAAAACTGCCTATCGTGTGCATGTATTCATTGTTTATAAATTTATTAGCTTTAGAGAGGTCGGCGAAAGTTTTCGTACTCAACATTCTGGTTAAAGTGTAATCATGATCAGGCTTTAACTCAATATAATTTGAAAAAGCACCATCTTTTTTCATTCTTTTCTTCAGATTTTGCACCGCCACGTATTGATGGCCGTAAAATGGATTACTTGCCAACGAAACAACTGTGTTCAGGAAAGAGGGTTGCTTGTATTCCGAGTTTTTCCTGTTTTTTATTTTGCTATTGATAAGGTTAATGCAAATAAGGTTTAGTTTTCCAGCATACTTTTGGCTATATTTTTGGGTGTGATTTTTCAAAAAATCGTAAATCTCCAAAGTAGTTTCGTTACCAGAATTCTCGTAAAAACCGCCATCTCCCAATCTTCCTGAACCATGCAGGTAGTTATAGGAATTCATCAATGGAAAAGCCTGACTCTGATTGACGCAAGTCACCATGGGAAGCGCCTTATTATCGGATGCATGACAATCCCTAAAATCACCATACAGGTTTTTCGCGTAGGAGATACTGTCAGTTTTTACGGGTGAAAAATAACCCCTTGTTCCGTCATCAACCACCGTACAATTGAGGAACAACAGTGGATTCGTATAATTTTGTTTATAGATACTCATAAAGTCGCCATCAAAGAATAAATCAATTTTCCTCTCAATTTCTTGCACTACTTCATCTTTGCTTATTTCTGGTATATTTTTCTGGGATTTTCCAGCCAATTTTTCATTCTTTTCATCTTTTATAACAGAAAGGGAATGGCTCTTTAAATAAGCTTTCTTAAATAAATTCTTTTCTTCATTCTGAAATGCGTAGTTCCTATCTCTTCTTTCCCCTGTAAAAAAGTCCCAAACTGCATCAAAAGTAAAATCGCTGATCAACAATCCAAATAACCCACTACTCAGGTAATTTTGCGTGTAGATTTCCTTTACAATCTTAGTAGAATCCTTTATATCTGCATTATATTCATCAAGCTGATGAAACGCCATATACATTTGTGCTCCAGAAGATGAGCCAGAGACCGTGGAAATGCTGAAAATGTGCTTATAAAAATTGTCTGATTCAAGATATGCGATTCTTTTCCGAATTTGATCAGCTTCTATTTTATTTTTAGTTTTCAACAAACATTTGGTTAAATCAGCTTTTTCTTTTTCGTTTCTGGATTTCACCATGTTCTCCATTTTTAACATATTGAGTAAAAACCATGCTCCTGCTCTACTTCCGCCACCTTGCCCGGAAATCAAAAAGACGTTCACCGGTTCCGCACTTTTATCAAAACCATTGGATTTCCACCATTGATCAAAATAATCACCTATTTGTTCCTGAGCGTAATCACCCTTTTCATATTTTTCAACAGGTTCTACCCTGATTAAGCTCTGATTAAAGGATTTAAAAAAATAGAAGAAACAAATTCCGAAAACCAATCCCAATAAACAGTATTTATACACTTTAAGTCTAAATCCGTAAACCGACTCATTTGGGGCATCTTGATTTGAAACCAGCTTTGAAATTAATATTTGGGAAGTAAAAAACAGCTCTATCCCAACAATCGCTGATGCAGAAATCATTATGCACACCACAATTGGATTAATAGCGTTTAACTTGAAATTAAAATTCAGGTATACAAACAGTGCAAAAAACGCAAAGGTGATACCGCAAACAAACCCGTGTATTCGTAATGAAGCTTTATACTCATCTTCTTGATCAACCTCCTTGTTTGCTAAGGAATTTAACTCAGTTTTCTGATTTTTTTGGTTTTCACGTTGTTCCTTTACCAAAGCTTCGTCATTATTAGAAAATTCATTTTTTTCACTATTCGAACTTTCCTCTCTAGTTTGATTTTTTTGTAAGGAGAAACCCTTGTTTCTACCGGTTTCGTAATCGAAGAACTTCATAAACAGATACATGAGGAGCATCCCTAAATAGAAATAAGCTAAATACAGGTAGGGATACATGGTAAATATGCTAAGAGAACCTTCCTTACCTGGGACTTGTAATAATGGAGCCATGAAAAACATTAAAAAACAAAGCAAAACAACAGTGACAAAAACCTTTTTACTTTTAAATCTTTTAATCAGTCGCGATCTCACTTCTTCAATATGATGTTTTTTCTTACCGATGATATAATCTATCAGATAAATACTAACAAAAATCAAAACCGGCAAGGCAAGAAGGTACAAGAAGAATTTTGATTTGTAAGAATAGAAAACAATAAGAAACGTGATCAAAAACAAAAACCAAGGAATCAGAGCAATATAACGCACTGCAAATTGTTCCCTGATTAAATTCTCGCTTCGATCAATCGCTTTATAAGAAGTATAACCATAATAATTATCGCTTACCGACCGATGAATCTCTTTCTCATTTAAATCTATAGCCGTTAATTGCTGAAAAAGTTTTATGGACCAAGCTGGAATGCACCAAAGACTTAAACTCAGCATAAAAAAAGAAAAAATGATCAATGATAAGTTCAATCCGCTTTCATCATTGTTGAGGAAATACAAAATTTCTCGTCCCGCATCAAGCTGATAAATTACGAAAGGAAAAAATACAGCAATGGCTATAAACAAACCATTCCCTCGAATGGTATTATAGAGCTTTTCCACCCACAGAAAAAGAAATTTCATGATATTAATTTTTCTTTAAAAATAATACTGAATTTCAAAACAAACCACCGTGAAAACACGGTATTTTTAAAAAAAACATGATCACATCAATATTTTCTAACATGATGCATGTAAAACCAATAACTTTTTTCTATTCCCCAAGAATCCGTAAATTCGCACCCAACAATTCTAAACAATGGACGAAGAAAAAAAATCCCTCAATTTTATTGAGCAAATTATAGAAGACGATTTAGCAAACGGACTTGGGAAAGATAAGCTCCGCTTCCGCTTTCCGCCGGAACCAAATGGTTATCTGCATGTTGGTCACACCAAAGCCATCTGCATCAATTTTGGTTTGGGCGAGAAATATGGCGCTCCCGTAAATCTACGTTTCGACGATACCAATCCTGAAAAAGAAGAACAGGAATTTGTGGATTCCATCAAAGCCGACATCGATTGGTTGGGTTTTAAATATGATAAGGAATTGTATGCGTCCGATTATTTCGACCAACTTTACGATTGGGCCGTCCAGATGATTAAGAACGGAAAAGCTTATATTGACGAGCAAACGTCCGAAGAAATCACCGCCCAAAGAAAAAATCCTTTTGAGGAAGGGATTGAATCTCCTTTCAGAAACCGACCAGTTGAAGAAAGTTTGGAGCTTTTCGAGAAAATGAAAAACGGCGAATTCGAAGAAGGAGCAATGTCTTTAAGGGCAAAAATCGACATGAAATCTCCGAACATGAACATGCGCGATCCGGTGATGTACAGAATTTTGAAACGACCTCACCACAGAACTGGCGACAAATGGAAAATTTATCCAATGTACGATTGGGCGCATGGACAGTCGGATTACATCGAACAAATTTCGCACTCTCTTTGTTCTTTAGAATTCGAAAATCACCGTCCACTGTACGATTGGTATTTGGATCAGGTTTATGATGAAACCAAAGTGAGAAATAAACAGCGCGAATTCGCAAGAATGAACGTTTCTTACATGATCACTTCCAAAAGAAAACTTCAACGATTGGTTGCAGAAAAAGTAGTGACAGGATGGGATGATCCAAGAATGCCTACAATTTCTGGGATGAGAAGATTAGGATTTACACCCACTTCCATTAAAAATTTCATTGAAAGAGTGGGGGTCGCAAAACGTGAGAACTTGATTGATATCCAGTTATTGGAATTTTTTGTACGTGAAGATTTGAATAAGATCTCAACAAGAGTGATGACTGTTGTTGATCCCGTAAAACTGGTGATTGAGAACTATGATGAAAATACTGAAGAATGGCTGGAAACCGAAAACAATCCCGAAGATGAGAACGCAGGAACTCGTGAAATTCCTTTCAGCAGAGAACTTTATATCGAAAGAGAAGATTTCAAGGAAGAAGCCAACAATAAATTTTTCCGTTTAAAATTAGGCGGTGAAGTTCGTTTGAAATCAGCATACATCATTAAAGCAGAAAGAGTTGACAAGGATGAAAATGGCGAAATCATGACGATTTATGCCACCTACGATCCCAAATCAAAATCTGGTAGCGGAACCGAGGAAAGTCTGAGAAAAGTAAAGGGAACTTTGCACTGGGTTTCGGCAAAACATGCTTTGCCAATAGAAGTAAGAATTTACGACCGATTGTTTACCACTCCACAACCCGATGCAGAAAAAGAAGTCGATTTCATGGAATTCATCAATCCGGAAAGTTTGAAAGTTACCCAAGGATTCGCAGAACCGAGCCTTAAAAATGCCGAAGTTGGGCAACCATATCAGTTCCAAAGAATTGGATATTTCACAAAAGACAGAGATTCTTCAAATGAAAAATTGGTATTCAACAGAACGGTGACTTTAAAAGATGGTTACAAACCAGAATAAATTTCTGTGAAAAAATTACATAAAAAAAACTTCGGGATTCCGAAGTTTTTTGTTTTAAATGATGCCCTTTACGAAAATAGCATCTTTAATTGTTTTCAAAATATTTTCACAACTCCGTTTTAATTCCTTAATAAAAGTCTCCATAATAATTTTGATTTGGTTATTTCAAATGTACAGAAAATTTTTATTCTTTACGATAAGAAAATATTAATAATCAATTAAATACATTTTAAAATATTATTCACAATCATTTCTGCATGAACTCTGGAATTTTCTATAAACCACAGATGAGTGTCTTTGCCACCACAAACAACGCCTGCCAAATAAAGGTTTTCAATATTGGTTTCCATGGTTTCGGGATTGTAAATTGGATTTAGATTTTCTCCTATTAATTCAATTCCACTATTTCTTAAAAAATCAAAATCTGGCAAATAACCTGTCATCGCAAGAACAAAATCGTTTTTAATTTCATGAGTTTCACCATTTTTATCTTTAAAAATAACGGAATCTTCTTTAATTTCAACCACTTCAGAGTTAAAGTGAGCCAGAATGCTTCCTTCTGCAATCCGGTTTTCAATATCAGGTTTCACCCAGTATTTAACAGATTTTGAAATTACGGGGCTTTTGATAATCATCGTTACTTCCGCACCTTTTCGGTAGGTTTCCAAGGCAGCATCAACTGCGGAGTTGCTTGCGCCAATTATCACTATTTTTTGTTTTGAGTAAGGATAAGGTTCTGTGTAATAATGCTTTACTTTGGGTAAATCCTCACCTTTAACATTTATAAGATTCGGAATATCATAAAATCCTGTGGCAATCACAACATTTTTCGCCAAATAAGTTTGTCTGGAAGTTTCCACCTCAAAAAATTGATTTTTACAAACCTTAAGCACTTTTTCGTAAAGCTTAATATTGATATTTCTTTGTCTTGCAATTCCTTGGTAATATTCTAAAGCATCCTGTCTCCCGGGTTTTGGCGAAGTAGTGATAAATGGAATTTCAGCAATTTCAAGCTTTTCGGCCGTCGAAAAAAAACGCATATAAAGTGGATAATGATAGAGGGAATTGACAATCGTCCCTTTCTCGATAACCAAATATTTAAGTTGATGTTTTTCCGCTTCCAGAGCGCAGTTCAAACCAATTGGTCCACCACCGATGATTATGATGTCGAAGATTTCCATACCGCAAATATAGCAATCGAAACTTTACGATCAGCTCCTACAAAAAATATTCTCGCCGAATCTGTCAACTCTGAAAATATAGCGATTCAACATCATAAACCGTTAAATTATCTTATAAATTTTAAGATTTCGGGTATGGTAATTTTTTTATAATTATCTTCGCACCAAATTTTTTCTTCTACAATGAAAAAGCTATTTTCTATAATATTATTAAGTTTTTCTGTACTTTTTTTTGCGCAGGAAAGCATTGATTTCCAAACCACCACTTTCAAAGAAGTTTTAGCAAAAGCTAAAAGAGAAAAAAAACTCGTTTTTATGGATGCTTTTGCGTCATGGTGCGGTCCCTGTAAAATGATGGAAAAAAATATTTTTCCCATTAAGTCGGTCAAAGAGTATTACAACGCCAACTTTATTAATTCCAGATTTGACATGGAAAAAGGAGAAGGAAGAGAAATCGCCATGAAATATGGTATCCGTTCCTACCCTACCTTCTTATTTCTGAATGGCGACGGAGAGGTAGTTTCTAAATCTTATGGTTATATGGACGAAAACCAATTCCTGTCTTTTGCCAAAGAAGCCAACAATCCCAAACTGAAAAACAATTCCTACAAAGAACTTTTTGATAAAGGCGAAACAGATCCGGAATTTTTGATCAATATGATGAAATTATATTCCGACAGCGATTATCCGTTGGCAAAAAAAGTGTCGGAAAGGTATTTTTCAATCCGAAAAAATGAGCCAATGACGCGGGAAGAAGTTGGATTATTACTTTATTTCTTGAAATCTCCGACCGACGAAAATTATAAAATTTTCACCGGCAGAAGGGCTGAAATTGTGGCTGTTATGTCCGAGGATATCTACAAGCAATTTGATGTAAACATCAAGCTTTCAAATGTGATGGAGCGATCTTTCGATCAGAAAACAGGAATTATTAATGATGAACTGTTCTACCAAGACGCCATTCCATTAGTAGGAAAAACAGAGGCAGAAACTGCTCTGAACAGAATGAAGATAACTCTATATCCCAATATAGGAAATTTTGCGGGCTATGAAAAAGCTGCCTTGAGTTACTATAAAAATTCAGAAAATTTTGATCCTGAAGAATTGCTCAAGGCAGCTTGGATTTTTAGCGAACATGTATCTGATCCTTCTTCCCTAAAGCAAGCACAGGATTGGGCTGAAAAATCGGTCATGAAATCCGAAACCGCAGAAAACACCTACATTCTGGCTAAGCTTTATGCAAAAGCAGGAAAAAAAGAAAATGCGGTAATGTATGCCGAATTATCAAAGCACCTTGCAGAAACTCAGGGGAAAGACGCGACATTGGCAAAAAAACTTTTAGAAACATTAAAATAAGTCACTTTGAAAAAATTCATTTTTGTTTTGGCCCTTTCTTTTGTAACATTTGCAAGTGCTCAAACATCAGATTCCGCCTCTGGAAAAAAAACCTACCTAAAAGCCAATGCACTCTTTCTTCCCATAGGAATGCTGAATCTTGGTCTAGAACACCAGTTGGGCGAAAAATGGACGCTTCAGGGAGAGGTTTTCGTTTCACCCTGGAAATCTTTTATGGGGAAGTATGCTCAAATTTACATGGGCGGTGTTGAAGGACGGTATTACTTTAATGAAGCTTTTAAACATTGGTATGTTGGTGGTAATTTGCATTTTTCAGCTTTCAATATGCAAAAATGGAGCTACTGGAGCGATAGGTTAGCGCAATACGACCCAAATTCACCTTTTTACAGATTGTCCGATCTATACCAGAGAGGATTTTCAATTATGTTAGGTGCAACAATTGGCTACCAATGGCAAATCAACGACCAGTGGAATCTTGATCTTTTTGTGGGCGGTGGTCACTCTGAAGGGTTTTATCACGGGTATGTTAAAGGTTTAGACATTAGATATGATGACGCAGAAAGGCCTTGGAATAGAAGTGGGGAATTTATTCCATACAAAGGAGGTTTAATGATTTCGTACCGATTAAAATAATGGACATAAAAAGCAAAAAATTTTTAGTAATCGCTGTAATCACCTTCATCATTTTATTTTTGATGAATTACATCGGAAGCGACTACCCAGACAAGTCTAGTCGTGCCTTAATGACCGCAGTTGCAGGAGTTGTAGGATTGACAATCGGAATGTGGTTCGTACACCGTAATTCCAAAGACGACACCCACCACGATTTTGATTGATTCGCGAGATACCGGTTACGGGATTCGAGTTACGGGATTCGGGATAAAAATGATGAGTTTATTGTTTTGTTAATAAAACTCTCAAACCCTCAAACCTTCAAATCCCCACTCGTAAAAACTCACCAAGTTTTTCTACATTTGCACCATGATAAAAATCGGCAATATACAATTACCGGATTTCCCTCTTTTGCTTGCACCGATGGAAGATGTTTCTGATCCTCCATTTAGAAAATTGTGCAAAATGCATGGTGCAGATTTGATGTATTCTGAGTTTATTTCTTCTGAAGGCCTCATTCGCGACGCGATGAAAAGCCGTAAAAAATTGGATATTTTTGATTATGAAAGGCCTGTAGGAATTCAAATTTTCGGTGGCGATGAAGAAGCAATGGCACTTTCTGCCAAAATTGTGGAAACGGTGAATCCAGATTTGGTAGACATCAACTTTGGTTGCCCGGTAAAAAAAGTCGTCTGCAAAGGAGCCGGAGCAGGAGTTTTAAAGGATATCGATTTAATGGTACGTCTAACGAAAGCGGTTGTAAATTCAACCCATCTTCCTGTAACGGTAAAAACCCGACTTGGTTGGGACACCGAAACCATCAACATCATGGAGGTCGCCGAAAGACTTCAGGAAGCCGGGATTAAAGCATTGACGATTCATGCAAGAACGCGATCGCAGATGTATAAAGGTGAAGCCGATTGGGATTACATCTCGAAGGTGAAAAACAATCCGAATATCGAAATTCCAATCTTCGGAAACGGCGATGTGGATTCTCCCGAAAAAGCTTTAGAGTACAGAACAAAATATGATTGCGACGGAATAATGATTGGTCGTGGCGCTATAGGATATCCATGGATTTTCGAGGAAATCAAACATTTTTTTGCGACAGGAGAAAAACTCCCTGAACCAACTATTTCACAGAGATTAGAAGCCGTTCGTCAACACGCAGAATGGAGTGCAGAATGGAAAGGCGAAAGACTTGGATTGATCGAAATGCGTCAACATTACAGCAACTATTTTCGTGGAATCCCGCATTTTAAGGAATGGCGAATGAAGTTCTTGGAAATCTTTACTTTAGAAGAAATGGATCAAGTAATTGCAGAAGCCGACGAGTTTTACCGAAATTTTCAATTTGCCAATTAATTTCTGCAAACATCTTTCTTTTAAACTTTTGGAATTTTAAGTTCTAAACGGTAACTTTCAAGAAATTTCAACGACTAACTTTCTAAAATTCTTTCATGCTTAAAGCAGAAAATGTAACTAAAACTTACAACGCTGGAAAAAAATTGGCGCTTGACGATTTTTCCATCAATGTTCCGAAAGCAAGCATTTACGGTCTTCTTGGACCAAACGGTGCCGGAAAAACTACATTCATCAGAATCATCAACCAAATTACGCAGGCTGATTCTGGAGAGGTTTTTATCAATGATCAAAAGTTAAATCCGGAACATATCAAGCAAATCGGTTATATGCCGGAAGAACGCGGATTGTACAAAAATATGACGGTAGGAGACCAAATTCTTTATTTCGGCGAATTGAAGGGAATGAGCAAAAACGACGCTCTAAATCAGGCTAAATATTGGTTCGAGCAACTACAGATCGATCAGTGGTGGAAGAAAAAACTTGCCGAACTTTCCAAGGGAATGGCACAGAAAATCCAGTTTGTAGTTACTGTTTTGCACCGCCCTAAATTGCTGATTTTGGATGAGCCGTTTTCTGGCTTCGATCCAGTGAATGCTAACTTGATAAAAGATCAAATTCTTCATTTAAAAAATCAGGGAACCACGATTATTCTTTCAACACACCGAATGGAGAGTGTGGAAGAAATGTGCGATTACGTTGCATTGATTAATAATTCTAAAAAAGTACTGGACGGAAGAGTATTTGATGTGCGCGAAAAATTCAAGAAAAACATTTTTGGAGTGACACTTTCTGATGTGGACGGCGAATTATTTAAAAACTTTCAAAATCAATTTAAAATTGAGGATTATTCCGCGGAAAATCAACTTCTCTCTTTCGACATTAAAAATGAAAAAGACCAAAATTCATTGCTAAACGAGTTGATGAAAATAGGAAAAATCCGCTCATTCGACGAGAAAATTCCGAGCATGAACGAAGTGTTCATCAATGCAGTACAATCATAAATGATTTTTGATGACTGATCATTGATTTTAAAGCAGTCAATTTTATCATTCATCAATTATCCATTATCAATTATAATTATGAAAAACATATTCCTCATCACCAAACGCGAATATCTTACCCAGGTAAAAAAGAAATCTTTCGTTATTCTCACCCTTCTTGCGCCAATTTTAATGATTGGTTTTGGGGCTTTAATTGCGTTTATGTTCAAAGCGAATGAAAGCTCCAATACTTTTAACATTGTAGATAAAAGCGGAATTTTTGTAGGAAATCTTAAAAGTGATGAAAAAATAAAGTACGTTTTCGTTCCACAGGAAAATGAGAGCGCTTTAACCGCCACGCTAAAAGACATGACCGGAATCGAAGGACTACTCATCATTCCTGAACTAAAAGACAATAATTTCGACGAACTTGAAAAGAACTCTAAACTCCTGATTAACAAAAAGATTGGATTCGACACCAAAATGAGCGTTATCGCCGATCTTTCTAGAGTTATTAAAAAAGAAAAAATCAAAACACTTGGTTTGTCCGAAAATCAGATTAAAGATTTAGATAAAAACTTCGACCTCAACACCAAAAATGTGGTGGATGAAAAAGGTGCCGATAACGACCTTTCTTTCGGTGTGAAATCGGGGTTAAGTATGGTTTTGATGTATGCAGTTTTCATGTTCATCATCATCTACGGAGTTCGCGTGATGCGAAGCGTTTTGGAGGAAAAAAACAACCGCGTCGTAGAAATCATTATCTCATCGGTGAAACCATTTGAACTGATGATGGGAAAAATTTTGGGCGTGACTTTAGTGGCTTTGACCCAATTTTCTGTTTGGATTACCATGGCTGTGATTGGCGCGATTTTTTTGAATACAGGATTTGCTGCGATGCAAAGCCAAATTCCGGGTGGTGAGCAATCTGCGGAAATGGTTCAAAAATTTGATTTTAAACAAATGGCGACAGAAGTTTCGCACATTCTTTTGGACATGAATTTTCCGTTGATTATCTTCGTTTTTATCGTCTTCTTTTTACTCGGTTATATTTTCTACAGTTCGATGTATGCAGCGATTGGGTCTGCGGTTGACAACGAAACGGAAACACAACAATTTACCCTATTTGCAATTATTCCTTTAATGTTGGGAATGTACGGAAGTTTTACCATCATGAATAATCCGGAAGGACCGCTTGGATTCTGGTTGTCGATCATTCCTTTTACATCACCGGTCGCAATGATTGCGAGGATTCCGTTCGGAGTACCGATTTGGCAGATTGCGCTTTCCATGATTTTACTTGTTCTTTCAACGTTATTAATGATTTATATTGCGGCAAAAGTGTATCGTGTAGGAATTTTAATGTACGGAAACAAAGCCAGTGCAAAAGAACTTTGGAAATGGATTAGAAGTTAGGTTAAGATTGAGGTTGAGGTTGAGGTTGAGGTTGAGGGTAAGATAAAAAAATCCCGTCATAATAGCTTTAGACTGCACCCAAAAGTTTAGACAAAATTAAACAATATTATTAAAGGAAAGAGTTCGGT
>APMI01043324.1_pt1 | contig 11752 bp, 9 predicted proteins | sample 667938 | NCBI WGS metagenome assembly APMI01 (sample SAMN01084076, study PRJNA167559) | wastewater metagenome | biome: Wastewater | place: Denmark: Ejby Moelle, Odense | collected 2011-11-28 | reverse complement strand
CAAGCCGGTCGCCCGCGCCCCCGGCGGGATCGGTGCGGTAATCGTCCGAGCCGGCGTGAATGACCAGAGCGCGGCCGCGAATGCCCTGCTCGGGATCGTCGAGACGCACCGCGGTCGCATAGATCTGCGCGCGCAGCACGCCGTCATCCGCGACATACTGGTTCGGCAGGTCACCGGCATGCGGGCCGTCCGCCGCCACGAAACCATGCATTCCGCCATCGGGATTGAAATGCCCGCCGGCCGATTCATGTCCGCCGGCGTGGTCGCAGGCGCCGGTCTCGTGAATATGCAGCGCCAGCCATTTGCGCGGCGTTAGGCCGGAAACCTCGACTTCGAACAGGACGCCGTCGTTTCCGGCGGTCAGGTGGGCGCGTCCGGTCTCCCTGCCGGACCGGTCGACGAAATCGGCCTGCGCCGTCGATTTTGCCTGCTGGGCAAAAGCCGGCATGCCGAGCAGGGCAAAGACGCCTGCGCCGGCGAGTGCTGCGATCTTCAACATGATGCGTCCTTCCGGTTGATCCTTTACGGATCGGAACGCATCGCTTCCACGGGTGTTCCCTCAGCGCACCACGACATCGAGGCCGATATCGAGCGTCGGCGCGGCCATGGTGATCTTGGAGGTCGAGATGTAGTCGACGCCGGTCTCGGCGATGGCGCGGATCGTCTTGAGGTTCACATTGCCGGAGGCTTCGAGCTTCACGCGGCGCGGATCGGCGGCATAGGCCGCATCGGCAAGGCCGGCGCAATCGCGGTTGATCTCGACGGCGCGGCGCAGGAGTTCCGGCCCCATATTGTCGAGCAGCACGACATCCGGCTGCGCCTCCAGAGCCTCCTCCAGCTCCTCCAGCGTCGTCACCTCCACCTCGACCTTCACGAGATGGCCTGCAAAGGCGCGGGCGGCGAGAATGGCACCGGCAACGCCACCGGCAACGGCGATATGGTTGTCCTTGATGAGGATGGCATCGTCCAGCCCGTAGCGATGCGACGAGCCGCCGCCCATGCGCACCGCATATTTCTCCAGCGCCCGCAGCCCCGGAATGGTCTTGCGCGTGCAGCAGACCTTGGCCGGCGTATGGGCGATATCGTCGGCAAAACGCGCCGTATGGGTGGCGACGCCGCACAGATGCATGAGGAAATTAAGCGCCACCCGTTCCGCCGAAAGCACGGCGCGCGCGGGGCCGGAGACCCTTGCGATCACCGTGCCGGGCGACAGCCGGTCACCGTCCTTCACGAAGGCGTCGAAGCGGATCGCCGGATCCATCAGCCGAAAGGCCGCGCGGGCAAGCTCAAGCCCGGCGACGATGCCGTCCTCGCGCGCATTCAGCTCCGCCTCCGCCACCATCTCCGGCGCGATGGTCGCCTGGCTGGTGATATCGCCCGCCCGGCCGAGATCTTCCGATAGCGCTGCGCGGACCTGTTCCTCCACCATCAGCGGCGAAAGCACGGGGAGATAGGGCGTGGTCATGGCGCTTGATCCTTTTCAGGGCTGTTGGCGTCGATGAGTCGCTTCAGCGGCTCCATACGTTCATGCAGGACGCGGAGGATGACGACATGCTGTCCTCCGTCCCCCGTCACCGCAAGGTGATAGTAGAGAACATGCGCGGCCGCATGCCGCCGGACGGCGACGCGCGAGAGGTGGAGCGACCGCACGCCGGGCCGCAGGTCTTCCCGTTCGCGCGATGCGGCCCTTAGCGGATTCTCCTGCAGAAGCGCCATGGCATGTTCGATCAGGGCGGCGTAGCGCATGGCCTGATCGGCGCCGAAGGTCGCCACGGTGTAGCGTGCGATTTCTGCAAGGTCCTGCCCGGCCTCGCGCGTCAGCCGGACATTCATCGCTCGCCGATGGCCGCGGAAAAGATATCAGTAACGGAGCGCTCGGAGAATTCACCCCGTTCGGATTGCGCCAGCCCGGCATCGACGGCCTTGCGCAGCAAAGCAAGCTTCGCCGCCTCGCTCTCCCTGTCCTGCCGCATCATGCGCAATGCATCGCGCACGACCTCGCTTGCCGAGACATAGGAACCGCTGGCGACGGCCTCCTCGATGAAGTCGGTGAATTCCGGTGTCAGGCTCACATTCAGTGTCGGCATGGCGCTGTCCTTTGCGTCGATTCTAGCGCCGGCAGGGCGATTGTCAATTTTTGCCAATCCTTACGCCGCCGCCGTTTCCGCCAGTTCCGCCACCACCCTGTCGGCATCGGCGAGGGTGAGGAAGGTGCGGTGCTTCCATTCTGCCTTCTGCTCGGGGAAGTCCGAACGGAAATGGCCGCCGCGGCTTTCTTCGCGAAGGTATGCGCCGGCGGCGATCAGCTTGGCGGTGGTGACGATGTTGTGGAAACGCATGCGGCTGTTCTCGCGCTCCAGCACCGCAATCTCGCGGATGGCGGCGGAAAGGCCCTCGCGGGTGCGGATGACGCCGGCCTGGTCGCTCATGATGCGGCGCAGGCGCGTCAGCGCGGGGCTGTCCTCGATGGTCACGAGGTCGTCGCTCTCGCCGGCATTCTTGCCCCAGTCGTTGATCTTCGGCTCGGGCAGCATGCCCTTGATGTTCTCCGCGATGCGCGCGGCGAAGACGACGGCTTCCAGCAGGGAGTTTGAGGCAAGGCGGTTGGCGCCATGCACGCCGGTGGAGGTGACCTCGCCGGCGGCCCACAGGCCATCGATGGAGGTGCGGCCTTCCGCATCCGTCAGCACACCGCCCATGTGATAATGCACGGCGGGAACGACCGGGATCGGCTGGGTGACCGGGTCGATGCCGGCCGCCTTGCAGGAGGCGTAGACCGTCGGGAACATGTCGGGGAAATGCGCGCCCACGGCCTTGGTGCAATCGAGGAACGCGCCGCGGCCGGCCTGCACCTCGGCGAAGACGCCGCGCGAGACGATGTCGCGCGGGGCAAGTTCGCCATCCGGGTGGATATCCAACATGAAGCGGTGGCCGGCGGAATTGACGAGATGCGCGCCGTCGCCGCGCAGCGCCTCGGTGGCGAGCGGCGCGGGATCGCGGCCGATATTGATGGCGGTCGGGTGGAACTGCACGAATTCCGGGTCGGCAATGATCGCGCCGGCGCGGGCGGCCATGCCGACGCCCTGCCCGCAGGCCTCCCACGGATTGGTCGTGACAGCGAAGAGATGACCGACGCCACCCGAGCAGAGCACCACGGCGCGGGCGGGGAAATGCACGCGGTTCTTCGACTGGCCGGCATCCGGCCGAGCGACGACGCCGGAAATGAAGCGGCCCTCGCGCACCAGTTCCTCGACGACGTAGCCTTCCAGTACGCGGATCGACGGCGTGTTGCGCACGGCGGCGATCAGCGCCTCCATGATGGCCTTGCCGGCCATGTCGCCTTTCACGCGCACGATGCGGCGCTCGGAATGGGCGGCCTCGCGCGAGAGCAGGAGCTTGCCTTCAAGGTCGCGGTCGAAGGGCACGCCGTATTCGAGCAGGTCATGGATGCGCGCCGGGCCTTCGGAGACCATGAAGCGCGCCATCTTCTCATCGACGATGCCGGCGCCGGCCTCCAGCGTATCGGCCACATGCTTGTCGAAGGTATCGCCGGGGCTCATGGCCGCCGCGATGCCGCCCTGCGCCCAGGCGGAGGACGCGCCTTGCCCGATGGGGGCAGCCGCGAGGATCGTCACGGGGCGCGGCGCGAGCTTCAGCGCGCAGAACAGGCCCGCAAGCCCGCCGCCGACGATGACGATATCGTCGATGCCGTTCCACGATTGCGGGCGGAAACTTTCCATGGGCATTTTATCTCTCCTCCAACGTCGCGCCCCTCACCTGCCTGCCGGCATTCTCTCCCCACAAATAGGGCGGGAAGGAAACCTCACCGTTCTACCCCTTCTGACTGCCTGCGGGCAGAAGGCCCGGCAGGGGGATGAGGCGCGGCATGGCGGGGGCCATACGTCCAGTTACTGCTTCAAATTCACCATCCGCTCGACGGCAAGGCGGGCGCGGTCGGCGATTGCCGGATCGACCAGAACCTCCTCCGTCATGTTCACAAGGCTGTCGAGGATCTTCGGCAGCGTGATGCGCTTCATGTGCGGACAGAGATTGCACGGCTTGACGAAATCGACATCCGGCAGCTCGGCCTGAATATTGGAGGCCATGGAGCATTCGGTGACGAGCAGCACGCGCGAAGGGCGATTGTCCTTCACATAGTTGATCATGCCCGAGGTGGAGCCGGCGAAATCGCAGACGGCGATGACGTCCGGGTGGCATTCCGGGTGGCCGATGATCTCGATGCCGGGATGGGCCGCCTTGTAGGCGAGCAGTTCCTGCGGGGTGAAGCGCTCGTGCACCTCGCAATGCCCCTTCCAGGTGAGGATTTTCTTGTTCGTCTGCTTGGCGACGTTCATCGCCAGATATTCGTCCGGGATGCAGAGCACGGTGTCGCTCTCCAGACTCTCGACGACCGCAAGCACATTGGACGAGGTGCAGCAGATATCCGTCTCCGCCTTCACATCCGCCGAGGTATTGACATAGGTGACGACCGGCACGCCCGGATAGCGCTGCTTTAGGAGGCGCACATCCGCGCCGGTGATCGATTCCGACAGCGAGCAGCCGGCCCTTGCATCCGGGATCAGCACGGTCTTTTCCGGGTTCAGCAGCTTGGAGGTCTCGGCCATGAAATGCACGCCGCACTGGATGATGATTTCGGCATCGACCTTGGTGGCGTCGCGGGCAAGCTGCAGCGAGTCGCCGACGATATCGGCGACACAGTGGAAGATTTCCGGCGTCTGGTAATTGTGCGCGAGGATGACCGCGCCGCGCTCCTTCTTCAGCCGGTTGATGGCGGCGACATAGGGCGCGTAGACCGGCCATTCGAAGGCGGGGATGAACTGTTTGACCTTCTCGTAGAGATGTTCCGTCTCGCGGGCGATCTCCGGCGTGAAGGTGAGGTCCGGTTTCTCGATGACGCCGAAGCGCTCCGCGGCGGTGAGCGGACGCGCGCCTTCGGCTTGCGCCACATGCTGGGCCAGAACGGTCATGGAACCCTCCTCCTCCGCCGTTTCCGGCGGCTCCGCTATTTTGCTCAATTTGAGCATAATAGCCGTAAAACAAAACCGGCATTGCCGGTGCTTCAGATTTAGAAACTTTTGTGACGCTTTGCAAGAAGCCCCGCCGAATTCCTTCCGGCGGGGCGATTGCGCTCGATCAGGCGACGGCCGGGCGGGGAACGCCCCGCTCCTCGATGGGCCAATGCACGACGGCCGCGAAGAGGCCGAGCACGACGCCCAGCCACCAGACCGGATCGTAGGTGCCGAAATGGTCGTAGAGATAGCCGCCCATCCACACGCCGAGGAACGAGCCGACCTGATGCGACAGGAAGACGATGCCGCCGAGCAGGCCGAGGTGCTTGGTGCCGAACATGATGGCGACGAGGCCATTGGTCGGCGGCACGGTGGAGAGCCAGAGAAGGCCCATCACGATGGCGAAGATGATGACCGAGGCCGGCGATTTCGGCAGCAGGATGAAGGCCGAAACGGCAATCGAACGGGCGATGTAGATATAGGCGAGGAAATGGGGCTTCGAATAACGCTGGCCGATGAAGCCGGCGGCGAGCGAGCCGATGATGTTGAAGAAGCCGATCAGCGCCAGCGCGATCACGGCGTAGCGCGCATCGATGCCGATATCGCCGAGATAGGCCGGAAAATGCGCGGTGATGAAGGCCACCTGATAGCCGCAGACGAAGAAGCCGGCGACGAGCAGCAGGTAGCTGCGATGGCCGAGCGCTTCCTTCAGCGCCTCGCCGATGGTCTGCTTGTATTCGCTGGCGGCGGTGATGCCGGAGGATGAATTGCCGCGCAGCGGAATGGCGATCAGCGGCACGAGCAGCATCAGCATGCCGAGATAGACGAGGCTGTCCGACCAGCCATAGGCGCTGATGAGGCCCTGCGACAGCGGCGCGAAGAGGAACATGCCGGCAGACCCCGCCGCCGTGCAGATGCCGAAGGCCATGGAGCGCTGGTCCGGCGTGACGTTTCGCGCGAAGGCGGAAAGCAGGATGCCGAAGGAGCCGGCCCCGACGCCAAGCCCCACCAGCACGCCGCCGCCGACATGCAGCCAGAGCGGCGAGGTGCCGAGCGACATCAGGAACAGGCCGAGCGCATAGACGAGGCCCGAAACGAGCAGCACGCGCCAGGTGCCGAACTTGTCGGCGATGGCGCCGAAGAACGGCTGGCTGACGCCCCAGGCGAGGTTCTGCAGCGCCATGGCGAGGCCGAAGGTCGTGCGGTCCCAGCCGGTATCCTGCAGCATGGGCAACTGGAAGAAGCCCATGGCCGAGCGCGGGCCGAAGGTGAGCACGGCGATCAGCGAGCCGGCGACGATGATGAGCCAGGGCATGGGCCGGCTGGCGGCGGGCGCGGCAAGGGCGGAGGGGGCGGACATGAATATCTCCCGGATTCTGTGGGCGAAACCTACGCCGGGGCATCAATTAACAAAAGCGAATTTAATTGACCGGGCGATCAGCGGGATTGATGGAACAATCCGATTCAAGGGGCGGCCGGATGTGCTTGACGCGGCACGATTTTAGGCGCATGTCCCCCGTGGCGTCACACGACGCCAACCCAACCTGGATAGGATCAATGGACCCCGACAGTAGACGATCGAGAGCAATCTCGCGCCCTGTCCGGTAGCAGCTTTCAGCTTTGCTCCGGAGGACGGCGAGAACGCCCTCAAAGGAGTGAACCATGCTGCAGATCTATGCCCGCAAGGCTGACCGCTTTTGCCTGCGCGAAATTTCCAACCCGGCCATCGAGCAGGCGATTTCCCCTGCTCTCTGGTACGACCTTCTGAGCCCGACGCTGGAAGAGGTGCAGGAGGTGGAAGCCGCCCTGCATGTCGCCATCCCGACACGGGACGAGATGGAGGATATCGAGCTTTCCGCCCGCCTCTACCAGGAAGACGGCGCGTCCTTCCTGACGATGACGGCGCTGACCAATCTCGACAGCGACGAGCCGGCCAAGATGCCGGTAACCTTCATCCTGCGCGGCGCGACGCTGGTAACGGTGCGTTATGCCAACGCCAAGCCTTTCGCCGCCTTCTGCTACCGGGCGCTGCGCGGCAACGGCCACAGCTATGAGAGCGGCGAGGATGTCATGCTCGGCCTCATCGAGTCCGTCATCGACCGGATGGCGGATGTTCTGGAGCGGCTCGGCAACGAGATCGACGCCATTTCGCGCGAGGTGTTCCGCAGCAAGAAGGCAACGTCCAGCAAGAAGACGCGCGACCTGGAGGCGGTGATCGAACAGCTCGGCCGCAAGGGCGATTTCCTCAGCGGCGTGCGCGAAAGCCTCGTTTCCGTCTCGCGGCTCGTCGCCTATCATGCAGCTATCGAGACTCCGACCCGCCGCCCCTCGAAGGAGACCCGCCAACTGGTCAAGCTCGTGCAGCGGGACGCCTCCTCGCTCGGCGACCACGCCGCGTTCCTCTCGGGCAAGATCAACTTCCTGCTCGACGCGACGCTCGGCCTCATCAATCTCGAGCAGAACCAGATCATCAAGATCTTCACCGTCGCCTCGGTCGTCTTCCTGCCGCCGACGCTGGTCGCCTCGGTCTACGGCATGAACTTCGAGCTGATGCCGGAGCTGCAATGGCATCTCGGCTATCCCTGGGCCGTCGGCCTCATGATCCTCTCCGCCCTCGTGCCGTTCCTCTACTTCCGGCGGCGCGGCTGGGTTTGACAGTCTCGCATGCCATGGGGTTAAGGGCGAGTTACAGCCAGTTCTCGACCCTTACCCCAGGCATGCGGGCAAATTCCCCAAGGTTGCCGGTGAGCACGATCCAGCTTTCAGCGCGGACGTGGCCGCTATCTACATGGTATCGCAAGGATGCGCCGGCGCGTGTCTAGGCGCGAACCTTCATCGGCCAGCGCTCTTCGCGCGTCTTGACCACGCGCACCGCATCTCCAAGACGAACTTCACCTTCGCCGCGCGGCACCGCGTTCCAGCCGAAGAGCACGCCGGGCACGCGGCGGTCGGCGGACATGCGCTTTTCGGCGAGGCCCTGGATGGGGTTACCGCCGATGCGCTCGCCGGTCGTCTGGTCCTGCGTTGTCATGATGCAGCGGGCGCAGGGTTTGACGAAATCGAAGACGACGCCGTTGATCTCGATCGATTCCCAGAAATCCTCCGCCCAGGGATCGTCGCAGGAAACGAGGATATTGGTGCGGAAGCGGTCCATGCCGACCGGCTCCTGCCCCTTGGCGACGAGCGTGCGGTTGAGGTCCGCCAGCGAGCCGGTCGTGGTGACGAGGACGGGGAAGCCGTCCGCGAAGCCGACGGGAGCGGGATTGCCCGCCCATTCCTCGCCCTCGGCGCGGTGCGCCAGCGCATCCATGTGCACGAGCTTGACCGGACGGGCGAGCCAGTCCGACAGGACATCGTTCACGGCCTCGTCGGCCACGGCGGCGTTGACGGGACTGTCCCAGACGGTCACGTCGAGGCGATCGTCCGGCTCGAAGCTTGCGAGGAGCTGCCGCCCCTCCATTTCCAGAAGCAGGCTCTCACCGACCGTCGACGCCTCGACACGCGCGAGCGACTGGAGTTCGCGCTGGGTGATGAAGCGGCCGTCCGGTTCGACGATCATGAAGCGCCGGTCGCCGGCAAGGCCGTCGAGGCGGATGGTCGCGCTTTCGACCGGGATGGCACGGCCGCTCTTCAGCGGGTGGATGTTGAGGCCTTCGACCTGCATGGGGCGACCTTTCCTGAAATTTTGATTCAACGCTCTGCCGAACCGATTCAATCCGGCGGCACAAAAGCATGTTTTTCTTCAGATTTCATCCAGAAGCATATCGCGGATCGCGCGAAGGCGCTCCGTGCGCTCCCTGGCCATCCGCGCGCCCGCCGCCGTCTGGAAACCATCCGCCAGCCTGAACAGCTTTACCTCGAAATGATCGATGGCGAAGGCCTTGTCGTCGAGCGGGCGATGTTCGGCCAGCGGGTCCAGCGGATCGTAGAGGCCGCTGCCCATGCGGCCGGCGATGTAGAAACAGCGCGCGGCACCGACCATGCCGATGGCATCCAGCCGGTCGGCATCCTGCACGATCTTCGCCTCCAGCGTCTCCGGCGCAAGGTTGGCGGAAAAGCTGTGGGTGAGGATGGCGTGGGCGACGGCCGCGACATCGGCCTCGCCCCAGCCTTCGGCAGCGAGCAGGGCGGCGGCCTTTTCGGCGGCGAGGCGCGAGGCCTTCTTCTCCACGGCCACGCAGTCGTGCAGCAGCACGGCGGCGGCCAGCAGGCGCAGGTCCCCGCCCTCCTCCGCCTGGATGCGCTTCGCGCTCTTCCACACGCGGATGAGGTGGGCGGCGTCGTGCGAGCCGTCATCGGCGGCGAAGGCCTGCGGCAGCAGGCGCTCGGCAAGGGTTCCGAGAGGCGAGAAGGCGACGGCGAGGCAGGTGAAGGACATGGGTAACCCGGACTTGAACGCCTGAGACCTAGCCCGTCACGCCTGCACGTTCAATTCCGCCTTTTCGCCCGTCCCGGATTTTCCCGAGAGGATCTTCTGGTAGAACAGCCCGATACCGATCAGCACCGCGCCGAGACCGATGAAGGAAAGCGCGCGCAGGATGCCTTCGAGGTTCGACATGTCGATGAGGAAGACCTTGACGACGGCGATCAGCACGAGGCCGGCGGAGGCAAGGCGAATGCTCTTGGAATCGACCTTCGAGCCGACCGCCAGCAGCAGCACGCCGAGCAGCAGCCAGACGACGGAGTAGGTATAGGTCTCCGGCTGGAGGAAGCCCTTCCATTCCGCAATGCCCTCGCCGTGCCAGTAGCGGCGCACGGAAAGCGTGACCCAGGCGAAGACCAGCGCGACGCCCGACAGCGCGAGCATGATGACATAGGGCAGCGGACGGCGATCCCGCGCATACCAGGCAAGGCCGCCATAGGCGATGCCCGGCAGCAGGTAGCCGACGAGCAGCAGATCGAAGAACGGCCACTTTCCGAGCAGTTCCCCGGTGAAATAGGGATTGAGACCGCCGAAATGAGCGCTCAGCACCGAGAGGACCGAAAAACCGCCGACGACCATGGAGCCGTAGCGGAAGACGGGGCTCGGCGCTTTCAGGTCGAGCGACATCATGATGGCGGAGGCGCCGATGACCAGCAGCATATAGACCGACTGCTCGCCGAGCGTCGGCGTCGAACTGTCGAGCACGCCGCCATTCATGCCGTGGCGCACGAGGATCGCCGCCGTCAGCAGCAGGAAGAGGCTGGCGAGCGCCTGCAGGAGATTGCGGATGCGCACGTCCGGCCAGCGGCGTAGTTCGAAGGCCGAGAGGGCGAGCAGCACGGCGGGAATGCCGTAGCCGGCGAGAAGCTGGTTGAAGACCGGCGTCTTCGACAGGTTCGCTGCGCCGACGATGGTCGGCTCGAAGGCGATCCGGCCGGCGACCACAGCAGCGGCGCCAGCCATCAGCCAAGGTAGGACCGGCCAGCGGCGAAGGCGCGTGGCATAAACGGCGGCAGCGCCGAGAACCGCGATGCCGAGCGTCGTGACAAGGCCGTCCGTCAGGGCATGCAGCGCCAGGACAAGGAAGGCGAAGCCGCCGGCGGCGAGCGTCCATTGGGGAATGAAAAGCCCCTCCTCCTCGCGCCGCTCGCGCGAAAAGCCCTCGGCGGCGGCGAGGAAGACGAGGCCGAAGACGAGCGCGAGCAGGCCGTGCTTGGCATCGAAGGAGAGGTTGCCGAAATTGAAGAAGCTGACGGCGAGGATCGCGAAGGGCACGGCCGGCGCGAGCAGGCTCCAGATCGCGGCGAAGAGGCCGGAACCGGCAAGGCGCAGGCGCACCGCGGCAAGGCCGACAGCCGCATAGGCGGCGGCGAGCGCCAGCAGCAGGTTGACAGGCACCGTGCCGAGAACGGGAACCGGAAGATCAAGCGCTCCGGCGCCATCCAGCGTCGGCGGTGCGAGGTCCGTAAAATCGCCGATCAGGCCGGTCGCCGGCAGGCCGATCATCCGCACGGTGCCGACGATCGCGCCGAGGGCGGACAGGATGGCGGGATAGATCGCCCAGCCACGGAGCGCGCCCAGAACCGCAAGCGCCATGACGATCATCGCGAACCCGTAATCGGCGGAAGCGATGGCAGGCACGCTGCTGGCGAGGAGCAGCGCCGGGAAGACCATGGCGAGTGCACCGGTGAGCGACACGGCGACGGCCGGCGGGGCGAAGAGGCGGTCGAGCGGATCGGCCGGAGTCGCGGCGATCGGGGACGGCATGTCTTCCGCCGTGATGCCGCCCGGCCAGATCAGGCCATGGCCGAGCGCGAGGACGAGCAGGGCGAGAAGGACCGGCATCACCTCGACAATGTCGGCGCTGGCCAGATAGAGCACCGCCCAGAGCGCCATGCCGGCATTGGCAAGCGCCGGCACGACCTGCCAGCGGCGAATGCGGGATGCCGCGAATGTGGCGAGCCATGCGACGACGAGAAAACCGAACAGGCCCCAGGCGCTCGGTTCGCTGGTCGAAACCAGCGCGGGCGTGAGCATGGAGGCGAGCAGGCCGAGGCCGGCAAGCGCCTGCCCGTGCAGGAGCGACAGGCCGATCGTCGCGAAGGAGACGACGGCAAGCAGCGCGAAGGCGGCGAAGGGACTGAGATAACCGTAGAATTCGTAGGCGACATAGGTGACGGCAAAGAGCGTGATGGCGCCGGCGGCCGTCAAGACGCCAGGGATCATGGCGTTCTGGAAGGCATTGGCGATCAGCGGCTGGGTGCGGCGGCGCACGAATTCGCCGACGGCCATCAGCACG
>APMI01049320.1_pt1 | contig 11753 bp, 7 predicted proteins | sample 667938 | NCBI WGS metagenome assembly APMI01 (sample SAMN01084076, study PRJNA167559) | wastewater metagenome | biome: Wastewater | place: Denmark: Ejby Moelle, Odense | collected 2011-11-28 | reverse complement strand
CCTGGTCGAACTAATTACATTTTTAAAAGGTCAAAAATGACAGGTGAAAAAGATCTGAACTGTTTTGCAGGTTTTTAACCAAGTCGAGAAAACGTAACTTCTCCGTTATTTAATAAGCAAAAAAGTCCTAGAAATAACAATTTGAACCTTAAAATAGATGACAGCGCTGATACATTATGCACCAGCTTCATGAAGAACTATGTGGAGAAGTTAAAAAAGTAAAGAAAACGGCAACATAAAAAAATATAAAGTTCACGCAATCACAAGTAAGTAGTTGAAAAAGCGTATTTCTCAGCAAGCAAAGTAGACGACGCAAAAAATGATGTATACTTGGCAAAACAAATGAACCATATTTTTATTTTATAACGGGTACCAAAAAGAGGGAATGGATTTATGAACACCATTTCAATAGTTGAGGAAGATCTTAATGAGTTAAGACATAGGTAGAAAAATAAGAATGGCCACGGTAAAACCAGTAGGTAACGAGATTGGTAAGAGCCTGCTTGGGCTAACAAATAGAGGATTGACAAATTAATAAAGTAGATAAGAAATAGTAGAAATAAGGTCAACAATGCAGACTAAGTCCCGACTATGTCTGAGCAATTATAAAGACCAGCAAGTAATCCAAAAAATGATTTGAATCTTCCTACACTGGCAGCAAAGTCTCGTGAACTGAGATCAAGATTAAAATCAAAGCAGAAAAAAGGAGCTCCATAAGTAAATTTTAAGGTATTGGAGCCATGGAAACAAGATTCAAACCCTCAATAATTCTCAATTTAATAATACAATCCCAAGCAGGAAGAGGTATGAGTTACCACATTAATGATATTTTCCGATTGTTGTCATTAAACTAAATTTATAATAAATATCGAGGTTACACAAAATGGGTTCTGCTTAGAGTGGCACAATGGCTACAATTGAGCCTTAACTTCAACAAACCGAATCGAATGTTAAAGAGCCTGCGGAAGATAATAAAGATAAGAGTATTCCTGTTCGCACATTAAAATCCATGCTCTCTATCTTGCCATAAAAATCAGCTTTAAACATGCCAGATTTGCATGAGTTCTAAAAAATGCTCAATGAAAGTGAATCAGACATTAATAAATTTTTCGAACTTGTGTCAGGTCGTATTTCTGATTTGTATATTAACCTCAGTAAGCAAACTCTTCAGTTAATGTGTGATAAGAAATTGACAACTCAGGAAGGAAAAATCGCTATTGCTCAGTAAGTTTTGTATATGTCGATGAACATCTTAAAAACTTTAGGTCTCAAATCTGACTATGCTTTTGACTCTTAAATCATAAGTAAATTAAATTCACTACAACTTTCAATGCTTGGTTATATGAAGGCAAAATATCCAAGACAAAGCCAAAATTTTGTACCTGGAGAACTAATGCAATAATTCAAAAACATTGACTTTGTTTAACAACCCGAAAATGATGTGCTGCGATCACTACGCATTTATTTTGGGGATGAAGATTAAGGAAAATTAATGTATCAAGTGAAAGCATTCATCAACAGACTTATTGAAGAACTTGATGCTAAATTTCCTGTCTTTGAAGAACTGCTGTCTTCAAAAGTGTTTGTAGTCACAAAATAAGGAAAATAGTACAGTGTATTTAATAAAATTGGGCGTAAAATTCCATAAAATGTCGATAAATTTTCACTCTAAGACGAATCGAATATAGATTTAAAGTCTCCTTAAATATTCAGAGTTATTGTAAAATGGGTGAGTGACATGGAAGATTATATCCTGCATTCATAGGACGAAGTGAAATAAAAAGATCATTTTAAAATAGTTAGTGTAGATGGAAATAATATTAAATTCGATCATGTAAGCACTGATGAAATGGATTCATATCTTAGTTCGTTATAGAGTCAACTTTCCACTTATCAATAAGAGTATAATAATGAACTTGATACATTAAAGACATATGTAGAGCTATTTAATCATAATCTGATTAGAATTTTAACGAAAACATAGAGAATTCAGAAATATGTCCCTAGAAAATAGACATAAATTATAAAGTATGCGATGTTCAATAAGAGACTGCTTTCTTGGATGATGATTTAAAAGTTAATGATTGTTCTCAAAAAGTTAATTAAGACTAGCAAAAGTTTATAATAGACAATTGGAATGAGACTTGATTTAATCAAGTTTAATGTTACTGATTTAATGAGAGCTATGATGGTCGGTAATAAATTTGAAATTATAAAGGTTTTTAATAATTTGAAAGCTTTATAGAGCGCCAATGTCATTAAGATTTTCAAAATAAAAAACAGGCTTGAAACACCACTCAACGATGCTATGATAATTTTCAAAATGACAGATTCATTTATCATTTGTGAGCTTCAGTTAATTCTTTCTGACTCTAACCATTCAGCGAATTAAAAATTAAAAAATATTGAGACTTTAAATCACTTTTTTTATGAGCTGTAACGATCACCTTATGGGGTCATGGCTGAACTAGCAGCTTTGCTAAGCTTTACTGACAATAAAACAAACTACGAGTCAAGTATAAAATTTCAGTGGATATCATAGTATAATTTATAAACTTGTTAACAATAACATTCATAACGAGTGTTGCGTCATTAAATACAGAAGCATCCTTTCATTTGCAGTCAGTGTACTTAATTCTATGCTGAGTACACAAATCAGTATATTTACAAACATTGCGAAAAATGCAATTTATTTTTATGCGCTAAATGCATTTTTAAGAGCAATAAGGAAGCAAGTGAAGAAGTTTCGAGAACAGATGCTATTAATAATAAAATTTTATAAGTTATAAATTAACTGTCTTTGACTCAATAAGACTATGTGAAGAAGGTTTATTCATAAAATCAGCAGTCTGCTGTCTACGCAAACAACATATATCATTTTAATCGAATAAAAGCTATCATAAAGCCAGAAAAATCCAAACCTTTGAGAGAAATTGCACAAAATAAAAAATATATAACTTTTAAAGAACTAGAAAATGTAGTAAACATTAAACAGTAAGTTTATTTTATTATTGGAAAATTCATTGCTGGTAAATTAAGACTAATATCAATGAAGTTCGATCATATTAATGGAATAAATTATAGTTTTACTCTCAATCGGCAAGCCACGGACAAAAGAATTGACTTTGGATATTACGATTTTATAATAGTCCTTAGCTAACAAGAGGGTGAAAGACCATTCAATGAAAGATAAAGTGTATTATCAACAGTCCAACTATTTAAAAATTACCAACGCCCAGATCGCAGTAAGATAACAGACTCCAAATAGGAAAAATGCTAAGTAATTTATATTTCAAATGATATGGAGATATAAATTTGCAAGATCTTCTTGGTTTTAGACATTAATATAAAAGATAAAAACTAAAAAAATGCCCAATATATCAATAAAAAATAATTCAAATATGATTCTATTGAAGACCTGAGAAAATCATTGCCTAATCTGTTGCAAACTCACTAAGCTATCAATCTAACAAACGAAGGCATCGAACTCAAGCATTTGGATTACTTCAAAAATATTTAATGGAAGGATAAAGTAAAATATATAAATCTCACAAACAACAAGCTGGTTAGTATTCAACCCGTTCTGGAAGAATTACCCAATTTGTAAAAACTGATAGTGACCAAAAATTAGATTCAATAAATTTAGTTTAAAAAGAAACTCCCACATTTTAAGAAGTTAGTCGCTCTAGAGAATGTGATTGAAAAGTTCACAGGAATTGAGAATATCTAGAATGTTGAGACATTGAATTTCCAGATAAATTCTCTATCTCAATTCCCGTTCAATACATGTGCGCTTCCACAGCTTCGTTACTTAGATTTAAGCTACAATCAATTATAAAGTTTGTCGTCACTGAGTTCGACAAACTATCCCAAACTGACAAGCTTGCAAGTAAACGGAGATGGCAATTACTAACGATAAAAGTGCCCTTGTCATATAGATTTACCAAGCCTAAAGATTTTCACAATAAAAAATCTTTCATTTTAGTGCCTCTGGATCATCAACTCCACTTGCCTCGAATCGATAGATATGGAGTAAATTGAAAGTCAATAGTTTTTTTTAGAGAATAAAACTAAACTGAAGAAGATTTTCCTCTACAAATGCAACTTTCACTTCAACCCAGAATATTATTAGTAACAACGATGGCTGTATTAATAATAGCAATAGCCATAGCAATTATAGAAGTAATAAAAATAATAGTTAAAGTAAAAATAAAAAGAGAAATAATAGTTTAATACTGATTTTATGATTAATTTCTGGAGCAAGTAATATGAAAATCTACAAGACTGTGATATTAATTCTTGTTGGTAAATTACATAACTGCCTATTTTACAAATGCCAAATTTGAACAGATTATCAATTTGTTGTGATGGAAAAATGTCAAATTTCCAGAATTTGGCCGTATCAAAGCTCAACAATTTGTAGTATTTACATATCAAAGAGATGACTATCATCAATCAGCTGCCTCTTCTGAACTTGCCCAAACTTAAACAGCTTATTATCCAAAGTCAAAAAATTCTTAATGCAACTGAGCTGTAAAATTGGGTATTACCGAGTTTGTAAATTCTATAACTTGGTAACTTAGATACTTCATAAATTCCTATGTTCTAGAATATTAATGCTAAATCTTTCACAATTACTGGCGGAAAGCTAAGATAAAAATTTTAATTAAATAATAAAAATATCTAAATACTAACATTCAGAGAAGTAGAATGTAGCCATTTAATTTCAATAAATATACCCAATGCAATTGACATAGTTTTAGAGAACTGTACTGATTTTAAATTGTCTTTGATTCAGACTATAAAAATGAATAGAATAAAAATCATCCAAGCTACCAATTTAAGATTAAAGTAATAAATGCTATATGTGCCGGTGTTTGACTCTCTAACTTTATAAAATATTAGTCTGGTTAAGTGTGGTCTAGAAGATGTTTCTAATTTAGCTCTATCTAGTCTTCCGAATTTAAAGGTGCTGAATTTGGAAGGTAATAACTTCTATAAAATGCCCGCTTTAAATTTTCCATTGCTATCTAAACTTGACATAAGCTAAACAGGTATTGTCAATTTGACTGAATTCTCTAATTCTATTCTTCCCAAATTATAAAATCTTAAATGTGACAATAATACGATAAAAGAGATCCCGGTGCTGAGGATGCCTTAATTGAAAACATTAAAATTCGTTAACAGCTGTGTTGAATTAGCAAATAACTTAAGTCTATGCTAACTACCACTTTTATATGATTTGGGTTTATCAGGTCCGAAAAATAATATTTAAACATTCCCTATATTAAATCTTCCTAATTTAACAGACATTGATCTTAATTATAGAAATTTAAAATATATTAATAACTTCACCAAAAGCACTCTTGATAAACTTAAAATTCTAAATTTTGTAAATTTAATATTAGATGTTCCGATCTTACCAAAGTTAAAGCTAAATAGTTTGACTTGTTTAAAGATATAAAATAGTAATATTTCTGATATTTCGAACTTAACCGAATCTTAATTACCACTTTTAGATGAGCTCATCATTAAAAAATCCAAGATAAAAATTTTGCCAGTGTTAAAATTTCAGGAATTAACAAAAATCAATTGCAATAATGATAGCAATTATAAATTAAATCCTGATAATACATGTATTGAAAATATTGATGCACTTTCCGATTCTGATTTACCTGCTCTCACATAGTTACAATTTGACCAAAACAGAATTATTAAAATTCCCAAAATGGAGTTCATGAAGCTAAAAAGAATTTATATAACCAACAATAATATCACAGATGTAACTGAGTTTAAGAATTCAAAATTACCGCAATTTGAGACTCTTAATATTTATAATAATAAAATTACTGGTCTGCCAGTAGGCAAAAATATTAGACCAACTTTCTTATTTATGTTTGATGCAGCCGCATAAAATTTTAATGAGCTAACATAGTACGCACCTGAATTTTAAAGTTTTTATTATAATAACGGTGTTGTGCCTGCCTGGCCTGAAAATGCGAGATTTAGAAGAGTTAAAATCTTTCAATTAATGCAATGTGGGCTTACGAACATCGACAATATTGTGCACTATCCATTTGATCAGTTACGTTAATTGGCATTCACTGACAATAAAATAGTAAAATTTCCCCGTTTACTGTGTCCTAAACTTCAAAAATTACATGGGAATAAAAATTGCATCCAAGATATTAGTTAGTTTGTTTTATCGGATTTACCAGACGCTATCATGGTATCTTTTTAATTTAACGTAATTTAAAACTTAACAGATTTTCCATTCATTAACTGCAAATAAATTTTCTTCAGTCATAACAAATTTACAGACATCAGTTTCACATCCAAGTACATATATACAGGGGTTGTAATGCTAGTGTTATACGACTGCAAGATTTAAAAATTAGGTAAAATCAATGCTCCGATTCTTGATAAATTATATATGAATCAGAACTGCATTAAAAGTTTATAGGGGATGCGAAACTCAAGTATGCCTTCTTGCAGTTTGATTCAATTTTCTAATAATCAAATTTAAGACTTGTAGCCATTAAACGCAATGGGGCTAGATGCACTTGATCAGCTTTACATGATGAAAAATAAAGTGAAAAAATTATGTCAGTTAAATCTGCCCAAACTATATATTCTAAATCTTAGTGACAATCCGATTGCAGAAGTTGGTGAATTTTAGAAAAGTACATTAAATCTATCATCATTTACATATAGTTTAGCAGGCACTTATGAACAGCATAAAGATAAGTATGAAAAACTTTAGAGCATATTTGGTGCAAGTACTTACTACTCTCCGTATGACTAAAATCAACCAGTTCCATAACCTTAGCCATAACCTGAATAATAGTAAGAAGAAGGATAATAAGCAGAAGGATAGTAAGATGAAGGAGACGAGTAATAAGATTAGAATTGAAATAACTAAAAAGCAAAAGGATGATATTCATGATGTCACAAATTTAATTTTTGTACTATATTACTATTTATTATAAAAAATATGTTTAAATAAATGTTAAACTATGGACAGTAGATCATTTCTTTTGGAACATATGCATTTTCTCATGTTAGTTAGCTAATATTTTTTCAACAATAGCTTTTGCTAGTTCGTGCTCGCCCATATTTCCTCCAAGGTGGGTTAAATACTCGTTTTAATCGCTCATCAAATATGTTAAAATAGTGTGGTCAATTGTGTATGACTTCCTGCCCTGTTTAGTGACATCATCGTCTTAAAATTATATTTTGGATGCGTAGATCTTGAAACTTTTCATGCATTATCTGAGTTGCTCATCGTTGTTTGACTTCCCTGTCACGCCAATTATAGACTTATCAAAGTAAGCTAGGAACTTGTCAATTTTTTAAGGGGTATCACGGTCTGGATCCACCGATACAAACACGGTCTTTATATTCATGTACTGATATTATGGCATTTTTCTGATTTTTTAGAGAGCTCTGCTGAGTTTAATTAAAGAGTTGGGGCAAATATCTGGACAATTTGTGAATCCGAAGTAAATAAGATAATAATTGCCGTTTAGATTTTAGCTTCCAAATTTATTACCTTTTGTGTCAACCAATTGCCAAGGACCTCCTATTTTAGCTTTGCCAGTTGAAGTAACTTTAGTCATGCCAGTGATACTTTTATCAACTTTTTTCTGTGCACGTACAGTTTGAATTTCCATGAATCCATAGACCATGACAATGGCGATGATAGAAACGCCAAGCACATACTTCATCATACTGCTATCACTTTTATAACTTTCTTATTATTAACCTTCTTCGGGATCCTGTTTCAACAAATCTGCCTCCTTCTCCTTAAATCTTTATTATCGGGTTATTGGCTCATTTTTCTTATTGTTGTTAGGATCGTTTTATGTCGAAAATGTGAATTTATTTTGTTGATTGAACAGTAAACTGCAATTTACATTTTTTGACAGTTTTAATTCTGAGTGTTTGTGCAAAAATATCGGAGTTTGATTTTTGATGTTGTTGCAAAATCCGAACATCAAAGAACAAGAGCGAGATTTAGTGAAGAGACACAAAGGTAATTTTCTTATGAACATGTTAATATTAAATATGCCGATATTATAATAATCTAGAGCATCATTTCCCCATTATCTTCACGTAAATAAATTATAAGATCATATCTATTAAAAAATAGTTAATTGAGTATGAGTAAGGTTAGAATGATGTAAGATTTCTGAAAATCGTGTAGAATATGACATTATTATTTTTATTTGAATAAGAAATGATTGATTTCTTTACGCCTGTCGAAGTTTCCTCTAAAGATGAACACAATCATGATATGTACGAGATCTAGAAATATAACGACGACCCTTTTATGCCAACAGCAGTGCGAATCGAATCATTGGGCGATCATCGAAAGAAAATCATGCAATGGTACATGAAATATTAACAGTAGGCTCAAAAATATGCCCGTATCCTCGCGTGTCCATAAGCTCACCTTCACTAATAAGTAGTTCGCCTGTTTATTGATGGCTATGTTTGACAGATCGATGGTCAGCAAGGATTGCCTTCGAGAATTCGGTATCTATTTTAGTCCTGAAGCGTATGACTTAAATTAAAATAGAGGATTTAGGATAACTGAGTAGCGATTTATTTCTAAGCCGAATCCTATTTTGCTCGCAGCTGAGCAGGTAAACATTCAATGATATTTAGAAACTGTATGATTCCATACTTATCTCGCATCGTTATAGTCGTTTTGATTCGGTCTCTGTCAGCAACTCTCTAGCTTCAGACGTTAATCAGCTTTTTTAACTATTTGACATTATTGAGAATGGCGTATCTCACGAGCTCACTGTCAGCAACTATGAAAACTATATTAAAGAAGGCAGTGGATCACAGCTGATGTTCTATAACTCTTTAGATCATGATAGCAAGATTACAAAAACTGTCGGGTTGTGGTTTGTAGAGGTTATTAAGAAAAACTTGTGTGCTTAATATTTCAAAGAACATAAATAGTAAAATTAGGATACCTCCACCTCATCAAATTTAATAGGCAGCTATACGTCAATTAACAACAAAGAGAGACCACATTGCTTGATCACATAATAATTCAAAGAGAAGTCTAAATCGTTCAAGAAGTATTGGCAGTCTTTAGACCAGCAAAAACGATTTGAGTATTTAAGCTCTATTGTCGGTCGAGACATACGACCTATTTTAACATAATATCGAAGCACAATAAAAATAAGTTCTGAAAGCTTTCCTTCGATGAAATTCAGCTATCCTTAAGATATGATCTGCTTCATTGAGGATCTGGTCAATCTAGATCCTTAATATTTATTGCAGGAACTTGCTTATACTTGGATTAGTGAGGCTACTTTCGATAGCACTCTCATCAAATTCGAAATTATTGTATAAATATAAAATGAAATTTAAAAAAAGAAGAAAGAATAATTGTTTATTGTCAAGAAGAAAATTAATAAATTAGTATCGAGAAAAAGTTCAAATAGTAACTCAAAAGAGAACCAAAAAATTAAAGCGATAAAATAATAAAAAATAATTTCTACAACATTGCTTTCAAAAAAGAAGACATCATAGATCTGCGAGCAAGCAATATAAATTAGCTCAATGGCATAAGCGATTTAACCAACACATAAAGGACAACAACAAAAGAAAAAAAGGCATCAAAAGAAATCGAAGAAGCCAACCAGAACAAATTCAAAACCAGCAAGTTAAACAACTAATGATCAAGATTAATCATAAAAGTCTGAAATAACAGACTAAACTATGTAAACTCTTAACTGTGACATCCCCAAAACAATATCTTTTCCGCCAACTTGCTAAAAATCATTTTTAAAAACAGTGATTTAATTTGAGCAAAGGACAGGAAAATGGAATAAATTACAGCAAATAGCAATCAACAGAGTAGCAAGTATATTGCACTCTTACAATCTTTCTTACAATTTATTTGGTTCAGCTGCTAATGGCCTTGCAATTGCCTCTAGCGATGTTGATATCTGTGTTGATCCAACTATTGTGCATTATTTTTACACATCTTTTTGCAGTTATAAAGATAAAATTGTAATGGCGCTTCAATTTTTATAAGATTGCTTTAGGCATGTAGGCTGGGCCACTAACTTCAACCTTATTTCCACTGCTTCTGTACCAGTACTTGTTTTCGTAATTTTTATTTAATTCAGGAAATCGACCTTAATGTTGCATACGGAGATCCTAATAACCTTTATTTTAATGAACAAAATACACAAAAAAGTCATAAAATTTGCGTTGATATCACGATTGAGCCATTTGCAAATATGTAAAAATAGTGTAGTACCCATCTTGGCTATGAGTCTACTGTTTTGGTTCGGTAATGGATCTCTTAGTATCCTCAACTCGGTAGACTTGTACGCATTTTTAAGCACATCCTAGCAAGCAACAGTCTTCATAAATCATTCCAAGGTGGACTGAGTTCATACGCACTCACATCAATTCTATATTGCTTCATGCGAGGGTCATCTCATCGTCGTGATCAAACTTTATTATAACTTACAGCATAATTCTGCAAATTCATTACCAGCTTCAATCAATACTCAACGATAATGCAAACATATAATCAGCAGTAGCCATTCAAGAGTTCAAACGTTGATCGCCTAACAGTAGAGAATTGTTTAAATGGAAAGAATTTGACGGAAAACTGTTTCAAATTCGATTAAATTAAGTCATTATTTGGATAAATTGGAAATTGGATATCAGGATAGCCTGACTAAAATAAAACATCATTCAATCAAAAGCAATATACGAAAAAAATACGCAGTTTACTCTTAGATTGATTTTAATTATATTCGTTTCCAATCATATATACAAAAATAGATAGTATACTATATTATGGATTCAATAGATCATTACTTATATCTATTGTTTCTGTTGTTGCTATTTTGCCTGTTTTATAGTCTATAGATTGTTCACAAACTATATTTCATTATTCTATTTATCTTGTTATTTCTCTGCTTGTATTTATTACCTTAACAATATTTTTATGCAGTTTTTAATTTATTTCAGTTCGGGTCTATATTTCTGCTCACTTAAACATTTTAATAAAAGTATTTTTAGGCGCTCGTCAATATTGAAATTGGTCAAATTTTTGTTGCGTAAGTTCATCAGTAATTATCCCTCTTCATGAGCAGTTTTGTATTAACTCAAAAGAACTCCAATAACCATTCCTAAACTGTAGATATCAGTCCGATAGTCATAGTTTTCAGAGCTGCTCTGCTCAGGTGAACTAAATATTTTAGTTCCTACACTACTTGAGTGTCGTTAATCGCATTCGTTTAAGTTTAGGAATGAGCCTGATCCAAAATTTTCAAAAGTCATGGATTTAAAATTTCTTACTTTTTTGGCAAGTCCAAAATCAATAATTTTGCACTTTTTATTTGCATCTATGATAACATTTTGAAGTTTGATGTCGCGGTGGATCACTTTCTGACTGTGAATGTAAATCATTCCTTCAATAATGTCCAGTATAATCTTATAATTTTATATTTGCATTCTTTTCTTCTCTACTGAATTTTTCCGAAATTGCTGAGCTCTTAAATGAACATATTTCTGAAGTGATTCTGACCCAAGATGAGAAAGGAGATACACTCTGATTTATTTATACTGGTTCAGATCAGTACCGAAGATATTATCGGCGGGATCATATTTAACAAGTTTCTTATTATTATTATTATTATTATGCGAAATTTTCCTTTTCTTTTCGATACTTGAGGATCTTTGCTAAAATTCAAACCCACATGAATCTT
>APMI01014300.1_pt1 | contig 11757 bp, 12 predicted proteins | sample 667938 | NCBI WGS metagenome assembly APMI01 (sample SAMN01084076, study PRJNA167559) | wastewater metagenome | biome: Wastewater | place: Denmark: Ejby Moelle, Odense | collected 2011-11-28 | reverse complement strand
TCTTTACTTAGTTGCTTTACATCTCTAAGTATACGGGGTGTTCTGTTTTAGTTTAATGAACCGTACTCATCCACCACCTTTGCAACCTAAAAGCAGGCTCCGTAAACTGTAAATGTACAACCAATTACAGAAAGGAGGCCTGCTATGGCCTATTCTACCAATCCTAACCTCCCCAAAGCGAGAGCAATTGCCATGCAGCTGCTGGTATGTGAGCAGCTACCTCTGCAGGTAGTTGCGAACAGATGTGGCGTTCATCGCAGTACTATCTGGCGCTGGAAGCACAAATGGGATGTCTTGAACCAACATGTCCAAATGGACAATCCCAACAGACCGAGCAGAATCTACAGTCGCGCAAACCACTTAGCGCATTGTACATGGCATATACCAACGCGTATCTCTCGGCCACGTACCAGCCCCACGGCATTGCGTCAAGAACTGGTCGATCTTGTGCTGAGCGTACGAACACAGCTCAAACGTTGTGCTGAAGTGGTCTGGCACCACGTTAGTACAATACTCGGTATCCGAATCTCGCTCAGCAGTGTTCGCCGTATCCTGTGGCGATCTGGGGCTGTGCGTGGTCGGAAGCCACGCGTGCGCCGAGATAACCCAAGGCGTCCGCCCGTCACTGCACCTGGCGAACTTGTCCAGACTGACACGATCCATCATGTTGATCCCTTCACCGGTAAGCGGCTGTATTACTACACGGTCATTGATCTATTCACTCGGATGACGCACGTTACTCACACCAAAGCTTAGTCCAGGATTAGCAGCGCAAGCCGTACTGGAGGCACAGACAACTTGGCAGCATAGGCTCGGATGGAAGGGTACTATCTCTATGGTGCAAGCCGACAATGACCCGGAGTATAGCCGGTACTTTGAGCTGCAAATGGGCAAAGCTGGCATTGCTACCAGGCATAGTAGACTCCACCGGCCCAACGACAATGCCCACATTGAGCGGTTTAACCGCACACGGCAAGAAGAGTGTATTGGACACTACTGGCGCAGGAGCGGGCATATCACTCGATCGCAAGCGTGAGAAACACATTCACTATCTAGACTGCTACAATACAGAGCGTGTACACCTAGGGATACAGTTACTGACGCCTATGCAGATGTTGCAAAGGTCTTGAGTTGTTTACGATTTTGTCGCACCCAGGCGTCGATCGAGCCTGCGCCCATGCAGAGGACGAGTTTGCCCTCATCGCGGGCGGATTGGATGGATTTTAGAGTTAGTTATTGAGCTTGTCGATGATGACAAGAAATATGAAATGGCAGTTCTTATTCTCTGCTAATCTTCGCGCATGTCACGGATGGGATTGCGGCGAACGTTACGCATGAGTGGCGGGGTACTTGCGATGATACTAATGGCAAAAATTGCGCCAACGACTGTAATCAGAAGGGGTGAACTGATATCGAATAGACTAAATCTCGGTGCGCCATCGATGATGCCAAATGCCGTAACAGCGGCATCAGTCAGTACTTTCCCGTAGATCGTATCGACTACAAACGCGGCCGTGATGCCCAATATGATAGAGACTAAAGCGATTCGTAGTGCCACAAGCATTAGGTACGTCACATAGATAGCGCCGATGTCATACCGTTTTGCACCCATAGCGCGATATACGGCGGTTTCCTTACGATTCTCCATCATTATACGCGAAACCGTAAACCAAATGATAATTGATGCGAGCCCGAGCGCAGCAGGAAAAGCCACGCCAATGACGCGCATAAAGAATTTGCCAATCTCGTCGAGAATGAGGTAATTAGAACCATAAGGACTAGAGCTATAGAGCTTTTCGCACTGCGTAGCATACTCAGGACATGTCTCGTGCTGCATGAACTTCCGAGCATTATCCATCGTCGTAAACTCAACGACGCGAGTTGCCATTTGAGAGCGTGCTTCTCTGCTTGCTGGGTAGACAAACTCATGAGGTGGCGACGGAAATTTATACTGATCCGAAAGCTTATCGTACATCTGCCGAGGAATCTGCGCCGAAAAGGTACTTGATTGAGGCATCAATAAATCCTGGATATAGAGTTCAGCAGACATAGTACGTTCACTAAATGGCCGTGCGAGGATAAATCCCACAATCTGGAACGTTGTTTTTTTATGTGCGGGAGCTTCGTAGGTGCCAAGTTTCTTTTGTGTCTGTACCAAGTTTTCGTCTGCTGTTTTTTCTTCTCGAGTACGAGTATCTTTTTTGACAACTATATCGCCACACGCTGTTTTGGGGTAGTCGTACTGGAGCGATGGCTCGACATAGGTTTTTATCCCTGCGTTATTCTTTATCTCTATATAATCACGTTGAATCTTTTCGAGCATCTGAAGTTCAGCAGTGTTTCGGCTACATGCGTCGTACATCTCACCTCTAATTTTCTCTTGGATTTGAGTGATCCATACTCGCTTTGCTGCCGGAGTACTAGGCTCTTTACCTATACCGTGTTTATCGCCAAAAAGTCGTGCCGCCTCCTGAGCGGTTATCACGACAGGCACGCCTTTTATTTTCGAAATATCTTTTTCTAGAATATATCGCTCAAGTAATGCATCATCTGTAAATTGGTACGAGCTGTTATAGGCGGCATATACAAACGAGTCATATGGCGTAGCCCCATCTCGACGTGGCTCGGCGACGCTAAAATCCTCTTTTTTATTTATAATCATACGCGATTGCGGCAGAGGAGGCATCGCCACTTCGCCGGTTGCTAGATGGTAGCCCGATGCACCATACTGTGCTCCGAGACTCTGTAATTTGCTATATGTATTCGGTGCTGTCTTGACGTAATCATTAAACTTTTTTTCGCGCAGTGTCGCAAGAACGGGCGACTGGGGATTAAACGATACTCGCAACTCCTCTGGAAGTGTCATCGGTTTAAATTGGTCAGGCTGTAGTGCAGATATTTCCTGCGATGCATCATACTCGATACCGGCTGCCCTATATTTTTGACGTAACTCAGTATAATACTGCTTTTCAAAATCTCGTATCTCGCGAACCTGTTCGGCACTAAAGGAATTGATAAACAGACTAATTTCATCAGGGATCACGGGAGTCACGCTGACGAGATAACGATCATTACCGACCTTTTTTATAAATGTCGATGCGCTCTTTTCGGCTCCAGAAAAAACGATGATCATCGCTACAAGCATAGCAAACAACAGGCTTGCGACGATTATAGATGCGATCAGCATAGCACGTTTTGAGTGTAGTTTAGTGCGCGCAAGCTTTATAGCATATGATGGTCTAATCATACGATCGTTCCGTCTTTTAGCTCGATAATTCTGTCTGCTTGGCGCGCAATAGAGCCGTCGTGCGTCACGACAACAATCGTAGTGCCAAGCGTATCACGAATCTTGCGAAACAATTCGATAACCGACTTGCTATTTCCTGAGTCTAGGTTACCCGTTGGTTCATCAGCGAGTATAATGCGCGGTTTATTGACGAGCGCTCGAGCAATCGCCGCCCGCTGTATCTGTCCGCCTGATAACTCTCTTGGGAAGTGCCGTGATCGTTCGGATAGCCCCACTCGTTTAAGCAGCTCTGTAACACTGATGTCTATCTCCTGCTTCTTTTTGTCAGTAAACATTGCGGGCACCGCGAGGTTATCGCTCAGGCGTAAGAACGGCTGGAGGTAAAATGACTGAAAGATAAAACCTATTGTTTCCTGCCGTAGCTCACTGAGAGCGTTATCGCTGAGATTGGTTGTTTCTTTTGATTCTACTTCTACTCTACCTGAAGTTGGCTTATCGAGGCAGCCAATGATTTGGAGTAAAGTGCTTTTACCACTGCCGCTCGCGCCAGTAATCGCTACAAATTCGCCTTTGCTAATAGATAGTGTCACGTTGCGCAGCGCTTCGATAGGTTGCTTGCCAAGCTCATAACGCTTAGAGACGCCTCGCAAACAAATAACCTCATCCTCTATTGGTCTTGTCTGCCTCGCCCGTATTGCTCTATCACTATTCTCAAGTTGCTGTTGATAACTGCTGAGTGCTAATTGCGCTGCCGAAGTATCTCCATCAAACAAGGAGAGAAATTCTTTGATTTTATCGTTTAAATTATCTATTGTGTTCATTTTCTACCAAGAATAGAATGTACTTACGGTTAGTATAGCATGCCGGTACTAGCTATAGCTTCATGTGAGGAGTAGGCGATTTAATTGTGCTACAATTTTGTATATTCGGAGAGAGGATACCCGGCGTTCCGAGGAGAAAGGACTCACCATGAGTCTTAAGCAGAAGATCGTGACAAGCCTCGCAACTGGCGCGCTTATCACATCTAACGAAGACCGAGGGTACCTCTCATTACGTTATTTCTATCTTGTCAAGTTACTGCGCACCCAGGCGTCGATTGAGCCTGCGCCCATGCAGAGGACGAGTTTGCCCTCGTCGCGGGCGGATTGGATGGACTGCCACAGCTGGTCGTCCAGTTCAGATATCGTGACGTCCGAGCGGTTTACCAGGTTATTTGTGAGAGCAGCTGGCGTCAAAACCTCGAGGCTGGGATCTTCGCGCGAGAGATAGGTCGGCAGCCAGTAGATATGCTCAGCGAGCTGCATACAGTCGGTGTATTGGTCTCTAACTTCGTGCTGACGGACGTTCTGATGCGGCTGATAGACGAGCACGACATGGTCGGATAGTTCGCGTGCCAGCTGGAGGGTAGCGGCGATTTCGACAGGGTGATGACCGTAATCACTGTAGAGATTGTCGGCCAATTTCTCGAAACGACGATCCGTACCAGGGAAGTTGCTGAGTGCTTGAACAGCCGATTCATGCGTAGCGATACCAAGGTATTCAAGTGCCTTGGCGACCAACGTAGCGTTGGATCGGTTGTGAGTGCCAACGAGCGGTATGTCGATTGCTTCGGAGTCGTGTAATACCCAGGCTGAGGCTGATGCTGTGCCGTCAGTATTCCACGCAATAACGTGATGTGACTGCATCACAAACTGATCAAATGCCGCACGATACTCCTCGATAGTAGGATAGGTGTCAGCATGGTCATAACCAATCGATGTGATCAGCGAGAGGTAGGGCGAGAAGTGGAGGAAATTACGATCGAACTCATCACATTCGTAGACGAAATATTCACTCGCCGGGTCATAGGCGCCACTCGGGCCAAAATTCAGCGTGCTCCCGACCGAATAGCTGATTGGTATATTGAGCTGCTTCATAGCCCAGACCATCATGCCAGTCGTCGTGGTCTTGCCGTGAGTGCCCGCACAAGCGATGAGTTTAAGGTTTTTTTCACGGATGATTTCTGCGAGTAACTCGTCACGTTTGCTGACGCGTATGCCGAAGCTAAGAGCGAGTGCTACTTCAGGATGCGTGTGGTCGACTGCAGCGGTGTGTACCAGCCAGTCGATCGGGTGATCGCGGTGGACAGTACGCATATGTTCGCCTGATTGATCATGACCAATACTGATGCCTTGGCCAGCTAGCTCGTGAGTGGTCAAACTCTCGACTGGATCGCTGCCGGCTACGAAATGTCCAGCGTCTCGCGCGATTTGAGCCAGTGGACCCAGTCCCACGCCACCAATGCCAGTGAAGTAAATATTCATATGCTAATTACATTATACGACAGAAGACGAGTCCTTCGTATGAATTGAATGGAGGCCTTTTTACATCATGCCCGGGATGGGTGTGGTTTACAACCAGATGTTCTCAGTCCAGGAGTAAACGTAGTAGTTTCGCCAAGGCAGGTCAGCCTTATACGGGCGGTTCCACCACCCATCCTTACAATAGATGACTACATGGACGGATACAAGGTTCCCGCTAGAAGCATTGCCGACTCGACTACAAATGTGTTGCCGGATTGCCATCCAGTCTGGCGGTCATCGCTCTGCGCGATGGTGCCCATGACATTGGTGACGGAACCGCCGGCTGGACAGTTCCAGTTACCAATATGGACCGTAAGATCCTTGGTTGCTGCATTGGCGATTCCCGGTGTAAATGCTACCGTAAACGCTGCAACGGTTGCTGCGGCGAAGAGCTTGATACGCTTCACTGTCTGAACCTTTCTGTCGGACCAACAACGGCCAGGGATGGTCGCTGCATGAACAACTATACATCAGAGCCATGCATAGTAAGCAATATTTACAAGTGTATACTCGTCGTGATATTGTGAAGCATAACCATTTATCATAAAAAGAAGAAAGTTACTATCATGAACTCAGGATCAAGATCGTCCCTAAGGCTGGACGTTTGGAAGACACTTGTCGTCATGTTGCTAGTTGCCTCATTGCTTCAAGGTGCCTTGCTATGGAACTTGTATCAGCAGGAGAAAGATGATTTCAACTTTGCATCTGTACAAAACATGAACCTTTCAAAAGAAGTGCAAGAGCTGAAAATAAAGGTGAATCCTTCCGCAGACAATTGAGCGGGCGAATAGAGTATCAATAAAGCTTTCAGAGTAATTGGCGTATTTGCTAAGCATAACCCTATCCGCTATACTGAATATTGTACTTAATCCAAAAAACATACATGCTACTCAACCTCATCTCATTCGTATTTCGTAGGCACCATTTTTGGCGGCGGCTTTCGTTTGATGAAATTGCCGAGCTCTATGCATCGCGATTGTTGACAGTCTTTGCGCAGTCGGCTATCAATTTGTTTGTGGCGATATACCTCTATAAAAACGGCTATAGCCTGGTATTCATCGCCGGCTATTATAGCTTGATGTATCTCTTTAAGTTGCCATTTTGTCTAGTTGTCGGCAAGGTGACGGCGTATTTTGGACCCAAACATGCGATTCTTTATGGTAATCTGCTGCGTATTCCGGCACTCATTTCATTTGCATTTGTGGAGGAATATGGTATTTATGCAGTAATAGGATTTGGACTGTTCCAAGCGATGTCAGTCTGCTTCTATAATATTGGCTATACAGTTGTTTTCTCAAAGGTCAAAAGTCCGATCCATGTTGGCAAAGAGATTGGCACGATGAGTATTATTGAGAAAACTGCGCGAATCGTCAGCCCGTTGGTTGGAGGAGTTGTAGCGGCGACTATTTCGCCGGAGGCGGCAATTATCATGGCTGGAGCTCTCTATATCCTAGCGGTTTTGCCGCTGTTTCGTAGTGTTGAGCCCACCGTTCTCAAGACCCGCATTGCTTACCGCGGTTTTCCGTGGCGCCTCGCTCGTCGTAATCTTATTGCTCACGCTGGTTATGGAGTGGATTTTGTGACCACGGGTGTTATTTGGACACTATTTGTGGCGACAACGATTTTTGCAGCAGCTGGCAATACTGTTTATGCAGTGATTGGCGCGTTAGCCTCTATGGGGGTGTTTTGGTCGCTAATCGCTTCGTGGGGATATGGCAAACTGATCGATAAAAATCGCAGTGACTCCCTGATCATTATGGGGGCGATCCTCAGTGCTGGTATTCATTTATTTCGTCCATTTGTATCGACCCCAGCAGGGGTAGTTGGGGCCAATATTGCTTCAGAGACAACAATTTCAGCCTATGCTATGCCACTGCTGCGCATGACATTTGATCAAGCTGATACATCCGGTGGGCGCATCGTTTATATGACATTCGTGGAGATATTTGAGAACCTCGGGATGTTTTTGATCAGTAGCATTTGGCTTGGCTTATTGCTGGTATGTGGGCCAGCGTTCGGTATGCAGGCGACGTTTGTTGTGGCTGCTATTGGCGTTTTGTTGCTGACGTACGGACGCCGCTAGGCGCAGAGTCTGCTATACTGATAACTAAGCAAAGTGGGCAAATACTCGTGACCGATATTCAACAATTACGTACTCATCTCAATCGGCTCCGTCTTCTGAAGACGTGGCAGCTTGTGATCCTCCTGATTATCGCAGCATTTTTGTCAGCGACACTTCTAAAGGTCAATAACATTGGTATGATGCAGCGTCGTGAAGCAGTGCTCACGTCGGACAAGACGGCCGATGTTATCCAGGTCAGAGCACGCCTGCAAGCCCTGCAGCACTACTCTGCCACGCATATGAATGCTAATACGGGCCCTTTTTATCTTCAAGGCCAGTATGATGCCGATGTCAAAAAAACTATCGCAGCCGCCAACGCTCAGGCCAGTCGGGGGGGCAATGTTCTCTCGCAGGCAGATGCTATTTGCCGTCCTCGATTTTCATCGTACTCGATTGCTTACACATTGTGCGTAGCTGACGAACAAGCCAAGTTGCCCCCCTCCCAGGCGCCTCACGATACCATCACTCTCCCTAATCCTAATTTATATCGTTATGATTTCATTTCTCCTCGATGGTCGCCTGATGCGGCAGGATTTTCGGTCCTCCTGTGTCTCTTTATAACAGGGGTGATTATATTTCGTCTTGTCCTATTGGTAGCCTTTAAGCTACTGATTAAACACTACTACAGGGGTACCTAAAATTCTTAAAACAGTTGACAATAGTGGCTCGCCCCATGTACTCTATCCAGTGTAAGTAGTTATAAGGAGGTATAAGATTATGGCTTACAAACACACTAACTCTAAGGGCGTTACCTACTATCTGCACAAAACTGAAGTAACACTTCGTGGCGGCAAGCCACAGACGATCTACTTCTTCGCTAAGGTAGAGAAAAACGAAAAAGGTATGCCTTGTGACCTGCCAGAAGACCGTATTGTCAAAGAAAACCCACGTAACGGCTTCTTGACAGTTTCAAAGAAGAAATAATTGCTCTTCTAACAGAGCATTTTTTGTACTTAAGGCCCCAATCGAGGGGCCTTAAGTATAGGCGCGAAGAGACGGCTGTTATTGCTCGCGCTTTTTGTTTCAAGAGCTATCCTAGGAGCAGAAACAAACATTTCTCTCACATCACCCCGTCGCGATATCTGATTGTCTCGACGGGGTTTTGTGTGCTCATCGGCCGCCTTGATTTATGACATGCTATCATCTACCATAAAAACATGGCTATTATCGAAGTATCAAATCTTTCCAAGCAGTATAGCAGCAAAAAAGCTGTCAATAACATCAGCTTCTCAGTCAAAAAGGGTGAGATATTCGGTATTTTAGGGCCCAATGGTGCGGGCAAAACGACAACGCTCGAAATGATAGAAGCACTGCGGCCGATCGACAGCGGAACAGTTATCGTTGATGGGATCAACGTAGCAACTCATCCAGCAGATGTCAAAGAGATCATCGGTATCCAGCTCCAGTCGACTGCTTTTTTCGACAAGCTGACACTCCGCGAGCAGATCGCCATGTTTGATAGTCTCTATGGTACTGACGCTGATGCCGATGAGTTGCTCGCAAGCGTGCAACTGACCGAAAAATCAAACAGCTATGTCGAGCAGCTTTCGGGCGGCCAGAAACAACGGTTTGCAATCGCTGCTGCTCTCGTCAATACACCACGAGTGCTTTTTCTTGATGAGCCTACGACCGGTCTTGACCCGCAGGCGCGCCGCAACTTGTGGGAGCTTATCAAGACCATTTGCGACCGAGGTATTACGATTGTGCTGACCACACACTATATGGATGAGGCTGAGCTATTGTGCGATCGATTGGCGATCATGGACGAGGGCACAATTATCACCATCGATACACCAAAAAATCTTGTCAAACAATTACTGGGCCGCGGTTTCAAAAAACAGCATCACGTCGAGCAGGCCAATCTCGAGGATGTGTTTATCGATCTAACAGGCAAGGAAATTCGGGAGTAATGACGATGAAACGATATATACAGTCAGTATTCGGACTGCTGCGCGCGTATCAACTACGGTTTTTCCGCGACAAAACAGCATTGTTTTTTACGTTTTTGTTTCCGTTGATATTCCTATTCGTGTTTGGTGCGATCTCTTCAAACGGTGATATTAGCTTCAAAGTCGCGGTGCTCAATAACTCCAAGACTGAATTTGCTACGAGGTTTATCGATGGAATTGCCAAAGATGGCGCCTTCACAATCAACAAAGACATCACATCGCTCGATGATGCCAAGCTCAAGATGAGCCGCGGCGAAATCGATAGCGTGATCGAATTGCCGGCAAGTTTTGGTGTCATCAATACCACTCAACAACCATCAGGTACGCTGGTGGTGCATGTCCAAAAAGGCTCCGAACAGTCAGGCCAGACTGTTGCTGCCGTGATGCAATCGGCGCTTGACGGTATCAACAAAGGTCTTGGTCGTCCCGAGCCGTTGTTTCGTGTCGAGCAGCAGGTCAGTAATAAACATGGGCTCAGCTCGTTTGACTATACATTTGCTGGACTGCTCGGGTTTACTCTCATGAGTATGGGGATATTCGGGCTTGCGACAGCGATGCCTCAGGAGAATCAAACAGGTGCATTTCGTCGTCTGCGAGCCTCGCCATTTCGTGCGAGCCAGCTGATCGTTGCCAATGCCTTGCATTATCTCTTGATCGCAAGCATGAGTGCAGCGCTGATGATCGTTATCGGCATCATGGTGTTTGATCTCTCGATGAGGGGTAACTGGGCGGCTTACGTGAGCTACATCATTATATCGGCGTTTATGCTACAAGGGTTCGGGTTGGTCGTTGGTGCCTGGGCCAAAAACGAGAATCAAGCTTCACCGCTCGCAAATCTTATCTCATTTCCTATGATGTTTCTCTCAGGCGTGTTTTTCCCGCGATTTCTGTTTCCAGAGTGGTTGCAAGATGTGACTGCATTTGTCCCGCTGACTCCGGTCGTCGAAGGCTTGCGTCGAATTGCTACTGAGAACACGTCGCTGATTGATCTCGCGCCAGAGCTCGGTCTGATAGCGATCTGGACAGTCCTCGTATACGTGATAGCAATTCGATTGTTCCGTTGGGAGTAACTTGACTATTAATATTGCTTGTGCTATAATATAACTATGAGTTCACGCAAAGATCGTATACCAAATACTAGAGGCGGGCGAGGCCGTCGCTTGCCGAGTGATAGCGACCTTGATCCACACTGGTTTGTCGAACAGCCACGTCTTGATCCTGAGCAGCAAGCCACCAATGCGACGGGCGCTGCGCTCGCTCGAGATGTTATCAACCGTGCGATTGATCCTGAGACGATTTCTCCCCCTAGCACTTCTCCACCAGACGAACTGTCAGGAGGGTGGAGCCCCTTGGATGTCCTCAAAACTATGCCCGACCACGACCCAGACGATGACTGGCGTGCTCGCCAGATGAAAGATTCATAATCTAAAAACCCAAGAAAACTCTCGACCTTTGCCAAACACGAAAATAACCCCACTGTAGTGAGGATATTTTCTTGGTTGCGGGGGCAAGATTTGAACTTGCGACCTTCTGGTTATGAGCCAGACGAGCTACCGGGCTGCTCTACCCCGCGATACAAGTACCTATACTAACAGAGATATATTATTCTTGCAAGCTCTCTGCGTGGCCGCCTAATAAAAAATTGACCCATAGCTGAAAATTACTGGGTCGAGGCGGCACTGTTGATTCTATGGATTTGGTGGGGGTATCTAGGGCGCGTGCAGCTGGCGTATTCGGGGGGAGTATGAATACTTTTTCATCTGGCCTGACGAGGCCGAGCTGTTCGCGGGCGGCTAGCTCTTTGTACTCATTGCTCTGAAAGTATCGTTGCTGGTATTTTAACATCTGTACTTCAAGTTCAATGACTTTTTGCTCACGTTTGCGGCTATCTAGTTCGTGTTGCAGCGTGAAGTTTCGCTGCATCATACCGAGGGCGCCCCATATCCAGCTGAGCGCGATACAGAGAGCGACCGCAGCAACAACATTATTAACCGTCAGGTAGTGACGTCGGATATGATAGATGCGTCGGCGCCAGCGGCTAAAATTATCATTCATCATGATTTTTATTATATCCTACCTCCATGAGTTTGATATAAT
>APMI01041676.1_pt1 | contig 11759 bp, 7 predicted proteins | sample 667938 | NCBI WGS metagenome assembly APMI01 (sample SAMN01084076, study PRJNA167559) | wastewater metagenome | biome: Wastewater | place: Denmark: Ejby Moelle, Odense | collected 2011-11-28 | reverse complement strand
ATTCGCAAAAATCCGGTCACAGCTGCGAGTGAGCGATATATCGCTATCTCACACATGGCCTTCCGAATTTTTGCGAATTCTCGAGTTTGCGCCCCGAGTGCGTCTGATCAAGAACTCAACAGTTGCGCACTGAGCACAGCAACACTGATCACTACTTCTGCGCTAACTAGCGATAACAGTCATTAGCAAAGTCACTTGCGATTACTGATTTCGCTCATCAGCGCATTGAAAGAACACAATGAAAGACAACAGACTCTTTGACGCAGAACCGCTCACAAACGCAATCGTAGAACTCTCAAGCAAAGACGGCAACGCATTTCTTATTCTCGGCCTCGTACGTCGCGCGATCTTGCAAAGCGATAAGCCCGAGCTTGCCGCGCAGTTTATCGAAGAAGCAACAGCGCATGATTACGATCATCTGCTGATGACTTGCGCCAAGTACGTAACGATTGAATAGAGCGTGAATCATGAAAAAACGTAACAGCAATAACGGCACTCGGCGCGAAGCGCACATTGAGCAGAATGACGTATTTTCAAACAACGCATTGCTTGCGCTTATGGCAGACGACGAGCTTGATGCTGAAATCCGGCAATACCTGACTTCTGCGTTCTCTGATAACACAAAGCGGGCGTATCGCGCGGATTTAGCGCACTTCGAGGCATGGGGCGGCACAATACCCGCGCCACCAGCCATGATTGCGCGCTATATCGCAGATCACGCACGAAAGCTCTCAAACTCAACGCTTTCTAGACGACTCGTGGCGATCGGACATGCACATACGGCACAGGGACATGTAAACCCCACAGATGCTCTGCTTGTTCGCGCCACGCTCAAGGGAATCAGGCGCACGGTTGGCACTGCTGTTAAGCAAGCTGCCGCGCTCAAATACGAGGATTTGCTGAAAATGGTGCGCAAACTGAGGGGGCTGCGCGGTAAGCGGGATGCAGCACTGCTGTTGTTCGGCTTCGCTTCTGCAATGCGGCGCTCGGAACTCGTCGCGCTCAACGTTGAAGACCTGCAGTTCTGCGAGCAAGGCGTCATCGCAAACATCAGGCGCAGCAAAACGGACCAGGATCAGCGCGGGCGACTCGTTGCCATCCCTCGTATGAAGGCCGATGCGCACCGGCGGAGAACTCGGTACTGCCCGGTTCTGCATCTCGAGAACTGGTTGAAGGCTGCAAATATCACCTCCGGTGCGCTCTTTCGGTCAGTGAACCGCTTCGATCACGTCATGCCTAGTCGGCTTAGCGGCCAGTCCGTATCGCTCATCGTCAAGCAACGCGCAACGGAAGCAGGCATTGACGCCTCCCGGCTGTCAGGTCATAGCTTACGAGCAGGCTTCGTTACTGCCGCGGCGCAAAGCGGTGCGCCAACGACTCGGATCAGAGCTCAAACTGGGCACGCGTCAGACTCGATGCTGCAGCGGTACATCAGGGACGCAGAGCTGTTCAGCAACAATGCGAACGCGGACCTTTGGCAGGGGCGTTGAAGGCCAAGGCCACCGAAACCAGTTGAGTCGCTAAGTACAAATCATACCCTTAGCATGCCATTAAGCTTTCCGTGTGCGCTACTATCGGCGTTCGCTCGGGCATCTTGAAAGACATCAGGACCAACAGCGGCTTCCTGCAGACTGGATTGCGCAAAACACCTCCTAATCTGTGAAATGCAGTACATTTACAGTACAAAAGTTGGTGGGGCAAGCAGCCATGAGGCAACTGAAGGTGGAGACGCTGTCCATTCGTACTTCTGCAAACATCAAACAGCTTCTGAAGCTGGCGGCAGCCAAAGAACACCGATCAGTTGCATCAATGATCGAGGTGCTCGTCTTGGCCTACGCGCAAGAGCACGGGTTGAAGGTTCCGGCAGAAGCTGAACGCAACATCGAGAAGCCGGAAGACACGCATGGAACTGATTGACAACATCACCCGCCTGCTGGGTGACGATCTCAAGACGACACTGAAGCCCAAGGCACGGCTCAAGATCGCCGCTTCCTGCTTCTCGATGTACGCTTTTGAGGCCTTGAAGGCTGAGTTGGAGAAGATCGACGAACTCAGCTTCATCTTCACCTCGCCCACCTTCACGGCCAGCGAGGTCACCGACAAGATTCGTAAAGAGCGCAAGGAATTCCACATCCCCAAGCTCGACCGCGAGCGCAGCCTCTACGGTAGCGAGTTCGAGATTCAGCTGCGCAACAAGCTGACCCAGCGTGCCATCGCCAAGGAATGCGCCGACTGGATGCGCCGCAAGGCACGGTTCAAGAGCAACCGCACCAAGGCGCCCATGCAGCAGTTCGCCTGCGTGCAAGCCAACGGCACGAACACGGCATACATGCCGCTTCACGGATTCACGGCCGTAGACTTGGGCTACCAGCAAGGCAACGCGGTATCTAACCTCGTCAACAAGATGGACGAACCCGCCTTTGCGGCCACTTACCTCAGCTTGTTCGACCAAATCTGGAACGACCCCGAAAAACTGGAGGACGTGACCGCTCAGATTTGCGAGCACATTGCCTCTGTGTACCAGGAGAACGCGCCCGAGAGCATCTACTTCCTGATGCTCTACAACATCTTCAATGAGTTCCTAGACGAGATCGACGAGGACGTGCTCCCCAACGACCGCACTGGCTACCAGGACACGCTGATTTGGAAGAAGCTCTTCAACTACCAGCGGGACGCGGCCACCGGCATCATCAACAAGCTGGAAACCTACAGCGGTTGCATCCTTGCCGACAGCGTGGGACTGGGCAAGACCTTCACCGCGCTGGCAGTGGTCAAGTACTACGAGCTGCGGAATAGGTCGGTCCTGGTGCTGTGCCCAAAGAAGCTGGCCGACAACTGGCTCAACTACAACCGTAACCTCAAGACCAACATCTTTGCCAAAGACCGTTTCAATTACGAAGTTCTTTGCCACACCGACCTCAGCCGCACCAGTGGCGAATCATTCGGCACCCCTCTGAACCGGATCAACTGGGGCAACTATGACCTCGTGGTAATCGACGAGTCCCACAACTTTCGCAACAACGACGCCTACAAGGACAAGGAGACCCGCTACCAGAAGTTGATGAACAAGGTTATCAAGGAAGGAGTAAAGACCAAAGTGCTGATGCTATCAGCCACCCCGGTCAACAACCGCTTTGCTGACCTTCGCAACCAGTTGGCACTGGCCTACGAAGGCGATTCGGAAATCCTAAGTAAGAAGCTCAAGACGGGCAAGAGCGTCGAGGAAATCTTCCGTAGCGCGCAGACCGCGTTCAACAACTGGGCCAAGCTGCCCCCCGAAGAACGCACCGCACGCGCCATTCTCGACTCGCTGGACTTCGACTTTTTCGAGCTGCTGGACAGCGTGACCATCGCACGCTCGCGCAAGCACATCCAGACGTTCTACGACACCAAGGACATCGGCCAATTCCCAGAGCGGCGCAAGCCCTTGTCGTACCACTGCCCACTGACCACACGCACGGACGTGATGGGCTTCAACGACATCTTTGCCCAGCTGTCCTTGCTGAAGCTGGCAGTGTACGCGCCGATCAGCTACATCCTACCCAGCCGTCTCAAGAAGTATGAGGAGGCCTACGACACCAAGGTCGCGAACAGGCAGACCTTCAAGCAAGCGGATCGGGAAACGGGTCTTCAAGCCCTGATGACCGTGAACTTGCTCAAGCGGTTGGAAAGCTCGGTCGAATCGTTCCGGCTGACTTTGAATGCCTTGCGTCGCAATCATCAAGGCACCCTCGCGAAGATCGCTGCCTTCAACGAATCGGGCACGTCAGCCAGCGTGGGCGACCTGACAGAAGTCCTGGCGAACCTCGAAGGCGAAGACGACGAACTGCCGATCCTCGATGACGACACCGGAGAGATCGGCGGCAAGGTCAAGATCAGCCTGGGGGACATGGACCTGCCCTCGTGGGAGCACGACCTGAGGGGCGACCTCGAACTCATCGACACCCTTTTGGCCTCGATGAACAAGATCACGCCCGAGGACGACGCCAAGCTCCAACACCTCAAAGCTCACCTGCTGGAGAAGATCGCCAACCCGATCAACCCCGGCAACAAGAAGGTGCTGATCTTCACCGCCTTTGCGGACACGGCAGACTACCTCTACGCCAATCTCGCCCCCGTAGTGCAGGAAACCCACGGCTTGCACACCGCCAAAGTTACCGGCAAGGGTGCGCCAAAGTCCACGCTGAAGAAAGGTTACGACTTCCAGGAACTGCTGACGCTGTTCTCACCGCGCTCCAAGGAAAAGGCCGTGGTGCTACCGGCCGAGCCTGCCGAGGTCGACTTGCTCATTGGCACTGACTGCATCTCTGAAGGCCAGAACCTCCAGGACTGCGACTACCTCATCAACTACGACATCCACTGGAACCCAGTCCGCATCATCCAGCGGTTTGGCCGTGTGGACCGCATCGGTTCGCCCAACACCAGCATCCAGCTGGTCAACTACTGGCCAGACATCACCCTCGACGAGTACATCAACCTGAAGGACCGGGTGGAGAGCCGCATGATGATTGCGGACGTGACGGCCACGGGGGACGACAACGTTCTTTCGGCCCAGGCCAACGACGTGTCGTACCGAAAGGAGCAGTTGCGCCGCCTGCAAGAAGAAGTCATCGAGCTGGAAGACCTGAAGACTGGCGTATCCATCACCGACCTCGGCCTCAACGACTTCCGCATGGACCTGCTCAACTACGTGAAAGAGCATGGCGAGCTGAGCAATGTGCCCAACGGCATGCATGCCGTGGTGCCCGCCAAGCCCGCCATGGGCTTGCACCCCGGCGTCATCTTCACGCTGCGCAATCTCAACGCAGGCGTCAACGTCAACCAGCACAACCGGCTGCACCCGTACTACCTCGTCTACGTCGACCGAACTGGTAACGTGGTGCACGACCACACCGAGGTCAAGCGCCTGTTGGATTTGGTGCGCACATGCTGCAAAGGGCAGGACAAGCCCATCCCGCAAGCGACCCAACTCTTCAACGATGAGACCGCCGAAGGCCGACAGATGCAGGTGTACTCCGACCTGCTGGGCGAGGCCATTCGCTCCATGATCGAAGTGAAGGAAGAAAAGGACCTGGACAGCCTTTTCACCGTCGGCAAGACCACTGCGCTAACAAATACCATCTCCGGCCTGGACGACTTTGAACTCATCACCTTCCTGGTCATTCAGGAGGCTGGATGAGTGCTTTGTTTGCGTACCCCAAGCAGGCCGAGTTCGGCCGTACGCTGCCCAAAAATAAGATTTACGAGCACAGCGGCGCCAACACGCGCTTAAAGGACTTGTTCGTGGAGCAGGTGGAGCAAATCGTCTGGCGCTACAAGCTCGCGCCCGAGACGACCAACCTGGCTGCAAAGCCAGGCGTGCCGGAGATCCAAATCTTCGCGATCCAACTTAAGGCGCCGGAACTGCACCGCGATGTACTCCGGTGCATCGACGGCGCAGTTCAGTTCCCAATCATCTTTGAATTGAATCAAGGTCAAGGAGCAGAGGCCAAAACACAGGTCGTCGCCGCCTACAAGCGGCCAAGCGAAGCCGATGCGGCAAGCTGGGTCTGCTCCGAGTACTTCGAGTCAGGCTGGATGCCCACGACTGCTGAGCGCGCACCGCTGCCGCTAGCCCTCGACCTCGGTGGGCTTTATGAGCAGTTGCTACGTCGACTTTTGCCAGTAAGTGTCCGGCCCAATGAGCCTCTGGGAGGTCAAGTAATTCGAGCAGAACAAGTCAATGCAAAAGAGCGTGAGGTTATCCAGGCTCAGAGGCGCCTCGTCAACGAAAAGCAATTCAATCGAAAAGTAGAAGCCAATGCCATATTGCGCCAATTGACGGCTGAACTGCAAGCACTCAGGTCTTGAGGATTTAGGGAGCTAAAGAAAAATGAAGATTCAATCTGTACACATAAGAAATTTTCGCACACTGAAGGACGTAACCATTCCATTCGACGCCGTTACGACCTTTATTGGGCCGAACGGTACGGGCAAATCCACCGTACTGCGCGCGCTCGATTGGTTTTTTAACGGAAAACCTGGGACGCTGACGGACAAGGACTGCTCGTTTGGAGCGACTGACCAAGATATCGAGGTACAGATCACATTCGCTTATCTCACGGAAAAGGATCGAGAAGCACTCGGAAAATATGCCCCGGAAGAAGCAGCCACTTTTACCGCATGGAAACGCAGATCACCTGATGGCTCAGATATTCTCTCAGCGAACGCAAAAGGGTTTCCACCTTTCAATGCCATCAAGGCTGCGACGGGCGCCGCAGCGAAGAAAGAACTTTACTCGGCTCTGCGCGCTGAACATTCGGGCTTGGGCTTGCCTGCTGCCAATACGGCTATGGCCATAGAGCAGGCAATGACAGCTTGGGAGGCATCTCACACAGACCAGCTCGTTAATGCACCAGAGGCGCTTCAAACCAACTTCTTTGGTTTCAATAGCGGTGGCAAGATGAGCGGTCTTTTCGACTTCGTATTGGTCACAGCCGACCTTCGAGCAAGTGAAGAATCAGTCGACGGCAAATCGAGCATCATTGGCAGAATTCTTGAACGCTCAGTAGATCGTGCAGCAGCAGACGATGAAATCTCAAGAATCGTTGAAGAATCGCGCGCAAAGCAACAGAAAGTCTACGAAGAGAAATTCAAGGATCAGCTTGCTGCGATCACAACAAAGCTAAACGAGGTTGTCACCTCCTATGCCCCAGGACGGGCTATAACTGTCGCCCCAGCAGAAGTTGAACTCAAGGCTCCTCGAACCACATTTGAGGTTGCTGTACGCGACGGCGTGACCGAGACAGCAGTGGAGCGACAAGGACATGGCTTTCAACGCACGATATTGATTTCAGCTCTCCAGCACTTGGCACAGTCGGGCTCAGCCTCAGCCGAAGGCGTCATTTGTTTGGCTATCGAGGAGCCCGAACTATTTCAGCACCCAATCCAAGCACAAGCATTCGCCAAAGTACTTCGGGCCCTTACCGAAGATGCTGACAAGCGAATCCAGGTGGCTTATGCAACTCACAGCCCTTACTTCCTTGAAGCACGACACTTCGATCAAGTCAGAAGATTGACCAGGTCATCTGATGAGCAGCCAGTGGTCTCTATTCACTACGCAACAGTTGACGACGTGAAGGCGAGGCTGCATGGAATCGTGGATGCCGATGTAGTTGATCGAAGACTTGACCACAACATTGCCGATCAACTCTCCATCGCACTGTTTGCAAATCGAGCGTTCCTTGTGGAAGGACCGACAGAATCTTCTGTGTTCTACGGGATTGGGGATAAGGTCACTCCAGGCTCGCTTGAGGCGGCGGGGGTATCGATTGTCTTCGTGGGTTCCAAGACTTCCATTCCCCTAGCACATGCAATCTTAAGTGCCATTGGCGTACCAGTTTATGCACTCTTTGATGCTGATGGTGGGTTTGAAGCACGTGCAAAGGCCAAGAACAAGAAGCCTGAAGATATCGAAAAAGAGCGAAAAAATCATGCAACAGAGAATCGAAAACTCTTGCGGTATTTCGGGCTACCGGAATCAGACTTCCCGCCAGCCACCGTTTCGGATGCTGCCGCTATCTTTGAAGATCACCTCGAAGCGTTTCTATCAACTGAATGGCCGGAGTGGCTCACGGCCTGTCACGATGTAGAAAGTGCGGCGGGGATAAGTTTGGCAAAAAATCAACTTGCTTATCGCACTGCGACGCTCAAGGCTGGTGGAACCGTACCCGAGATGCTGATGCAAATTGTTTCTAAGGCAAAAGGCCAGAAGTCATGAATGAAATTATCTGCCCGCACTGCGGGAAAGCATTCACGATTGACGAGACCCGATACGCAGACATTGAGGCAACTGCGCGACGATACGTTTGAACAGCTGCTGCATTGAAGGCTGGAGCTGTCTAAGGCGTAATTAACAACCGAACTGCAAAGAGCCGCCGCAGCCAAGGATGCGGAAATTCAGGCCTTGCAAGTCAAGGTGGCCTCAGCCAACCAGGAGCAACAACTGGCGGTGGCCCAGGCACTGAGCAGTGTTGAAAAGCCCCCAAAAAGACCCGGAATGACAATATGAATAAGCTGAAGATGCATTCGCCCGATATTGCCCAAGTCAACTTACAGCGCATCCGTCAGCTCTTTCCCGCCTGTGTGACTGAAGCTTCAGGCGCCGACGGTGAGCTGAGACTGGCCATTGACTTTGACCAACTCCGCCAAGAACTAGCCGACTCCATCGTCGAGGGCGGTCAGGAGCGTTACCAGTTGTCATGGCCCGGAAAGCGAGAGGCCTTGCTGACGGCAAACGCGCCAATCGCAAAGACGCTGCGACCTAGACGCGACGAAAGCGTTGACTTCGACTCAACCAGGAACCTCTTTATCGAAGGCGACAACCTGGATGCTCTGAAGCTGCTGCAGGAGACCTACCTTGGGAAGGTCAAGCTGGTTTACATCGACCCTCCCTACAACACCGGTAAAGACTTCATCTACAAGGACGACTTCAGCACCGACGTCCGTGACTACCTGCAGCAGTCCAATCAAGCCGATTCTGAGGGCGGCCGATTGGTCGCTAACACCGAAGCCAATGGTCGCTTTCACTCTGACTGGTTGAGCATGATTTACCCGCGATTGAAGCTCGCGCGCAATCTGCTGCGAGATGACGGAGCGATTCTGATCTCGATCGACGACAACGAGGCTGACAACCTTCACAAGGTGTGCGACGAAGTTTTTGGGGAAGAGAACTTCGTGGGCCAGATTGTGTGGCAGCGTTCCAAGAAAGGGGACTCAAAGCTGATCGCCAAGGTTCACGAGTACATCCTTTGCTATGTTCGCGACAAGAGCTCGGTGCTCGCCAATGGCCCTTGGCGCCGTCCGAAGGAAGGCGCCGATCAAGTGCTCGCGAAGTATGCAGAGCTGCGAGCCAGCCTCGGGACGAATCACGAGGCCATCCGGGCGGAAATGCAGGCTTGGTACAAGCAACTTTCGATTGACGATCCTCGCAAGGCTCACAAGCATTACAACTGGTCCGATGACCGTGGGCTGTACTTCGCGGCTGATTTTGCAGGCCCCGATGACGGCCGAGAGTCTCGGCCACGCCACGACATACTTCACCCAGTCACCGGAAAGTCGTGCAAGAAGCCGTCAACAGGTTGGCGTTGGGATGAAGAAAAGACCAAATGGGCACTTGCCCAGACCCCTCCACGCATTCACTTTGGGCCTGACGAGACGACGATCCCGACACGGAAAAGTTACCTGTTTGAAATCGACAGCGAGCCGTACTCCTCCGTGTTCTACCGGGACGGTCGCTCTGCAACGCTGGAGGTTGAGGAGCTTGTCGGCAAGGGCTGGTTCCCGTTCCCGAAAAACACCGATGTTCTGACCGAATTGATCGAGCTAATCACCGGCCCCGACGACATCATTCTTGACTTCTTCGCAGGCTCAGGCAGCACCGGGCATGCAGTCATGAAAGTAAACCAAGCGCACGGGTCTAAACGGCGTTTCATCCTAGTTCAAATTCCTGAGGAAACCGGACGGAGTGGATACGCCACAATTGCCGACATCACGAAGAGGCGTCTGCGGGAGGCGGGAAAGAAGATCACAGCCAACGGTGCCAGCGGAGCGGGAGACATCGGCTTTCGGACGTTGAAGATTGATTCATCGAACATGGCGGACATCTTCTATTCACCCGATGCGTTGGAGAAACCGAACCTCGACATGTTTGTTGACAACATCAAGCCCGACCGCACGCCAGAAGACCTGCTGTTCCAAGTGATGCTCGATTGGGGCGTCGACCTTGCGCTGCCCATCGCCAAGCAGACCCTCCAAGGCAAGGACGTATTCCTGATGGACGGCAATGCACTCGCGGCCTGCTTTGATGGCCATGGCGGCATCGATGAGAACTTCGTTAAAGAGCTTGCAATGGTGCAGCCACTGCGTGTGGTGTTCCGTGACGCAGGCTTCAAGGACAGCTCCGTCAAGATCAACGTGGAGCAAATCTTCAAGCTTTTGTCGCCCGCCACCGAAGTGAAGTGCATCTGAAGGGCTGGCGATGAAACTCAAATTCAAGACCCAGGACTACCAGTCTGCGGCTGTGAAGGCAGTGGTGGACTGCTTCAAGGGCCAGCCGCTCGCATCAGCGGATGCCATCACCTATCGCATCGACCCTGGCCAAAGTCGAAAGCTCACGGAGGACCTGTTCTCTGAATCGGGCTTCAAGAACGCGGATCTGGCGCTAACCGATCTGCAGCTGCAGGACAACATCCAGCTGGTGCAACGCGGCCAAAACTTGCCTGTGTCCGACACATTGGTTAAAACTAAGGCTGCCCGAGTCAACCTCGACGTTGAGATGGAAACGGGCACGGGCAAGACATACTGCTATATCAAGACGATCTTCGAGCTGAACCGCCACTATGGCTGGAGCAAATTCATCATCGTCGTTCCCAGCATCGCCATCCGAGAGGGCGTGGCCAAGTCGCTGGAGATCACCGCCGAACACTTTCTAGAGGCTTACCAGAAGAAAGCACGCTTCTTTATCTACAACTCCAAGCAGTTGCACTATCTGGAGAGCTTTTCGTCGGATGCGGGCATCAACGTCATGGTTATTAACGTGCAGGCCTTCAATGCAAAGGGAGCGGATGCACGGCGAATCTACGGGACTCCGAAGGCGCAGCCAGACGGGAAGACTGAAATGGTCGGGCTGGATGACTTCCAGTCACGCAAACCGATTGATGTCATCAATGCCAATCGTCCAATATTGATTCTGGACGAGCCGCAGAAAATGGAAGGGGCTAAGACCTTGGAGTCGCTCGCAGACTTCAAGCCGTTGATGGTACTACGCTATTCCGCAACACACAGGACGACGCACAACAAGATTCATCGACTGGATGCGCTCGACGCTTACAACCAGAAGCTGGTGAAGAAGATTGCCGTCCGCGGCATCGCGGTGAAAGGCCTAGCAGGCACCGCGGGCTACCTGTACCTTCAATCCATTGAGATTTCGAGCAAAAGGCCGCCTGAGGCCCACGTCGAGTTTGAGCAGAAGCTAGCGAGCGGCAATATTAAGCGCATTTCAAAAAAGCTGTCCAAGGGCGACAACCTTTTCTCGGACGGCTTTTCAAACGGGCTGGATCAATACCGAGACGGCTTCGTGGTATCGGACATCAACGCCAACACCGACACCCTGAGCTTCACAAACGGTCTGCAACTGACAGTGGGCGACGCCACAGGCGATGTGACCGAGGCAGCATTGCGTCGCATCCAGATTCGCGAAGCAATCAAGGCCCACTTCGACAAGGAACAGTCTCTTTTCCAGCAAGGCGTTAAGGTGCTGACGCTGTACTTCATCGACGAGGTGGCCAGGTACCGCGACTACTCACAGCCTGACGAGAAAGGCGAGTACGCTCGAGTCTTCGAGGAGGAATACAACCTGTACCTCAACGAAATTCTGGACCTAAACGAGACGCCCTACGTAAAGTACCTCAAGGGCATCACCGCCGAGAAAACCCACAGCGGCTACTTCTCCATCGACAAAAAGACCAAGCGCGACGTTGATCCTAGCATTGCCAAGACCGGCGAGAACAAGGGCCTGTCTGATGACGTCGACGCATATGACCTAATCCTGAAGAAGAAGGAGCAGTTGCTCAGCCTTGACGAGCCTGTCCGTTTCATTTTTTCGCACTCAGCCCTGCGCGAGGGATGGGACAACCCTAATGTTTTCGTCATTTGCTTCCTGAAGCATCCCGACTATAGCAACGATATAACTCGCCGCCAAGAGGTCGGTCGCGGACTTG
>APMI01011937.1_pt1 | contig 11759 bp, 8 predicted proteins | sample 667938 | NCBI WGS metagenome assembly APMI01 (sample SAMN01084076, study PRJNA167559) | wastewater metagenome | biome: Wastewater | place: Denmark: Ejby Moelle, Odense | collected 2011-11-28 | reverse complement strand
CGGCCCGATCGCCCGGTGATCTTCGACACCATGAACGAAAGCGCCGATTTCGGCAGCGGCAAGGCGCGGATCGAACGGGTCGCGTTGGTCCACGCCAACGGATCGCCGATGCATTGGATCGAAGGCGGAGAGGACGTGCGGGTTCATGTCGACGTCGCCGCGCTCGAAGACATCGACGCCCCTATCCTCGGATTTCATGTCAAGGACAGGCTGGGACAGCCCATTCTCGGCGACAACACGTTCCTTTCGACGCTGGCGCGGCCGCTGCGCGCGCGCGTCGGCGACATGCTGCAGGCGAGTTTCGCCTTTCGACTGCCGGCGCTCGCGTCCGGGCGCTATTCCATCACCGCCGCCTGCGCGTCGGGCACGCTCGACAATCACGTGCAGCATCAGTGGCTGCATGACGCATTGATGTTCGACGTGCATTCGCCGTTCAAGAACGGCGTCTTGATCGCCTTGGATATGCAGACGATCGCGCTCGATGTGATCGAGCGCGCGCCGGAGAGTGGGGATGAGTGAGGCATGCCTCTTGTGTTTGGACCGGCCAACACGGCCGCGCCGCGTCTCCTCGCGCCCGGCGCTCGCGGGGTGATCGCCTGAAAAGCGGGTGGGATCCTTGGGAACTTTGGGATCCTTGGGAACTTTGGGGTGATTGGGAGTGAGGGGTGATTGGGAGTGACGCATGGCGGCCGCGACCCCTGCATGGCGATCGCAGGCGAGGGCTGGCCGTCCCGATCGCGTTTCCCAGGAGATCCCGACAGGCCTCGCTCGTCGAGCGAGGCGCCGGGAAGGCGGCGAGCGCGAAATTGACATTCTTTTGCGGTTTGGGACAAGCGGAGAACGGTCTTTCGTCTGTCCGAAAATGAACGGCGGCCGACGGCCGTCTGCGCAACCATGGATGACCCCGTGACGCAAATCTCTCTGAAGACGCAGATATTGAGCCGCCTCCCGGGCTTGCGCCGCTATTACGCGAGCATCGCCCGCCTGGATTCCGAACGTATCGAGGCCCTGCGGGCGCTGGAGGGTGCGCAACCTTTGCTCGGCGAACGCAGCGCGTTGCTGGAGAAGGCGCACCGCCTCGCCGCTGAAGCCGAGAGCGAGCGCGAACAGTCCCGCCGCCTCGCCGCCGAAGCCGAGAGCGAGCGCCTGGCGATGCGCGCAGAATTGAGTCGGCTCGCCGTAGAGCGCGACGCGCTGACAGGACAGCTCTCCGAGCGCGGTCGGATCGAGGATCACGCCAATCATCTGCTCCAGCGCATGGGCGTCTTTCACGACGCCCTGCTTGGCAAGCTGGATAACGTCTCCGCCAGCGTGCTGGGCGTCGGTTCGCGGCAGGAAGAGGCGGTCACGCGGCTCGGCCGGCGGCTCAGCGGCGGGGCGGCCGGATCGGAGCGCGCCATCGATCTCTATCTCGACCTGCTGGAAGCCTCGCTGACGGGCGTGCTGACCGAAGACCGTTCGCAAGCGCCGTGGACGCAGAAGACCTTCGATCCGCACCTGCGCGCCATCGGTCGCGATTGGCCCGCGCATGCGGCGACCATGATCGGGGTGGCGCGCATGCGCAATCTGCGCATGGTTCTCACCCAGGCGCTCGACGACGGCGTGCCGGGCGACTTCATCGAGACGGGCGTGTGGCGCGGCGGGGCCTGCATTTACGCCAAGGGCATTTTCGAGGCGCACGGAGCCAAAGACCGCCGCGTCTTCGTCGCCGACAGCTTCCGAGGCCTTCCTCCGCCAGACATGCAGGCCAATCCCGCCGATTCCGGCGACCTTCATCACACCGTGGACGAACTGGCGGTGTCCCGCGAGGCCGTGAGCGACAATTTTCGTCGCTATGGTCTGCTCGACGAGAATGTCGTGTTTCTTGAGGGCTGGTTCAAGGACACGCTGCCGACCGCCCCGATCGAGCGCCTCGCCGTGTTGCGGCTCGACGGCGACATGTACGAGAGCACCATGGACGCCTTCACGGCGCTCTATCGCAAGGTCTCGCCGGGCGGCTTCGTGATCGTCGATGACTATGTGTTGCCCGCCTGTGCGCAGGCGGTTAACGATTTCCGTGCGGCGCAAGGGATCGACGCGCCGATGCAGCCGGTCGACGGCGCGGCGGTGTGGTGGCGCGTCTGAGGGAGGCCGTCGCGCCAAACCCCTTACGTTGACCTATCCGGCCGCGAAATGATAATGGGCGGCGTTGGGTCCGGACCTGCCTTGCATTCGAGAATCTTCATGAAATGCTTGGCCATTGTGACGACTGCCGCGCCCCCGTCCGCAAGCGGTCAGGCGCGCGTGCTCGCCCAGTTGTTGGGCGAACAAGGCGGCGAGCCGCGCCATTTGTTTCTCACGGACCAGCTTCACACGCTGGACACGAACGAGCCGGGCTATGGCGCTTACGCTTCGCTCTCGACGCCGCGATTCCAGCTGATGCCGACGCTAAACACCCCGCTGTTTCAGCGCCTGAACAACTACGCCGGCCTGGCGCGCGACGTGATGAGCCGCGCGCGGGAAATCACGGCCGCACTGGCGTCCCATCCAGTTGACGTGGTGGTGGGATGCAGCGGCAACCCCTTCGATCTGCCTGCCGCCGCCATTGCCGCGCGGCGCGCAAACCTGCCTTTCGTCGCCTATCTATTCGACGATCCGGTCTATCAATGGGAGAAGGGGCCTTATCGCCGGTTGGCGCGGCTCTGGGAGAAATATTGGAGCCGACGCGCGGATCGGGTGATCGTCCCCAACGAGGTGCTCGCCGCCGATCTGTGCCGGCGCGCTCGTGACGCGCGCATCGCGATCGTGCGCAACCCGGTCGACCTCGCAGCGCATGTCGCTGCGCCGCCATCGCCGCCCCGCGCCGCCGCAAGTCCTGAATCTCCCTGGACGATCATCTACACTGGATCGGTCTATTCCGCGCAGGCGAGCGCGTTCCGCAATCTGGTGGCGGCCCTCGATCGGATCGGCGGCAGCTTCAATCTGCACGTTTATACCGCCCAAAGTGACGCGCAGGTGCGAGAGAACGGCCTTCTCGGACCCTATGTCCATCGTCACGACCACCTACCGCAAGCCCAGTCTCTGACTCGCCAGCGCGACGCCGACATTCTATTTCTGCCGCTGGCCTTCGACTCCGCGATCTCAGAGGTGGTGCGGTCCTCTGCTCCGGCCAAAGTCGCTGAATATCTTGCGTCCGGGCGCCCTATCCTGGCGCACGCGCCGAAGGATTCGTTCGTGGCCAGCTTTTTCAAGGAGCGCCAGGCCGGTTATGTCGTCGATGAGCCAGACGTCAACCTCCTCGTCACGGCGTTGCGCCGGCTCGGCGAGGATGCGCGACTACGCGAGGAACTGATCCGCAACGCGCAGACCGCGGCGCGCGAATTCAGCGTCGAGAATGCCCGGGTCGCGTTTCTGGCGGCGCTCGTCCCGGATCGGACGTGAGATCATGACGCAACGCCGCCGTCCGCGCATCCTGTTCGTAGCGATGCATCACTCCGTGCATACGGCGCGCTGGATCGATAGCTTGCGCGACGCCGGGTTCGATTTGCATCTGTTTCCGATCGACGCCGCGCCGCCCCACGCCTATATCCGCGGGCTCACCCTGCACACGCCGGTCGTGGCGACTTCCAAGGCGGACGAGGCCGCACCCGCGCCGCCGATCGTCTCATTCTTAAGCCGCGTCACGCGTTTCGCGCGACGGGCTTGGCGCGAAACGCGTTCGCTCGACTTCATGCGTGAGGGGTGGCGCAGACCGGCGCCGGCCGGGACGAGGCTCGAGGCGCCGCCGCCCAACACCGTTCGCCCCGTGGTCTTCGAGGGCGAGGATCCCCAGGCCTTGGTGCGGCTTGGGCAGCCTGACGAAAGCGGCGAAACCATGGTCGCCCTGTACGGGCCGCGCATGCTGGCCAAGGTCATCGACGAGGTGCAGCCCGACCTGATCCATTCGCTTGAATTCCAGCACAACGCTTATCTCGTGCTGGCGGCGCGCGACCTGATGACGGGCGCGTCCCCGGGCCGCCGGTTCCCGCGCTGGATGGCCACCAATTGGGGCAGCGACATTTACCACTTCGGCCGCCGCGACGACCATGCGCGCCAGATCCGACGCGTGTGCGAAGCGATCGACGTCTATTCGTGCGAATGTCGTCGCGACCTCGCCTTGGGCCGCAGCTTCGGCTATCGCGGCCCGGATCTGCCGGTTCTGCCCAATTCGGGCGGCGTCGACGTCGAGGCCGCCCAGCGTCTGCGCAGCGACGCGCCGCCGTCCCAGCGCAAGCTGATCATGGTCAAGGGCTACGACCATTTCGCCGGCCGCGCCATGGTATCTCTGGCGCTGCTCGAACGCTTCGCCGATCGGCTGAAAGACTATGAGATCGTCATGTTTTCCGTGGGCGCGCGCCCACGCGCCCGTGCGCTGGAGCTGAAGAGCGCGGGAACTCTCAATATCCGCGTGATCGATCTGGCCTCCCATGACGAGATCCTCGCCTGTTTCGGGCGCGCGCGCATGTATCTGGCGGTGAGCGTGTCCGACGGCATTTCCACGTCGGTTCTGGAATCGATGCTGATGGGGGCCTTCCCCATCCAGACCAATACGTCGTGTTGCGAGGAATGGTTCGTCGACGGCGAGACAGGCTTCGCCGTCTCGCCCGACGATTTCGAACAGATCTGTGCTTGCTTCGAACGCGCCCTTGTCGACGATGCCCTCGTCGACGCGGCCGCCCCGCGCAATCTGGAGATCATTCGCGCCCGGCTCGACCTTTCCGTCATCATTCCGGCGATGCGAGAATTTTATCGTCAGGCCCTTGCCGCGCCACTTCTTGCGCAGGGGAGTGAACGATCCTGAACGTTCTGCAAGTCAATGCGAGCGACCTCGTCGGCAGTCGTTTCAACAATTTCGACATCCGCCATCTGCTTGCGGAGAACGGCATCGTTTCGAACCATCTGGTTTGGAACAAGCTGAGCGACAGCCCACATGCGCAGCGCTTCTTCGACTTTCCGGGCGCGCGGCTCGCCAACAAGGCGATCGGCCGGCTTGAAGCTCGCCTGTCGATCCATTCCCGCCTGCAATGGCAGGCTTATGCGCTCGCCTTCTCGGACGCCTACCGTCAGGCCGATCTCGTTCACTATCACATCATCCATGACGGCTATTTCAGCCTCGACGCCTTGCCGGCGCTGACGCGGCACAAGCCCAGCGTTTGGACATGGCACGACCCTTGGCCGATGACCGGCCATTGCATCTATCCGCTGGGTTGCGAGCGATGGCGCGTAGGATGCGGACAATGTCCTTCGCTCAACCTCCCCTTTGCGATGGCGAAAGATCGCTCGGCCGCGCAGTTCGCCTGGAAGAAGCGCGTCGTCGCCGGCAGCCACGCACAGATCGTCGTCGCCTCGCAGCATATGCGCGAGATGGCCGCCCAGTCGCCGATCGCCGCCCGGCTGCCGATCGAAGTCATTCCCTTCGGAATCGACCTTAAGCGCTTTCGCCCTGTCGATCCGCAGCCCGCGCGCGACCGTCTCGGCGTTCTGCCGGGCCGGCTGGTCATCGGGCTGCGCGCCTTCGCCGAAAGTCCGTTCAAGGGCTTCGAACATGTCGTGGAGGCATTGCGCCGCCTGCCCGGGCAGACCGCGCCCCTGACGCTCCTGACGACCCACGGCAAAGGCCATCTCAACGAATTCATCGGTCGACACCAGATCATCGATCTGGGTTGGCTCAACGACGAGACAGTGATGATGGACACCTTCGCCGCGACCGATATTTTTCTGATGCCTTCGACCGCAGAGGCCTTCGGCATGATGGCCATCGAGGCGATGGCCTTCGCCAAACCGCTCATCGTGTTGGAGGGCACGTCGCTGCCGGAAGTGGCGGGAGCGCCCGACGTCGCGATCGCCACGCCGATGCGCGATTTTGCGGCGCTGGCGGACGCGCTTGCCCGGTTGATCGGCGCGCCCGACGAACGCCGTCGCCGCGGCGAGGCCGGTCGCCGCCTCGCCGCGTCACGCTACAGCGACGTCGATTTCGCGCGCAGGATGGCGGATCTGTATCGGAAAGTCACAACGAGATGACGCGCCCACCCCCCGCCAAGCGCATCTTGCTTCTCACCGACATCCCCCCGTGCAGCAATCTGACGGCGGGCATCGTCACCGCGCAGATGTGCCGGTTCGTCCCGGCGGGCGAATTGTCGATCTTCTGCGTCATGAACCCCCATCTCGAACCCGTTCTGTGCCCCGATCTCGCCGACGTGCCGATGATGATTGCGCCCAAGCCGACTGAATTGCAGCGGCGCATTCTGCGCGGCGTGAAGATCGGGCGGGCGGGGGCGGGGGCGATCGAAACAGTCAAACGCGCGCTGCTGCCGCGCCGTATCATCCGCCAGGCGGTCGCCTATGGCCGCGCGCAAGGCGCAACCGACCTGTGGGCGATCCTTCAAGGCCAGACGATGGTGCGGATAGCAGCTCCGACGGCGCAGGCGCTGGGCGTGCCGCTTCGTCTGCATGTGTGGGACCCGCTTGGCTGGTGGCTCGACGCCCATGGCGTTGATCCGGTCAACCGCAGGCTCGATCTCGCTCTGTTCGATCGGGCGATGCGACAGGCGCAGTGCAGCGCGGCGGCCTCCGAGCCGATGGCCCGCCATTACGAGCAAACTTACGGAAAGCCTTCGAAGGCCGTGATCGCCTCGATCGATCCGTTATTGGCGCAAACGCCGCGCCCGGCGCTGCGCGACGACGACACGGTCGTCGTGGGCATGGTCGGGCAATTTTACGCCAGCGAGGAATGGGCGCAACTCGTAGTCGCGCTGAATGCCGCTCAATGGCGGGTCAGCGGTCGGAAAGTTGTGCTGATGACCTTTGGGCATGAGCCGCCCCCGACCTCGATACCCGAGGGGCATCTGCGCTTCATGGGGTGGATGGATCAGCCCGACGTCATTCGCACGCTCGCCGCATCATGCGATGTCAGCTATTGCCCCTATCCTTTCGCCGAGCGCATGAAAGAAGTGGCGCGCCTGAGCTTCCCGTCGAAAGTCCCGACCTATCTGGCGGCGGGGCGGCCGATCCTGTTTCATGGACCGTCCTATGCGGCACCTTATATTTACTTGAAGGCGCGCGGCGCCGCCTATCTCTGTCGCGATCTTTACGCGGCGTCAGTGTATGATGGGCTTGCGCATCTGGTGGAGCTCCCGACTCTTTACGAACAGACCGCGCTGGCGGCGCAACGCGCCTTCGCCGATTTCACGCTGCCTGAGATGGAGCGCGCGGTCCGCTGGTTTCTGGGATATGATGCGCAAGACGCCGCCGGGATCGGCTCCTCACGCCCTGCGTGACGCCCGCGCTTGCGGACACGCCGCGACGTAGGACAAGGCTGTCGAGGCGCAAACCGGCGTCAGCAAGGGAGCGCTTCATGAAAAAGACGATCCAGACGGCGGTGACGACGGGCGCATTGTGCCTCGCCGCGCAGGGCGCAGGCGCGCGCGCAGAAGCGCTCGAATATCGGCCTGGCGACGAGACGCCCGCGCTGCGTCGCGGGGCGGCCGAGGCCGGTTGCCAACCCCGAACCTGGGCCGTCGGACGGTCCGCGACAAGCCAGCGCATGGCCACGAACGCTGCGATCGAGGCTTGGCGGCGAAAAGTAGCAGCCCATTTCGGTCCCCAATACGCCGCCTGGCCTCAGGCGATGGGCCGCGATCTCTCCTGCCCGCCATCGGATCACGGCTATGTCTGCCGCGCCAGCGCAATGCCATGTCTCTCGCGGTGACATGCGGTGTTCTTTTTCGTGGAATAGGGGCTCTGACTCACTTCCGATGAAGTTTGGGATTCGTATCGGCGTGATTTCGAAGAGGATTCAGAGCCATGCGATCCTTGCGCTTTGCGGATTTCATACCGATTGGTCTCGCGGTCGATTCATTCGTCGTTGAAGAGGATACCGCGGTGGTGTCGACGCGCTCGGCGGCGTCATCAACGCGCTGTCTCCTATGTGGGACGGTCAGCGGGCGGCGGCACAGCAGCCTCATCAAAGGCCGCCGCAAACTCGCTCACTCCGAGCCGAAAGCGTGATCCCTGCGGCCTACGTCGGATGGGTACATCCAATACTGGCAGGCAAAGAGAATTCTGCCGCCCATCCCCTCGCTCAATCGCCGCAGAAGATCGCCGACCGCCGACCGAGTCGGGCGTCCTTGAACGCTCCGACATCGACCTCCCGCCAAGACCAATGGGAGCTTTCCGCAGCCTGCTCGCCGTTTCGTGTCGACATTTCGCACCACGATCAGAAAATCAGACGCTCAACACAGAATCACAACCGATACTTTCGATTCAAAAATCTTCAATCCTAAAATCCTAAACTAGTCAAATACTTGTGGATAATCGCAAGCTACGTCGATAGTTACGTTTGTCGGCCCGCACTTGTTCGAGCGCCGCGACCGGCGACATCGTCTGGATATGCCAACTTGACTTTGGTCTGTTTTTGTCGGTCTATTCCATGTAACGTATAGAGAGATATTCGACCTGTCTGCGACGCTGGCGAGAACGTCGTTGCTTTTTTTGTGTCGGCGCTGATCTGAAATGATGCGTTGCGGCATGTGGGGACGGAAGATGACAGTCTCCGTCGATCGGAAATTTCTTTGGCCGGACAGCCAAAGCTCCGGCGCTGCAACAGCCCACTGTACGTCTTTGGGAGGCCAACATGACCGATACGGATAGCGCCTCGACCTGGTTCGGCGATAGCTATTCCCAATCCTTCGAAAGCGGCGGCTTCAGGGGCGGGCAGGGCGGAGGTCTGGACGAAAACTTTTGGGGCGATGACCCGATGGGTCAGAACGTCTCGGGGTCTGGTTATACGGCATTGCTGAACATGTTCAGCTCCGGCGGCCATTACTTTTATTCTGGCAACAGAAACGTCGACGCAGTGCTGATCGGATCGCGCTGGACATCGCCAAATTCTTCAAATTTCTGGTTCAGCTTCCCGACCACGGCGTCGGTCTATTCCGGTCAATATCCCGCCGGGACAGAGCCTTATACTGGATTTTCGGCATTTAACGCCCAGCAGCAAGCCGCGGCGCGTTACGCGTTTTCGAAAATCATGGGGTACGCCAACGTCAATTTCACCGAAAAGACGTCAGGCAGCTATTCGGATTTCCGCCTGGGTAACACGACCTATGTCGGCAGCGCGCAGGGACATTTCCCCTCCCCCGATTCGCGCGCCGGCGACATGTGGTTCAACCTCGGCCAACCCTATTATTCCACGCCGCAGATTGGAAACTGGGGCCAGGCGACGATCATGCACGAACTCGGGCATGCGCTCGGGCTGAAGCACGGCCATTCCGACTACACGGCGGTTGATCTGAGCGGCAATCTGTTCGTCGCCTCGCCGCGCTACGGCACGCAGGCGATCACCACGTCCTTTGACGGCCAAGCCTATTCGCTGATGACCTATCGCGGCGGCATTGGCCAGAGCACCATCACCTTCGAAGGCGACTTGGCCAATCAGCCGCAAACCTACATGGGTCTGGACATCGCCGCGCTTCAATATCTCTACGGCGCGAATTACACCTCTGCAGAGTCCAATCCCAGCAATTCCGTCTATACATTCAAAAACACGACCGGCGAAATGTCGATCAACGGCGTTTCCCAGGGCATGCCGAGCGCCAACAAAGTGTTCCGCACGGTATGGGACGGCGGCGGCGACGACACCTACTATCTCGCCAATTACACCACCAACATGTATCTGGACATGAACCCTGGCGGCTGGCTCGTATTCGACACGTCTGGCGGGCATTTCCAGTTGGCGAACAACACGCCGCTCGACGCGACGGCGACTTGGGCCCCCGGCAACGTGTTCAACGCCTGGCTCAATAATAGCGACACCCGCTCGCTCATCGAGAACGCTGTTGGCGGTTCAGGCGATGATATTTTCGTCTCCAATGTCGCCGCCAATAATTTCAACGGCATAGGCGGAAACAACTGGGTGAGTTATACGCAGTCCGCGACCGCGGTGGTCGTCAATCTCGCCGACGGTCTGACTTGGGACGGGTCGGTCAACGACGCCTTGATCAATATCCAGAACGCCATCGGCTCAAGCTACAATGATCTGTTCCTGCCGACGTATGGGCAGGTGAACCGCATCAACGGCATGGGCGGAAACGACCGCGTTAATTACGCAGGGATGCCGGGCTATGTGTTCATCGATCTGATGGACGGCCTCGTGGGCGACGGCAGCGTGAATGACTATGTCTTTTCGGTCGAAAACGCGACGGCCACCGCCAATAACGACTTTCTGATCGGCGACGCCAACGCCAACAGGCTCGACGGCGGAGTCGCCGGCTCCGATTATATCGACGGCGGCGGCGGTGCCGACTATGTCGAATACACTTCCAACGGCCGCGGCGTCATCGTCGATCTGGCGTCGCAATTGACGTGGGACGGCGTTTATCAGGATCGCCTGTACCGCATCCCGAACGCGATCGGATCGCAATATAATGATGTGTTCTACAATTTGGCCGGGACGAATATCTTCCTCGGCGGCGGCGGCGCGGATGTGTTTCACTTCTCGAAGGGGCTGTCGAACGGCGACGCCATCTACGACTTCAACGCGTCGGACACGATCATTTTCCATGGCTACGGCGCCGGTACGCTCACCGCGCTGGGTGGCGTCGATTACCGAGTAACGTCGCAGGATGGTCTTACCAATGAGGTGATTCACCTCGCGTCCGCTCCGACCGGCAATTACGTGTTCGCATAACTGCAATCCAAACCGATGGGCGGCGCGTCAACGCGCCGTCTGTTTTCGTTCGGAGACCGCCACGAACGGACGCGGCCCTGAACTCGGGTCGACGTGTCTTCCGCAAGGGTCGCGAGTCGAATTCAGGAGGTGGAGGCACAGGAAGGCGTCAGAGCTGGCGCCGGGTGTTTGGACGGAAGCGTCACCGGACGACCGCGCGTGGACGGAATGCACTACTACGCGCCCCGGCCGGTTTCGGCCGGGCTGGCGCTGATGCGCCGTCTTGACGAGCTGCATCTCGACTATCCGTTCGCCGGGGCGCGGATGCTGCGCGCGTTGCTGGCGCGCGAGTCGTATGCCGTCCCGCGCGATCGAGCAGGAGCACGGTGTGTGCGCCCTTTGCGATATGGCGCGCTATCTCGTCGACGTGGATCTGCATGGCGAACGTGTCGGCGAATGGCAGGGCGAGCGCGTGGCCCTTGCCGTACGCCGGGCAGATAGCGCCGAACAGGTAGGCGTTCTCGTAGCGCTGGTCGGCTGGCTGGCGCGGACGAGATCCACGTCTGGCCCATTGACGGACGAGGCCGTTCTTCTGACCGATGCGGGCATCGTCCTGGAACCATATCTCTACCGGCGTACCGCGCGGCAGACCGGGAAGATGGGCGCTCAGCGTGCGCGAGAAGTTTTTTTATACGCTTCGATGATCCCGGCGTCCTGCCTCGGATGCCGCGGACGAGCGGAGATGTGCGAGAAGCCGATCTTCTTCAACAGCGTACCAACATAGCGCTCGCAATAGTCGATGCCGAACCGCTCGGCGATGACACGTTGAAGATCGACGCGCCGCCAGCGCACGACGCCATCGGTCTTTCTGTTTGGCCCCCAGGCATGGCGCGAATCCTCCCCGCGCCAGTGAAACAGCAACAAAGCAGACAGGGACTCCCCAGTGAGTCAGAAAGCGGAGCCATTGGTATTACTCTGCTACGCTGGCCCGGTTTCTCTCCGCCGTTGACAAATGGTTAACAAACGTAAAACTAGGCTGACAGATGGGCCTTCTGCGCCCTTCGCCAAGGTTTGC
>APMI01000089.1_pt1 | contig 11760 bp, 9 predicted proteins | sample 667938 | NCBI WGS metagenome assembly APMI01 (sample SAMN01084076, study PRJNA167559) | wastewater metagenome | biome: Wastewater | place: Denmark: Ejby Moelle, Odense | collected 2011-11-28 | reverse complement strand
GTCCAGATGACGAACGCGATCGAATATCCGGCGCGCGCACCGATTCTGTCGACGATGCGGCCGAACCCGATGTAGCCGATGGCGTATGCCGCCTGGAACCAGAACACGATCCCGGCAAAATCGACCTCGGTCCAGCCGAGATCCTTTTGCAGCGTGGGCTTCAGCACCCCGATCATCTGGCGGTCGACATAGTTGATCGCGGTCGCCGCGAATAACAGGCCGACGATGACCCAGCGATAGGAACCGGCCTTTTGGACCGCGTGTTCGACGGTGGTCGTGCCGGTATCAGCTATTGCCACGGTACCCCCTCAGGTTCGATCGGTCGCCGCGACGATGCGGCATGAAATGCGATGCAATCCGCCGAAATCGGCGACGGCCGTGCTGCCGGGCGCGATATCGTGAACGCCGCTGACTGCGCCGGTCGAAACCCAGGTCCCGGCCGGAATGGCGATCCCGCGACTTGCCAGATGTTCGAGGAGGAACGCGACCGAACCCATGCATCCGCCCGGAAAGCTGGATGCCGTGCCGGTTCCCACCGCGACGTCGTCGATCAGCGTCGTCACTGTCATCGCGTCGACGATGTCAGGCCGCCAGTCGTGCAGCGCGGGCCCGATCACCATGCCATGGTTGTTGCCAAAGTCGGACACGGTGACCGTGGGACCGAGTTCGTTGATCCCCCTGAACGGCGAACTGGCGATCTCGAAGCCGACATGCACACCGGTTACGCAGCGTGCCGCATCTTCCGCACTCCAGTGCGTCCTGCCGGTATCGACAGCACCCAGCTGGAAAAGGAATTCAGCCTCGATCGCGCCGAATCCGCCGACGAAGACCGGCATGTCCCGGACCGGGGAAGCGGCGTGGACGTGCCCTGCGAAAATTGGGCCCGCCAGTCGGGTCGTTCCGTGCGATGCGTCGAGCGGAGGCTGTATGCGGCCGACTTTCCATCCCGCAATGGTGCCTCCGTTCAACCGGATTGCGGCATCCTGCACCCGGTAGGCCGCCTCCAGCGTTTCCGGGACTGTGCCGGGATAATCGGCAAGCGCCCGTGCATCGCGGCGCGCTTCGACGAACGCGTTGGCGACGGTTTCGGTGTTCATGGTGACTTCGGTGTCGCTCATTGCGCTCATCAACTCTCCCAACGCCGCGCTATAGGAAACCGGTGTCATTGTCGATACCCCTTGTTCTGGCTATGGCTTCACAGCTGACAGGAGGCTGGCTTGAACGACGGTGAAAACGGGTTTCGGGGCAAGGCCACGATCAACGACATCGCGCGCATGGCTGGCGTGTCGAAAAAGACGGTCAGCCGCGTCATCAACCGGTCGCCGCTGCTGAACGAGGATACCCGGGCAAAGGTCGATGCCGTCATTCAGAAGGCGGGTTATATCCCGAATCCGCAGGCGCGAGCGCTTGCGCTGCGGCGTAACTTTCTCATCGCGCTCGTGCACGACAACCCGAACGCGCAGATGGTTCTGGGTATGCAGACCGGCCTGCTCCAGGTCCTTGCCGGCACTGAATATGAGCTGCTTGTCCGGCCTGTGGATCGCGGTTCTCCGACGATCGTCGAGGATTTGCGCCAGTTCCTGGAGCGCCAGCGGCTGCACGGCATCGTCCTGTTGCCGCCGATTTCAGAGAACGATGCACTTGCGGCGCTCTGCCAGGATCTCGGATGCCGCTACGTCCGGATGGGGTCGGCGCAGCTCGATATCCCCGAGCGGATGGTCGGATCGAACGATCGCGACGTCGTGCGTGAAGCGGCCGCATATCTGATCGCACAGGGGCACCGCCGGATCGGCTTCGTGTCCGGTCCCCGGGGGTTCCGCTCGGCTTTCGAGCGCAGAGCGGGACTCGATGCGGCGTTGTCCGCAGCGGGGTTACAGCTTCCCGACGAACTGATTGCCGAGGGAACCTACCGGTTCGAATCGGGTGTTGCTGCGGGCAATCGACTGCTCGATGCGCGCCCGCGGCCGACGGCCATCTTTTCGTCGAACGACGAAATGGCGGCCGGCGTGCTGCACGCCGCGCGCTCGCGCGGGTTGGATGTGCCGGGGGATCTGTCGATCGTCGGTTTCGACGACACCTCGATCGCGTCGCATCTGTGGCCGCCGCTGACGACCATTCGCTGGCCCATCGCCGATATGGCGCGCGCCGCCGCGCATAAATTGCTGGCCGACACGCCGGACGCGGATCCCGACGCGGCAAGGCCGTCGACCTTTCCGTCAGCGCTCATCCAGCGTGCGTCGGTTGCTCCTCCAGCGAGCTAAGACTTGCTTCGATTCATGACACCGGTTACCTTTAAGAGGCACGCGCAGCGACGCTGAATTGGAGAGACTCATGTTCGATCGCACCTATTACGCCACCCATCCCGATATGATGGAGTGCGTTTCGAACGAGGAATTGCGCGACCGCTACCTGATTTCAGGGCTGTTCCGGCCGGGCGAGTGCGTGCTCAATTACACCCATGCCGACCGGTTCGTCATCGGCGGCGTTGCCGTGGCCGGTGCTCCCGTATCCCTTCCCGCGCAGACCGAGCCACCATCGGCCGCAGGCCATCCGTTTCTCGAACGGCGCGAACTGGCCATCGTCAACGTCGGCAGCGTGGAAGGCACGGTCAGTGTCGACGGCGAGATGTTCTCGCTTGGCAACAAGGACTGCCTCTACGTCACCATGGGTGCGAAGGACGTGGTGTTTTCCGGGGAAGGAGCGCGTTTCTATCTCGCATCATGTCCCGCGCACAAGGCGTTCACGACGCGCAAGCTTGGTATCGCCGACGCGAATGCGCTCGCGCGGGGAAGCCTCGAGGAATCGAACGAGCGGACGATCTACCAGCTCGTCATCCCCGGGGTCTGCGATTCCGCGCAGTTGGTCATGGGCCTGACCGTTCTCAGTCCCGGCTCGGTCTGGAACACGATGCCCCCGCACATCCATGAGCGGCGCAGCGAGATCTATTTCTATTTCGAACTCGACGGACCCAACGACCGTGTCTTCCACTACATGGGCGAAGGCGAAGCGATGCGGCACATCGTCATGGCGAATGAAGAGGCCGTGATCTCGCCGCCCTGGTCGGTCCACATGGGGTCGGGAACCAAGGCCTATGCATTCATCTGGGCAATGGCGGGCGAAAACCAGGACTATACCGACATGAACGTCCTCGACATCTGCCAGCTGGCATGAGCGGACCTTTCGACCTGAGCGGCCGTGTCACGCTGGTCACGGGCGCAAACACCGGGATCGGCCAGGCGATCGCCGTTGCGTTGGCGAAGGCCGGTGCGGATGTCGCATGCGTCGGCCGAAGCGCATGCGACGAGACGGTTGCGCAGGTAGAGGCGGCGGGTCGCCGATCGGTCTTCATTGCCGCGGACCTGTCGACCACCGAGCCCGCATCTCGGGTTATCGAACAGTGTGTCGCCGCACTTGGCGGTCTCGATATCCTGATCAACAATGCCGGCATCATCCGCCGGGCCGACGCGATCGATTTTACCGAGGCGGACTGGGATGCGGTGATCGATACCAACCTGAAATCGCTGTTCTTCCTGTCGCAAGCGGCGGCGCGGCACATGATCGCGGCGGGCAGGGGCAAGATCGTCAACATCGCATCGATGCTGACGTTTCAGGGCGGCGTTCGCGTACCCAGCTATACTGCCTCCAAATCGGGCGTGGGCGGGCTTACGAAGGCGTTGGCCAATGAATGGGCCGCGAAAGGCATCAACGTGAATGCCATCGCGCCGGGCTATATCGCGACGAACAATACGGCTGCGCTCCAGGCCGATGAGACGCGCAATCGCCAGATCGTCGAACGAATACCAGCCGGACGCTGGGGCAGCGCTGACGATATCGGTGGCGCCGCTGTTTTCCTCGCATCGGCAGCGTCCGATTATGTGAACGGCCATATCCTGGCGGTCGACGGTGGGTGGCTCGCGCGGTGACCGGGCGGGTCGTTTGCTTCGGTGAATTGCTTGTTCGGCTCTCGGCGCCGCGGCGCGAATTGCTGATGCAGTCGCCCGCGCTTTCGCTGCATGTCGGCGGCGCCGAGGCCAATGTGGCGATCGGGCTGGCGAACCTCGGGCATTCGACCGCGATGATCAGCGCCGTGCCTGACAACGCGCTTGGGCGTGGCGCGCTGGCGGCAGTGCGCGGGCAGGGCGTGGACTGTTCGGGCGTGAAGTTCGGTGCCGGCCGGATGGGGCTTTATTTCCTCAGCGTCGGCGCAGGGCTGCGGGCCTCGGAAATCGTTTACGATCGCGCCGGGTCGAGCTTTGCGGCGGCGGCGGCCGATACGTTCGACTGGAATGCGTTGCTGGCGGGGGCGGGGTTGCTGCATCTGTCCGGAATTACACCCGCCCTCGGGCCGAATTCGGCGGAAGCGGCGCTCGCTGCGGCGCGGGCGGCGAAGCAGCTTGGCGTGCGGGTCTCGTTCGACGGCAATTACCGGGCGATGCTGTGGGAAAGCTGGGACAGCGACCCGAAGGCCGTCCTCAGCGAACTGATCGGCATGGCCGACATCCTGTTCGGCAACCACCGGGATATCGGGCTGGTGCTGGGCCGTGCGTTTTCGGGCGAGGGTGCAGATCGTCGGCGTGAAGCCGCGGACGCGGCGTTCGCGGCTTTTCCTGGCCTCGGGATCATCGCGTCGACCGCGCGGCATATCGTCGATGCCGACTGCCATCGGATCGCCGCACGCGTGGATACCCGTGATGCGGCGGCGCAAACCGAAGAGGTGGCGGTCAGCGGGATCGTCGACCGGATCGGTGCCGGGGATGCCTTTGCCGCCGGCGTACTGCACGCGCATCTCGGCGGCGGCGATGCGGAGGCGATGGCACGCACCGGCCTGGCGCTGACCTGCCTCAAGCATTCGTTGCCGGGCGATGCCAGCCTCTTCCGCCAAGCCGATGTAGATGCCTTCAACGCAGGCGGGCTGGATGTCCGGCGCTGAACTGACCCGGCGCGGTTTCGTCGGCGCCGCGCTGGCGGTCCCGATAATGGCGCATGCGGGTAGCGGCGGGGCGAAGGTCCAGTCCGCCCTCGGTATTCGATACGGCCGGGCCGACCGGTTTTGTCCTCCGGTCGCGGTAGCTCGCGACCTGACGGGCACGACGGGGTTCGGGACCGTGTCGCCTCAAAGGTCGGTAACGGCTCAGGCGCAGTCCGAAGACTGCCTGATGCTCAATGTCTGGTGGCCGACACCGCGACCGGGCCGCCGTCCCGTCATGTTTTACATCCACGGCGGCGCGTATTCGAACGGTACCGGCAACGATCCCCTGACCGACGGGGCGCGACTGGCCGGGCGTGGCGACGTTGTCGTGGTGACGGTCAATCACCGGCTGAATGCATTCGGCTACCTGTCGCTCGGGCGGATCGATCCGCGATTCCCCGACAGCGGTAATGTGGGGCAACTCGACCTTGTGCTCGCCCTGCAATGGGTACGCGACAACATCGCGGCCTTCGGCGGCGATCCGGGAAATGTGACCGTGTTCGGCCAGTCGGGCGGCGGTGCGAAGATCGCGACATTGATGGCCATGCCGGTTGCCAAAGATCTGTTCCACAAGGCGATCACGATGAGTGGCCAGCAGGTGACGGCTTCCGGTCCGTTGAATGCCGAACGGCGGGCGAGGGCCTATTTGCGGACGCTCAACGGCAATGTACGCGGCGCATCGGTCGAAGCGCTCGTGGCCGCACTGGACACGACCGACCCCGTGTTGGGCGGCGGTTTGTACTTCGGTCCGGTTCTCGATGGCCGCAGTCTGACTCGCCATCCGTTCTGGCCGGATGCCGCTCCCCAAGGCTTGGGCATTCCGATGATGATGGGAAATTGTATCGCGGAGACGCGGGCGTTCTTCCCGCCCGATCACCCGAAGCTGCAAGGACTGGATTGGTCGAACCTGTCGTCGCGGGCCGGTCCGGAACTGCGCGTCGATATCGATCCAGATATGGTCGTGCGCACCTATCGCGACTGGTTCCCGAACCTGTCGCCGGTGGAAATATTCATAAAGGCGACGACGGCCGGCCGCAGTTGGCGCGGGCAGGTTATCGAGGCCGAGGAACGGGCAAAGGCTGGCGCTCCGGCGTTCGTCTACCAACTCGATTTCGAGAATGCGATGCACACGGGCGACATCGGCCTGGCGTTCGGGACCAAGCCGTCGATGACGCCCGTGCAACAGGCGGTCAGCGACCGGATGATGGACACATTCGTGCGGTTCGCCCGAACCGGCAATCCCGGCTGGCCCGCCTATGACCTGCAGACGCGACGGACGATGGTGTTCGACGCCGTGCCGCACCTCGAAAGCGATCCGCGGCGGCGCGAACGGCTGTTGTTCGGCGTCGTTCCTTATATCCAGCCGGGAACCTAGGGCTTGACGGGATAGGCGATGATCAGCGCCAGCGGCGCCTTGCCGACCTGCCGGATGCCGACGACCGCACCGTCATAGAGATAGGCGGCCATGCCCGGCTTCAGCGGTTTCTTCGTGCCGTCCGAACTTACCTCACCCTCGCCGGACAGGACGTAATAGACCTCGTCATGCGCGATGGGATGCGACCCGATCGCGGCGCCCGGATGCAGCACACGTTTGCGGAACTCCATCGCTCTGGGCGCCGGCACGGCGTCGCTGATGCGATAGGCGGTACTCATGCCGATGGCGCCGTGCGGCGGCGCCTCTTCGCGCCTGACGTTTACTTCGTCGACGACCACCATCGGCGGCGCCGCGGCCAGCAACAACAGGGCGGTAATCATTGCCGCATCGCCGCGTCGCGCGGGCTCAGTTTTTCCTGGATCGGCCCCTTCTGGCCTGGATAAAGCCCTGACTTCGGCTCCATGGTCGCAAGGTTCCATGCGGCCTCGACGAACGGCGCGCGCGTCATTTCCTGGACGGGATATGCGCTCCAGTCCTTCTCGTCGTTGATGATCGAACCGCGTCCTTCAGCAACGAAAAACAACACGCGGATGTCGTCGGCATCGCGATCCCAGGGCCGCGCGCCGGCATGCGCGAGGACATGCGTTTCGACATCGGGCGTCGGAATGACGTCGATCCCGGCGGGCCAGGAAACCGGGTTCGGACTGAGGATCAGTTTTGCCCGCGTTTCGCCATAGCGGCCGAACATCGGCAGGGGGGCGCCCCATTTGTCGACCGCGATATTGTCCTTGCCGTAATATTCGAGGTCGCCGTCGCCGCCCAGCATCAGGAACGGCAGTCCCGCAGCCGTCGAGGGGCCGCCGCGCATGACGTTCCCGACCGCGCTCATCTGGCCGTTCTGGTACGGGTTGTTGCCCCATTCCAGCGCCATCAGGTTGTAATGGACGGCGCGCAGGCCGGGATCATAGATCAGGTTGTTGATCACCGCACCGCGCACCCCGCCCTTGAACAGGGGGTTCCGCTCCATGTTGTGCGCCCAGATATTCCGGTAGAACAATATGTTGGTCGCATTGTCGTGGATCAGCGATCCCTTGGAGTGTTCGCCCTTGGGGTGGCTCGAATCCGCCAGGCCCTCGCTCGCCAGATTGTATGAGAAGGTCACATTGTGCGTCGTGTTCGCGCGCCATTCGTCGGGTGTCTTGCCGTTAAAGCGCGGCCCCGACGCCGACATGTTCTCGTCGATCGCCCAGCTGAACGTGTTGTGGTCGATCAGCACGTTGTAAGCGCCAACGGTCGAGAACGCGTCCGCTTCCCATCCGCTTCGCTTGGGCTGGTTGTCGGCGCCCGTGCGGACACGGATGTGCCGGATGATGACGTCGTGTCCGTGGACGTCGATGCCGCCCTTGATGATGGTGATGCCGGGTGACGGCGCGGTCTGACCCGCGATCGTCAGGAAAGGCTCCTTGATCTCAAGAACCGACCGGTGGAGGTCGATGACGCCGCCGACTTCGAACACGATAATACGCGGCCCTTTTTCGGCGATTGCGGCGCGAAGGGAGCCGGGGCCATCGGGCGCAAGTGTCGTCACCCGGATGATTCGACCGCCCCGTCCGCCCGGCGTTTCCGCCGCCCAGCCGACTGCGCCCGGAAATGCTGGAGCGGCCATCGAAACCGAGGGAATCGTCAGCAGTGCGGCGGCAAAAACGTGAGAAAACTGCGGTTTCATAGTGCGTTTCCAATCCCGACTTGACAGCGTGCCGAGCACGCTGCATTTTTTATGACACCGGTTACTTAACCGGTTAGGAGACCATCGCCAAGATGGCCGAAACAGGGAGGATGCAGCGGCGCTTTCATCGCACGTTGCAAAATAGAACAATTCCTTCCCGCTTTCTCTCCGAATGATACCGGTGTCATAACCGAAGGGGTAGGATAAAATGGCGAAGCGTTTGAATGTAAAAACCACCATCTGGTTGTTGGGTGCAACCTCGTTCGGCGCGCTTTGCGCCAGCGCAGCGTACGCCCAGACGAGCACGCCACCCTCCCAGCCGGAAGAAGCTGAAATCGTCGTGACGGGCTTTCGCCAGTCGCTCGAAGCCGCGCTGAATGTTAAGCGCACGGCCGTTTCGGCTGTCGATGCGGTCGTGGCGGAGGACATCGCCAAATTCCCCGACCAGAACCTTGCAGAATCGCTGCAGCGCATCCCCGGCATCTCTATCCAGCGCGACGCAGGTGAGGGGCGCGCCATCACGGTACGCGGCCTGGGCGCCCAGTTCACACGCGTTCGCGTCGATGGCATGGAAACCGTCGCCACATCGACCGATGGCGCCAGCGCCAATCGCGATCGCGCGTTCGATTTCAACGTATTCGCATCCGAACTGTTCAGCAGCCTGGTCGTTCACAAGACCGCGGAAGCTTCGCTCGACGAAGGATCGCTTGGTGCTGTCGTCGACCTCAACACTGGTAATCCCCTTGCCGGTAAAAGCGGCTTCCATGGCGCGTTGTCTGTGGTCGGGTCCTACAACGATCTCTCGCAAAAGCTTGGACCGCGCGTCGCCGGGCTGCTCAGCTACAAGAGCGAGGATGGCGTGTTCGGTGCTTCGGTTTCGGCCGCCTATTCGAAGATCGACACCCTGGAGATGGGCAACAACAGCGTCCGTTGGGCACAGTCCCGCTTCGATTCCGTCGGCGGTACCCCGTGCTTCTACAACACGACCGGCAGCATCGCGGCCGGCACGCTCGTCTACACCACGCCTGCCGCGAACAGCGGTGGAACCTATCGCCCCAGCGCAGCGTGCGACGCGGCAACGCTATCCTTCCATCCGCGCATCCCGCGTTACGGCGAAATCGCGCACAGGCGCGAGCGGCTCGGCCTGACCGGGGCGCTGCAATTCGCGCCTTCGGATGGCACGAAGATCGCGATCGACGCACTTTATTCGCGGTTCAAGGAGGATCGTGAAGAGAAATGGGGCGAGGTACTTCTTCGTTCGAACGAGCGCGCCATCGACGTCCTGAACCCCGTCTATGACGCCAACAAGAACATGATCTCGGCGACGCTGAACGACGTCTATGTCCGCACCGAACATTACCTGCGTCAGAGCAAGACCGAGTTCTATCAGGTCGGTGGCACCTGGGATCAGTCGATCACGGACAAGCTGCGTTTCACCCTGTCGGGCGGCATCTCGAAGTCCGATGCGGACATCCCGGTCGAAACGACCATCGTGTTCGACGACCGCGACGCGCAGGGCTACAAGTACGACTATACCGACATGAAGGCGCCGGTGCTGACGTTCGGCACGCCGAGCGTCTCCGACCCGACGGTCTTTCAGCTCGCCGAAATCCGCGACCGGCCCTCGAACGTCACCAACGATTTCAAGACCGCGCAGCTGCGCGGCGAGTGGGAGGCTTCGGACGAACTGACGATCAAGGCGGGTGCAGTCTGGCGGCAGTTCGATTTCTCGTCGGTAGCCTATCTTCGCGACAGTGCGGTCTGCGGCAATGGCGGAACCAGCCTTGTCACCAGTACCTCGGGCACGATCACCTGCTCGCTCACGAGCGTGTTCGGACCGACCGCCATCTATGGTTTCCCGGTCACCTCGGCCCTGTCGGAAACTTTCACCATCGCCAATGCGGGGCAACCGGCTGGAACGACGACCTCGTTCGCAATTGCCAATTTGCCAGCAGCGGCTGCGTTCACGCAACTCTACGGCCGTACGGCGACACCCGACACGGGCAATATCCGTTCGGTACAGGAAACGACCAAAGGGGCCTACCTCCAGATCGACGGCAAGGGCGAGATCGGCGGCCTTGAGTTCGCGATCAACTCGGGCGTGCGGTTCGTACGTACCGAACAGAGCTCGACCGGCATCCTGAGCGGTACCACCGTAACCGTGGATCGGGCGTACAACGACTGGTTGCCGTCGATGAACATCGCGCTCTATCCCTCGCGGCAGGTCATCATTCGTGGCGCCATGGCACGGGTGATCACGCGCCCGACGCTGGGCAACCTGACGCCGGGTGGGACCATCGACGGATTCAACTACCGCATCACCTATGGCAACCCGCAGCTCCTGCCGTTCCGCGCGACGAACTACGACCTGAGCGTCGAATGGTATTTCGCGCCGCAGGCCATCTTCTCGGTCGCGGGCTTCATCAAGAGCGTCGAGAGCTTCCCGGTCAGCCAGGCGTTCACGGATACCTTCGCATCGACCGGCTTGCCCAAATCGGCACTGCCGCCGTCGTCGCCTGCGTTCATCAACTTCGATCCCCAACAGCTGTACACGATCACCGCGAACGTGAACGGATCGGGCGCGACGCTGAAAGGTGTGGAAATCGCACTACAGCTGCCGTTCAAGACGTTCACCGACGGGTTCTTCGGCAACTTCGGCATCCTTGCCAACGCCACGTTCATCGACTCCGATGCGACCTACAACGTGCAGGGGCCGATCACATCCGCGTTCGTAGCAACGACCGGGGCGCTCGGACCGTTCGTCAATGCGACGCGGACCGCAACGCTGTTCGGCGTGTCGAAGGAGGCGTATAACGGCACGCTCTATTATGACGATGGCAAGTTCTCGACCCGCGCGTCGGCGAGCTACCGCAGCCGCTACATCGACCAGAACAGCGGCACCGGGAACGTCTTCGAGGGCTATGGCGCGACCTGGAACGTCGACGCCTCGATGCGGTATAAGGTGACGGACTGGGTGGAACTGTCGGTCGAGGGCAACAACCTGCTCGATACCTATCGCTATCGCTACACCGATTTCGATGCCGACCGGAATTACGAGAACAACCACTTCGGCCGCACGATCATGTTCGGCGCCCGGTTCAGGATGTAACCCCGTCTTGCGGCAGGGCACGTAATGTTCACCCGTCGCGAGACGATGAAATGGGCGTCGGCACAGACGGCGCTGGCGACGATGGCGGGCCCTGTGCTGGCGCAGGGCTCTGCCGCGACCGCTTCGCTCGATCCCTGGGGCGCCATGCATTGGGGCAAGGGGTTCGAGGGCCAGCGCAAGGCCGATCTCGGCAACGGGCAATTCCTGAACCCCGTCTTCTCGGGCGACCGCCCCGACCCGACGATCCTGCGGGATGGCGATGATTATTACCTGAGCTTTTCCAGTTTCGATTCCTATCCCGGCGTGGTCATCTGGCACAGCCGCGACCTGGTGAACTGGCAACCGGTCACCGCCGCCCTGCGCCAGTCCGTCGGGTCGGTATGGGCGCTCGACCTGGTCAAGCATGGCGGCCGCTATTTCTGTTACATCCCGGCCCGGACGCCCCCGCGCCGCTCGATCTATGTCATCCATGCCGAGCGGATCGAGGGGCCTTGGTCGGACCCGATCGACCTGAACCTGCCGGATCATATCGACCCCGGCCATGCCGTCGGCGCGGACGGGAAACGCTGGCTGTTCCTGTC
>APMI01046972.1_pt1 | contig 11761 bp, 19 predicted proteins | sample 667938 | NCBI WGS metagenome assembly APMI01 (sample SAMN01084076, study PRJNA167559) | wastewater metagenome | biome: Wastewater | place: Denmark: Ejby Moelle, Odense | collected 2011-11-28 | reverse complement strand
TCGTGAACCCCGATTTCAACTGTCCCTAGGCGACCGTGCCTGTTCTTGCGGACCAGCAATTCCATGACGTTCTTGCTGGCGGCCAAATCCGCCTCCCATTCGGTGCGGGCATCATTGCTGATTGTGCCATCCTTTGACGCTTTGGGGCCTTGGCGCTCGAGGTAATAGCTTTCCCGGTGGCAGAATACGACCTGATCAGCGTCGTTCTCGAACTGGCCTGTTTCCTTGATGTCGGGCAGATGGGGCCGCTTGTCGTCACGCATGGCGATGTCGCGGCTCAACTGCACCAAGCCAATAACCGGGCACTCCAGCATCCCGGCCATGTGCTTCAGGCCGATAGAAACCTCTGTCATCTGCTCAAACCGGCTTTTGCCGGTACCGCGAAGCAACTGCGCATAGTCCACAATCACCAGCGACAGGCCGCCCATTTCGCGCTTGATCCGGCGCAGCGCAGAATATCCCCCGGCAATCTCCCGCACGAACTTGGGGATGATCCGCAGGTTGGCCTGCGTCACGTCCTGCGAAGCCTCAACCCACTTGCGAAAGTCGGCTTCTTCCATTTCCGCGGCATCTCGGATCGCCGAATATGGAATGCGGCTGCGAGAGGACGCCATGCGCGTCATCAACTGTTCCGGCGTCATCTCAAGCGACCAGAAGGCAGTTGGCTTGGCCTGCACCAGAGAAACCTGCGTGGCAATCTCCAGCGCCAGCGATGTCTTTCCCATGGACGTTGTTCCGCCGATCAGCATGAAATCAGACGGCCCAAGACCCTTGATGATGCCGTCCAGCGCGGGAACGCCCGTCTTGAGGAAAGATGTCTGCCCTTGGTATGCCTCAACGGCGCTCTCTACGGCCCGTGTCATGGCCTTGAGGGCTGTTATGGTGGTCTCCTGCCCCTGAGCCACAGGAAGCGCCTGTAGCGCCAAATCCAAGCGCGCACGGACATCTGCGGCGTCGGCCCCTCGATCAAGGTCTTCGGCTGCGTTCTTGGCGGCCGTTGCAAGAGACCGCCTGGAGGACAGGTCGATGATCGTTTCGGCATAGTGGCGCGCTGCATTCCCCCCAATCGCCGCCCCCGCGAGTCGGACGAGGTATGCCGGGCCGCCAACGGCCTTGAGGCCTTCATGCCCATCCAGCGCGGCCGCAATCGACGGAGGCGAAACCATGTGGCCCTTGTCAACGCGGCTGCGGCACAGGTCGAAGAGGAAGCCGTGGAATGGGTCGAAGAAGTGATCCGATGTCAGGATGTCTGCAACCCTGTCCAGCGCCGCAGTATCCATGAGGATCGCACCAAGGAGTTGCTGCTCTGCTGCAACAGCAACCCCGGCGTCGTTTATGTTCGCTTTGAGCATGGTGATTTCCCTCAACCGTAAGTCATCCAGCTAGGCCGCATCCGCGCCCGGCGTTCTTCGGCTGTCATGGGCTGCACGCTTGGGGCAGGGTATTGTTCCCAGCGGGCGCCGTTCAGCCACGTTGTCGGCATAGGATCGAACTCAGGATCGCGAGACGAGGCCGCAAACCGCGCAAGACCGGACAGAATGGTTTCTGGGTCTGTCTTCCCGATGGTCTTGTGCTTCCCGGTCACAATCCGCTGGAACACCTCCAGCGCCTTTGGCCGATCTGTTCTTCGCTTGGGAGGGTAGGATGCCCAGAAGCGGGTGAACGCTTCATCGACCTTTTGCTTGTCGTCCTTGACCTCTGGGATTTCATCTTCTGGGAAAAGAGCGCCTTCAGGCGCGTTGTGTTCTTCCCTTTTGGTTTTCTTCTCTATTGGTATTCTTATAGGTGCGGATTTACCGGGGCACGGTTCAGCCGGGGCACGGTTTTTCAGGGCCTCGGTATCACCGAGAACCGGGTTTTCAGGGCCTCGGTCATCTTTGATAACCCAAGTAGTTCCAAGAAGCCGCCCACCTTCATCGCGCGCCTGAACTAGATCGACATACCCAGCCTTACGCAACTCGCCCATCGCCCTCTCAAACTTGTCACGGCCCATGCCAGTGACTTGAATTAGATGGTCTTTTTTGAACTCCCAATCGTCGGAGTAACTCATCAGCAAGGCTAGCAACCCTCTGGCCTCAATACTGATATTTGCATCGCGCAACGCTTCGTTGGGAATCGCTGCATATTTTCGCCCAGGACGAGAACTGCGCTCTCTCATGCCTTCACCTTCGGCCGGAACATTTCTGCCAGCCGCCCCTTGTCTCGCAGTCTCGTGATTTCTCGGCGCACCAGATCGGCGCCGCATTCCAGTTTCAGGCCGATGTCCTCGGCCCCGTATCCCTCGGATAGAAGCGCCTCTACGCGCCCGGTAAACGTCGGGTCGGTCATGCATGCCTCCCAAACAGATCACCCTGCCGACCGTCCGTTCTGTCCATGAAGCGGATCGCCATCGGCGTATCAGTCCAGCCCCGGCGCCAGACGAACCAGGCATTGCGCTGGGGCGGAGATCCTTCGCCCGTGAAATCGAGCTTCCACCGCATCAGGTAGCAATAGGAGAACGGGTTTTCCTCAAGCAGTACCCCAAGGCCGTTTGCTTTGGCGGCAGGCCAATCCCACGACAGCAGCAACGCCAGATAGTCCCACCCCGGCAGGGTCAGCGTGTGCCGAAGCCACAGTCCTTTGCCATCCCGCGCGTTGATCAGATTATAAGGCGGGTTCGTGATGATCGCCCGTGCCGGAGCGCAAGCCTGCCACGTCAGAAAATCATTCTGCGACGAATCCGGGCACCCCCGATCAATCAGATCGGTTGCGACACAATGAAGCCCGGCACCGCGAATTTCGCGCACTAGTGCACCGTCACCGCAGGCCGGTTCCCAGACCGACCCACAGGTGCGGATGGCATCACCATCGCGGGCCAGCAACGCGCGGATCGCCTCGGGTTGGCCGGTCGGATAGAAGTCCTCTGCGCGGCGGTTTTCGGTCCTGTTCGGCGCAACGGATGGCGCATCAAGCAAAGTGACTTGCCGATGATCATTGGCAGGCTTGGAGCGAGTGGCGCGGAATAATGATTTGGCGCTAACGGTCATGCCTTACCCCGTGCGAACATGCCGCCCAGCGTCGTCATCTGGTGCGACCGGCTTTCCTGCGAACAGGCAAAATCCCACAGCGCGGCTGCGTCGGCTGCATCAGCGTCGGTGATGTCCCAGCCCAGAAGGCGGCAGCGCGCGATAACCTGCGCCTTGATTGCGCCCTTGGCCGCTGCGTGGCTCTTGCCTGGGAAGTCCTTGGCCTTGAGCGCCTTGCCCAAGAAGTGCTTCCTGACCGAGTTGGCAAAATACAGCTTCGACGGCACGGACATGCGCGCGGCCTGCGCCCTGACGCAGACGGTCAGCCCCACAAGGTCAGCGTTTGTATAGCCACCCGCCGCTGGGGCCTCGACAACGATCAGATCAGGCTTAACCTGGATGATCAGCTTTTCGACCATGCGGAGGGTCCGGGCAAAGCGGGTTTCCCAACTCGCCTTGCCGAGGTCCACCGTTCCAGTTGTGGGCGTAGAACCGGCCTCGCCATATGCGAAGCCGGTCTTGATCGCCGTGTCGAAGGCGAGAATTTTCACTGGCCAGTCACCGCGGCCAAGTGCTTTTCGAAGTCATCGGTCTCTGCCGCCAACTCAGGATCATCCGTCGCCGGATCGAAGTTCTGGGTATAGGACGGCTTCGGAAGATCTTCGCCTTCGGGGTCAATGGCGCCCTGATCGAGAGCGTCATCAAGGTCCAACTCGGGTTGCTGGCCGCCGATGTGCGCCTTGATCATCGGCAGGGCGGTTTCCAGCGACCGGATCACGTCCATCGCCTTTGCCTGACCGCCGTCCTTGCCGCCTTCCTTCATGATCGTGCGGCACATCGCCAGCGCCTTGTTGTTCATCCCGCTCTGCTCGATGAACAGGCCGATGTCGGATCGGGTCTCCCCGGCGCTCGATGCGCGTTGGCGGTCATCTCTGTTCCAGCGTTCAATCTTGCCAATAAGCTGATCATGTTCGATGTCGGGGCCATCAAAGGCGTGCCGAACGTCGCGTCCTTCTGATTTTGACATGCAGTCCTCCTGGGTTGAATTGGCCCCCTGTCTCGCCGGGGATCGCGCCTGATGTCGGCAACGCGGAAATGCACCCTTGGGCTGGCCCACATTGCGACTTGGTGACGGCCCCAGCGATAGGCCGCAGAGTTCGGCCAGCCCTAACTTGGCGTAGGATCAGCGACCGGGAAGAAATCTTCCTTGGTCAGCGGGATTTGTTGTTGCAGCGCCTCCGCAAGGATGGGCGCCTTATGTGCGTCCGGGATCGACCGGCTGCGCAGCCACGAAGAAATTGTAGACCGCGCATAACCAGTTTTCCGCGCCATTGCGCGAACCCCTCCGAAAGCGTTGACGATGTTTCTTGGGTAATTGGTCATGCCGCTTTTGTCCTCAAAGTGGGGACAAATTGCAACCGCTTTTTGAGGACAGACCGATGTGGTCTGTCTGCGTTAGGAGTGGACCATGACCGGAAGCGAAGACATCTCTCATCACTTGAAAGCCCTGCGGGCTAAGTCAGGCCTAACCGTCCGCAACTTGGCGGGCCGTCTTGGGATGCCGCATAACACCTATGCGAATTGGGAACAGGCATCCCGCAAGAAGAAGCAGTTCCTACCGATGGAGTTTGCGCATAGGTTGGCCGACGCCTACGCTGGAACCCCAGTGACGCGGGCAGAAATCATGGCTCTGGCCGGGGTTTCCGATCCTGTTCCAGCGGTTCAGCCCGCCCTGCAAATCCCGGTCTACAATGTCAGCGCCAGCGCCGGGAACGGCACGGTCGTAGAAAACGAAGATGTGGTTGATCGCCTCACCTTCCCGGCCGGGTATCTTCACAGCATCACCAAGACCAGCCCGCGCCACCTCGCCATTATCTCGGTCAAGGGGAACAGCATGGTGCCGACGCTCTCGCATGAAGATGTGGTGATGCTCGACATGACCAAGACAAACGCCGGGTTTGATGGGCTTTTCGTGCTGGAAATAGATGGCGTGCTGCACATCAAGCGCATCTCCAGATCGTCAGAACCTGGATGGGTCTCCATCATCAGTGACCACCGCACCGAATACCCGACATTCCTTCGGCGGGTTGAGGATGTACGGATCGTGGGTAAGGTCGTCTGGAAGGGCCAGCGCCTTTAGTCTGAAACGCACGTCATCTGGGCGGGGCCGCCAAAGCACTTGGTGATGGTCCCGCCGCTCTTACGCGCCCGTTCCTCGTAATAGGCCTAGATCGGAAGAGGTGTCTCTGCCTGCATGATCTGGGTCGCATAAATCTGGCAGCCTTCTGGCGTCTTTGCCTCAACGCAGCCAGCCAGCGCAACAATCCCGCTCAGCAATACGACCTTCATATTCCGCTCCATTCCAGATGCGGGCAGTATCGGCCATTTTTTTCGCTGGTTCTGTCCTCATTTTGAGGTTGACGCTTGTCCGAAGTTTGAGTTACAAATGTCCTGCAAGTGAGGACAACCATGACCTTCGAATTCCAGCGCACCATCAGCATACCCGACCTTGGCGACGCCGAGGCCACCGCTGATTTTTCCGCCGACCCAGAGAGCGGCATCGTTCACCTTGAGGCCCTGACCATCGGCCGCCTGACCCTTAGCGGGGCGCAGGTGGAGGATATGGTTGGACCGGCGCATTTCGAGCGGTGTGTCGAGTTAGCCCAGCGGTGGTGGACCATCGACGGCTGGAACGCGGCCCTTCAAGGCGAGAGGGTAGCATGACTCCGGCGCAGGAAATCGCAGCGCGCTACGGTGCAACCGTCTCGCCTGATCTGGCCTATCAGGTCATCCCCATGGGGGTTCGCGGCCTCAGCTACGAATACATCTACAACCCCGCGACGGGTCACCTTGAGCCGACAGAGGCGACGAAGCGCGACAATGAAATGCTGATCAAGGGGTCAGCAGCGTTGGGCCGCAAGAAGTCGGCAAACAAGCAGTCCGAGAAGAAAGCCGAGCAGGAGCGCCGCACCGCGCAGATGATCAGCTTCCTTCGATCGCTTGCTGATGAGGGGTTGACCGCAAAACAGGCCGCAGAGCGCGCGAATATGTCAGTGCTATCTATTGCATCCCTGTCCGGCCACTACGGGGTCAAGTTCAGGAAGGACACGGCGGCGAAAGCAAAGCGCGACCAGCGGCGTAAGGCAATGTCTCAATCGCGGGCTATGGAGTTGCTTCGCCTGCGCCACGCCGAGGGCTGGGGCGACATCCAGATTGCGCAGGCCCTCAGCATGAAACGCAATGTCGTTTCCCGTCTTCGGGCGGCCGAGGGCCTTGCTGAAAACCCCAGCCGCGTTGACGTCAAGCTATCGGAGCGGTCTGAAAAAATTGTCGCGCTTCGTCGGCAAGGGATGGCTGTGTATGCGATTGCCGAAGTGGTTGGGGTTGGCCGGCGCATTGTAAGGAAGGCGCTCGAAGATAATGGGCTTCCGGCATCTGATGAACGCGCGTCCAATTCATCAATTGCTGCCCGACATCAGAAGGTCAAAGCCCTTCATGCTGATGGGAAGACGACATCGCAGATCGCCGCGCTTTGCAACGTGACATCGCAGACGATCAGCCGCGACCTTGATGATCTTGGCCTGGGGATGAAGCTGGAGGACGTCCCCCAAAAGGTTATCGCCAGAGTTCTTGAGTTGAAACGCATCGGGTGGAGCGATGGCGACATTTGCCGAAGCTGCAATGTGCGCGCCAGGATTGTCTATCAAATCATAGATGGTGCGAAATGAACCCGGCAGCGCAAGCCATTGTCGCGGCGGCTGACAGGAGACGTGATCGCAGTCTGAAAGAGAAGATTGAAGCCCTTCCCGAGATTGGCGAGGTCGAGGGCTTTGGGGACCAACTTAGGAAAGACGGGCGGATGACGCCCCAACTGGAAAACCTGCTGGCGCTGCGCATGGAGCAGCTTCGGCGCAATGGAGGGACTCGGTAATGTTCAAGGATGTGGTGGTGTTCTTTTCCGCATGGATCATGCTGTTTTTCGTGGTGCTTGGGCCTGCCTGCTTTGTGTTCATGGCCCTGCCCAGCGGAGACCTTGCTTGGTCCCTTGTTCGGCTCTGGCTGGTAGTTTCGGGCGCAGTCGTGATCGGGGCGATGGTCGATGACGCCCGCAAGTGAAATCCGCACCCTAAAGGACGGTGAGAAGATCGCGGTGCCGGGCTTCTATGCCATCCCGCTTTCTGTCCACCACGCACAGCCCTGCATCGGGCCGAGCGTCACGAGCGGCGTGCTGCGCAAGATGGAACTGGCGACCCCGGCTGATGTCTGGGCGTTTTCCTTGCTGAACCCGGATCGGATCGAGAAGCCGCAGACCGACGCGCTGCGGATCGGTCGGGCCATGGCCGCCTATGTCGAGGGTGGGATGGAGGCGGTTATGGAGCATTTTCTCGTTCTGCCAGATGACAAGCCCCGCCGCCCAACCGGCGCACAGATCAAGGCCTATGCTCTTGGCACCGCCAGCGCGACAGCCGTCGAGAGCGTTGAGTTCTGGTGCAAGGTCGAGGATGACCCGCGCGACCCGCTTACCGCAGCAGAACAGAAGCTGATCGAGGATATGGGCGCTGCTCTGGTCAAAGACCCGGCCGCCTGCGCCGTGATGAGCGGCATCCCAGAGGTCACGATGGCTTGGCAGGATGACGAGACCGGGCTGTGGCTTCTGTCTCGCCCTGACACTGTGTCCTTCGATGGGTCGATGTCCGACTACAAGAAGATGAACACACAGGGCCGCCCGTTCAATTATCGCGTCGTGGACAGCCGGATCACCGATCACGGCTACGACATGCAGATGGCCTTCTCCGCCGAGGTGTTCGAGGCGCTGACCGGGCAGTGGCCGGGGTCAGTCGGGATCGTCGCGCAATGGGATCAGCCGCCCCACCACGTCATCCTGCGCGAAATCAGCGAGGAAGATCTTCGCATCGGCCAGTTCCGCAACCGCCGCGCAACCCGCCGCTTTGCCGAGTGCCTGGAGATCGGTCACTGGCCCGGCCCCGGCGATGACGTTGGCGCATATCGGCGCCCTGAATGGCAGACGAAAATGCTTCTCGAAGAAATGCAGACCGAAGGAGTTGCGCCGTGACCGAACAGACCAATCTTCCGGCAGAGGTGCAGGAGCAGGCCCCACCTGCGATTGCCAAGGCCAGCATTTCAGCGGGCGGGCCGCTTGCTGCGCTCGTCCCGCAAACGCTTGAGGACGCCTTCCGCTTGTCCAAGGCGCTGGCGGCATCTGGCGACATGGTTCCCAAGCACTTCCAGCGCCAGCCTGAAATGATCATGGCGGCGGTCCTGCGCGGCGCGGAAATCGGGCTGGCCCCGATGCAGGCGCTGTCGAACATCGCGGTCATCAATGGCCGGGCATCGATCTGGGGCGATGCCTTGCCAGCCCTTCTGCAACGCGCCGGGCACCATATCGATGTCGAATTGGATGGTGAGGGCGATAGCCTTAAGGCCGTCGCCACCCTGACGCGGGGTGACACTGGCCGCACCGTCTCGCGCGAGTTCTCGGTCGCTGATGCGAAGAAGGCCAACCTTTGGGGGAAGCCCGGCCCTTGGCAGTCATACCCCCAGCGCATGTTGCAGATGCGGGCGCGGGCTTGGGCGGTCCGCGACGGTGCTGCTGATGCGCTGATGGGGCTGCAAGTCAGCGAGGAAATGCAGGACGTTCCGGCGCCGCGCGATGTGACCCCCAAGCTGGGCGGGTTCGCGGCGAAGGCGGCGGCTGCAAAAGCGCAGCCCGCAGATGACATCGTGTCTGGTCAGATCGTTGATGGTGTGGCCGGGCCGCATTGGGCCGAGGGCTATGTGCCGACTTACGACGGGTTCCCTACCGATGCCTTCACCGCTGGCGTCGTGGCCTATCAGGATGGATTCCCGGTAACCAATGTCCCGCACGACCAAGGCACGCCAGAGGCAGACGAGTGGATCGCGGGATGGCTGCAAGCGAAGGAGGCCGCATGATGCCTCGCCGCCTGACCAATTCCGAAGCAATCGACATGATCGAGACGGTTTTCGAGAGCAGTGTTGACAGCGCCGAAATCGGCCGCGTTGAGGCAAGCGTCGGAGACATGGATCTTGGCCGTGCCAAGCAGGACGTGGAAAGCTACCTTGCCATGATCCCGGCCGACATCGACCCCGACACGATCCACATGACGCCCGACGTGCTGGACGACAGCGACGTTGATTGCGTCCACATTATCATCAAGACGGAGGGCTGATCCGTGAGAACGCCAGAGGACGCCTCCAGCCTGCTATGCCCGTTCGCCCGTACCTTCGCCGCCCCGCAGGCGCAGTCGGGCTGCCGTTGCACATCCTGCGCGCTGTGGCGGTGGGAGACCGTAACGACCGCACACCCGCTCTGGAAGGACGCTGTGCGCGCCAAGGCGGAAGAACTTGGAGAGCGCCAGCCGTTCCCTAAGGCCGCTGCCTGGGTTGCCGAGAACAAGGAAGCTCTCGGGATCGTCCCGACCAAAGGCCAGTGCGGCGCGGGGGGATTGTGATGTCTGCCTATACCCCCGTGTCTCTGCTTCCAAAGCTGCGGTCCCACGACTTGATCATGGCGACCCATGAAATGCCGTGCAGCCTGCGGATCGCATCCTTCCTTGGCCGGTCATGTTCCGGAGACGTTATGGCCGTTCACCTCGACATGGCTGGCGGCAAGGGCATCGGCACGAAGGTCACAGACATCATGGTCGTCGCGGGGTGCGATGCCTGTCATAAACTTCTGGACGGCCGCGACGGCTTCGGCTGGAAGGTCTTGATGGATCGGCACCGCGCCGCGGTCTTGGACCGCTGCATTCGCGGCCTGAACGAGACGCTTTCGCGCCTCATCGGCATGGGTATCATCGAGGTCAAGGGCGGGAGGATCATCTGATGGATGCCGCCTATATGTCAGATGGGCAGATCGCCAAGAAGTTTGGCCGCTCCTACAAGTGGCTGAGAACCCACCGCGCCAAGTTGCAGAGCATGGGCTTCCCGCACAAGTGCGACGTTGTTGGGCTGACATTGGCCGCCGACGTTGACGCTTGGCTTGCGAAACAGCGGAAGGTGGATGATCGTGGTCAGGCCGCAAGGCTTCACCACATCACCACACCGTCCTCTGAAATAGGGATCAACTATGATGCGCTTTGACATGGACCGCTTGCGCGGTTCCGATCCGACATATGCGCCGCTCTCCTTCCGCGTGAAGGGGTATTTCTACTGGCGCGCATCCAAACCGGCTATCGAGGCCGGCTATCACAAGAAGCCTATCCGTCTTCCTGGCATCGCCGGGGATGGGCAGGACGGCATCCGGGCGCAGAAAGCCCGCGACCTGACCATTGAAATGATCGGCTGGCTTGAAGGGGCCGATACGCCGAAGGTCGATCCTGACACATGGCAGTGGATTTTCAGCCGCTACAAGGGCGACGAGTTCAGCCCCATGCGGGAGGTGAAGGACAACACGGCCCGCAGCTACCTTGACGACATCGCCTATCTGGAAACCGCTATCGGCAAGACCCGCGTCTCATCGACCGATTATGAGTTCGTCAAGAAGCTCCAGCGCGGGATGAAGGACAAGGGACGGTCAGTCGATTTCATTTCGCGCAAGTTCCGCATGTTGCGGATCGTCGCCCATTACGGCCGGTCTTTGAAGCCGAATGACTTCCGCGATGTTTGCGACGTCCTCAGCGGCATCAGGGTCATGTCGCCAAAGCCGAAGTCGATCAGCCCGAGCGAAGACCAGATCATGGCAATCGTCGCCGAGGCCGACAAGGCTGGGGAGAAAGGTGCAGCCTTGGGCTTCCTATTGCAATGGTGGCTGACGCTTCGCTCTGTCGATGTACGCGGGCAAATGCTGGGGTCGAAGGGCGCCAAACTGCGTTGGGCAGACGGCCTGACCTGGGACATGGTTGACCTGCATACCGGAACAATTCGCAAGATGATCTCCAAGACGGAACGATCCGACGCTGAACCGATGGAATGGGACATCAGCGGCATTCCCGACTTGATTGACCGGCTCAATGCTATCCCCGCCGATCAGCGTGTTGGTCCCGTTGTTCGCCGGAAGAACGGCCTGCACTTCACCAAGGAAACCTACACCAAGATTTTCCGCGACTGCCGTACGGCCGCTGGCGTCCCCGCAGATGTGAAGAACATGGATATGCGGGCTGGCGCCATCAATCACGCCAAGCGGGCTGGGGCCACGCCGATCCAACTCCAGCATCAGGCAAACCATGCTGATCTGAAAACGACCACCCGATACATCCGCGAGAAGTCCGACTCAGCCTCGCAGGTGATCGAAATGAGAACGCGGGCCAAACAGGCCTGATCTAACTCGACCAAACCGCTTTTCCGCTCCTTCGACAACATACTGTTATCTCAAGGGTTTTTGGTACCGACACCCCGGCTCGAACGGGGGACCCCCAGATCCACAATCCAGAGATTTCCACGAAAGAACATGGGCGGTTTTGGCGAGTGATTGCAACCAGTGGCGCGAGGCGAACATATCGCGCCACTCCTTTAACCCTCCGGGAAAACCGGAAAAGGAGCATCATGCCGCAGAATATCGTGTCGCAAAGGGACAAGTCGCTTTGCAGTTTTGATATGGGCAGCGCCCGTGTTGATGAACAAAAGCCTTTTGGGTGGGTCAATCAGCAGGCCATCCGCGCCATTTACCTTATCGCTGGCCTCGTGCTGTTCGTGATCCTCGCCGCCTGGCTCTATGCGACCCCGGCGAATGCTATCCCCGGTTCCACCCAGAACCCGGACGGGTCGTGGACCGGGCC
>APMI01013064.1_pt1 | contig 11762 bp, 5 predicted proteins | sample 667938 | NCBI WGS metagenome assembly APMI01 (sample SAMN01084076, study PRJNA167559) | wastewater metagenome | biome: Wastewater | place: Denmark: Ejby Moelle, Odense | collected 2011-11-28 | reverse complement strand
TACAAACCATGCGATGGTATGGTCCTAACGATGCTGTTTCATTAGCCGATATAAGACAAGCCGGTGCTACCGGAGTAGTAACTGCTTTACACCATATCCCCGTAGGAGTGGTTTGGACAACTGATGAAATTCAAAAACGAAAAGAAATAATAGAAGGTGCAGGACTTACTTGGACCGTGGTAGAGAGTCTTCCAGTACATGAGGATATAAAAAAGCGAAACGGAAATTATTTAACTTGGATTGAAAATTACAAAATCAGCATAAAAAATTTGGCAGCGAATGGAATTAGTGTGATTACTTACAATTTTATGCCTGTGCTGGACTGGGTAAGAACCAATTTGGATTATCCTACAAAAACCGGAGCACGCTGTTTGCGTTTTGGCTTTAAAGAATTTATTGCTTTTGATGTATATATTCTGAAAAGACCAAGAGCGGAGAATGATTATTCTGAGAATGATTTAATCAAAGCAAAGGAGTTTTTTGAAAACCTGACTATCAGCGAAATCGATAAATTGAAAACCTCTTGTTTGATGGGCTTGCCCGGTGCCGATGGCTTATTTACATTAGATGAAGTATTGGGATTGTTGGAAGAGTACGGAGAAATTTCGGCAGAGCAATTGCAACAAAATTTATTTAGCTTTTTGAATGAAATTGCACCCACTGCTGAGGCGAATGGGGTTCAGTTAGCCATTCATCCTGATGATCCTCCTTACCCTATTTTGGGACTGCCGCGTATTATGAGTTGCGAAGCACATATCGAAGCATTATTCAAGAATGTACCTTCTAAAAATGCCGGACTTTGTTTTTGCACAGGATCTTATAGTGCCAGAAAGGATAATGACCTTTTGGCAATGATAAAGAAATTTGGCGAACGTGTTTATTTCTTGCATTTGCGCAGTACAGACAGAGACGAAGAGGGAAACTTTTTTGAAGCCAACCATTTAGAAGGGAATGGGCATATTGTAGCTATAATCCAGTATGTGGCTCAGTTACAAAAGGAGCAACAGCGAAGCATTCCTATGCGCCCCGACCACGGCCATCAGATGCTGGATGATCTAAATAGGCAAACCTATCCTGGTTATTCCGCTATCGGTAGGTTAAAAGGGTTGGCTGAAATTAGAGGGGTAGAGGCTGCTATACATCAATTGGGAATGTAGTGCAACGTAGCAATACTAACAAAATGCCTGCTTTACGTCAAAGCAGGCATTGTTTTGCCCAGCGTTCATTATCTCCCATCGCCGTCCAATAGGTTTCCCAATCCACCCAAAATGCTACCTTCCTCTTTTCGGGTTGTGGTAGCAAATGAAAGTATGCGCGAAGCCAATCGGCTAACGGGCAGTGTTTGAATCCACACGCGACCCGGGCCGGTAAGTGTGGCATAAAAAAAACCTTCGCCTCCAAATATTTTATTGCGTATGCCGCGAACCATCTCTATTTCGTAGCGAATGGTTGGAGTGAAACCTACCAAGCACCCCGTATCAATTCTTAATAGTTCGCTCGGTTGAAGATCGCGATGGAAAACGTGGCCACCGGCATGAATGAAGCACATACCATCACCTTCCAGTTTTTGCATAATAAAACCTTCGCCTCCAAAAAGGCCAGTGCCTAATTTTCGTTGAAATTCAATTCCTACAGAAACTCCTTTGGCAGCACAAAGAAAGGCATCTTTCTGGCAAACTATCTTCCCCTGATATTGGGGAAGATCAATAGGGATGATTTTGCCGGGGTAGGGAGAAGCAAACGCAACTTTCTTTTTGCTCTGGCCGACGTTGGTATAGGCCGTCATAAACAAGCTCTCACCAGTAAGAATACGTTTGCCGGCACTCATCAGTTTACCTAAGAAGCCACCCGTTTCACTGGATACGCTACCATCACCAAAGATGGTTGTCATTTCTATGCCGTGATCCATCATCATAAAACTGCCGGCTTCGGCAATTGCCGATTCGTTAGGATCCAGTTCAATACTTACATATTGCATCTCCTCTCCAAAAACTTCATAGTCTATTTCGTGGCTCGATTTCATTTGTATATGTTTAAATATCTTACAATGTTCAATTGAAGGGTTAAAGGTTATATTTACGTTTTAGTATATGAAGATTTGTTCAGCTTTTCTGTTCGATTTCTGTTATATTATTCAAGGCATTATTTAGCTTATTTCTGTCCAATTGGTTTTCCCAATTGGCTACAACTACTGTGGCTACAGCATTCCCGGTCATATTAGTTAGAGCTCTGCATTCACTCATAAAACGATCTATTCCCAGTATTAAAGTCATTCCTGCTATTGGCACTTCTGGTACCACTGCTAGCGTAGCAGCCAAGGTGATGAAGCCGGCACCGCTAACACCCGCTGCTCCTTTAGAACTTAGCATAGCTACTAATAATAGTACGATTTGACTTTGTAGTGAAAGGTCTATGTTGCAAGCTTGGGCAATAAAGAGTGCGGCAAGTGTCATGTAAATATTGGTGCCATCCAAATTGAAGGAATATCCAGTAGGTATTACTAACCCCACTATGGATTTGGCACATCCTGCTTTCTCCATTTTTTGCATGAGTGTGGGCAATGCAGCTTCTGACGAACTGGTACCTAATACTAAAAGCAGTTCGTCTTTTATGTACTTGAGGAATTTAAGAATAGAAAAACCGTTATAGCGTGCAACAGATCCCAATACGATTAATACAAAAGCGATTGACGTGGCGTAGAAAGTAATAACAAGTGCCAAAAGATTGCCGATTGATTCAATACCATATTTGCCGATTGTAAATGCGATAGCTCCAAAAGCCCCAATGGGGGCAAGTTTCATTAATATGGCTACTATTTTGAAAATTGGATGTGCTAACGATTCTAAAAAATCAAGTACGAGCTTGCTCTTAGGCATAGTAAGGGAAATGGCAATGCCGAATAGTATAGCAATTAGCAAAACCTGTAAAATATTATCGCCACTTAGCGGGCTTATTAATGTTTGGGGGATAATATTTAGCACGAAGTTTAGCAAGGAACTATCATGCGCCTTACTGATATATTGTGCAATGGATGAGGTGGTGAGCGTGGCAGGATCGATATTTAAACCCTTTCCTGGTTGTACAATATTGCTTATGATAAGGCCAAGTATTAATGCAAGAGTAGAAAATGTAAGAAAGTAAAGAAAAGCTTTTCCAGCCACCCGGCCTACTTTTTTCATATCACTCATGGAAGCAATGCCTACGGTAATGGTTATAAAAATAACAGGAGCAATAATCATTTTTATGAGGGCAATGAACCCATCACCTAAAGGTTTCATCAGCTCTCCTGTTTCGGGGTAGAAGAACCCCAAAGCGATACCCAAAATAATAGCAATCAATACTTGGATATAAAGTACTTCGTAAAATTTTTTCTTTTGAATGGAAGTTGTGGTTGTGTACTCTTCTACAATCATTCGGATATATTTTTCGAAATATCGTTAAAATTGTTCAAGTAAACTATAGGCTGGGCAAATATGTTTTGCTTATACTGGGAGTTAAGTAAAAAATATTTATTCGGTTGGAGAAGGGTGTGCTATTTGATCTGATAAAAGCAAACCTATGCTCAGCGTAAAAACTAAAAGAAATATTGGATTTTCTTAACGTCTTAGAATTTTAAAGTTTTAAAATAAAATGCTTTATCGCTATCTGTAATCTTTCGCAGCACCTTACATGGATTGCCTACTGCCACTACATTTTCAGGAATATCTTTTGTGATAATGCTGCCGGATCCAATTACAGTATTGTCACCTATCGTGATTCCGGGGTTAATCACCGTATTGCCTCCTATCCATACGTTATTTCCAATTGTAACAGGAAAAGCGTATTCCCAGGTTTCGTTTCGGGGGTTGTGATGTATAGGATGACCAGCTGTGTAGATAGCTACGTTGGGGGCTAATAAAACATTGTTACCGAAAGTAACTTTTGCACAATCAAGAATGATACAATTATGGTTGGCGTAAAAATTTTCACCAATAGAAATATTGTATCCATAGTCGCATAGGAAAGGTAGTTCTATATGGAAGTTATTGCCGGTGTTCCCTAATAGCTTTTTGAGGAGTTCATTACGTTCATTAATCTTGGAGGGATGCGTGTTGTTGATCTGATAGGCCATGTTTTTGGCTAATTGCCTTTCGGAAAAGAGTTCGTCATCAAAAGCTTTGTAGGGTTTGCCTGATAGCATTTTTTGTTTTTCTGATTCCATAAATTAATAATATAGCTATTGTGTATGTTCGGGATGTTGGGGTGGTAAGGCGGTTACCTCTTTTTCTTCGGCAATTACTTTTAAATAAACAGCGTATTTGGATGGTTTGATTCGCTCGCTATATTTTTCGGCATACACCTGAGTAAACTCTGCCCCAAAATATAAAATAAATGCCGTGTAATAAATCCACAGCAACATAATGATAATAGTGCCTGCTGCACCAAAAACGGCACCAGGGCTGGATTTGGTAATGTACAGATCGATAAGGAATTTGCCAACTGCAAATAAAACTGTCGTAAATGCGGCACCTACAAAGGCTGGTTTCCACTTTATAATAACATCAGGTAGTACCTTAAATATTACTGAAAATAAAAATGCAATCACAGCAAATGTTACCACATTATTAATGATGAAAAACAACCAACCCGACTCTATCGGAATAAGGCTTTGAAATCTTGCTTGCACGCTGCCCAATATATTATTAAGAATAAGAGAAACCAGTAATAAAAAACCCAATGAGATGATGAGAGAGAAGGATTTTAGCCTGTTGGTAAGCAGTCCCAAAACGCCTTTGCGAGGTGTTGCTTTTACTTTCCAAATGGAGTTGAGGCTGTCTTGTATTTCAAGAAAAACCGCTGTAGCCCCAATTATCAATGATACAATACCAATTACAAGTGCGAAAGATGTTTTATTACTCAGGCTGGCTTGCGTAGCAATATTTTGTAGCTGTGTAGCAATATTATTATCATCAGTAAACTGGGTTACAAGATCATACACTTTTCTTTCAATAATTTCTTTCTTATAAATAAGGCTGGCAGATGCTATTATGATAGTGAGCAAAGGCGCCATAGAAAAAATGGTGCAATACGCCAGTGAAGAACTAAGCTTGGGTACTTTATCTTCAGCAAAGCCCTTGCCTGCTGCAATGAGCAGTACACCAAAATTTTTGAAGAATTTTTTTATTGCGCCAATTACATTCATAACAGTGATACCTAAAATATTATGCCAGTTCTCTTTTAAAATGGATAACCGATACCAATATTGAGGATTAGGTTTTGTTTTCTCCATTCGTTGTTACCTAAGTTGATCTGATCGATTACCCATTTTTGTCCTTCCGGCAGCCAGGGTTTTCTGAAAGGGGTAGCCAAGTCAAATCTTATTACAAAAATTTTGGCATCTACTCTAAGTCCTACGCCACCGCCAACGGCAAGCTGGTTCAATGCACTACCCAGTTTGAACTGGCTACCTGGCCGAGAAGTATCAGCTTTAGATGTCCATACATTGCCAGCATCCACAAATACAACGCCATGGATAATACTGAATAGTTTTGTGCGTAGCTCTCCATTCAGCATTAACTTTATGTCGCCTCCTTGATCTGCAAAAAATCGACTGGAATCAGGATAATGATAAGCTCCAGGGCCTAAGGATCTTGCCCTGAATGCCCTGATATCACTACTTCCTCCTGCAAAAAACTGACGTATATATGGCAATACAGTACTATTGCCATAGGGCAGCCCAATACCTATATTTGCTCTGCCGGCCAATGTAGATTTAGGTGTTAGTTGAAAATAATCTCTAAAATCAGTTTCCAATTTTGCAAATTGGTTTACCGTGGTGTTGAGTAATGTTTTTTGATCTTGGTTGTTTTTTTTCTTTAGTAAAGCGTTTACAAGATTACCAGCGGTTTCTACACTACCTCTGAAATAAATCTTGTTACGCCGGAACTCCTCAAATTGATTTGTGTAAGTAAAATTGTAATTGGTGCTAAAAATAAACTGGTTTTCATAATTGCCACGAAGGCTTGGCACTCTTATAAGAAGTTGCTTCAGGCTGTCAGTTGTTTTTAATGTACGAACATAGGTTACAGAAAATGGATTGAAGTTGTGTTCGTTGTAATCATTGCCCTTCCAGTTGTATCCATATTCTATGCTTCCCGAAAGCATGGTAAAATATTGTGCTCTGTTTAGCAGTTGTCCTCCAAGTGTAATGCTGGTTTTGGGTACAAAATTGCTGGCACTTACTAAAGGGATAGGTGCTATAATACGCGGTATCACTAATTTCGAACTGGCACTAATAGAATAGGAATTTGTTTTAGTACCACTTACTTGGGTTTCAAAACCACCAGCAATACTTGTTACTAACTGCTCTGCACCACGAAAAAGATTGCGGTTGGTATTGGAAATTTTCACTTCAGAGCCGATAAAATTATTGGATTTGCTGGTGCCCGTAATTTGCAAACTCAACGATTTTTTTTTCTGAGGAGTAAGATAAAAGTTGGCATCCAACAAGTCACTTGCAAGGGTATCAATGGGTCTAAATTCGGCTTTCACAAACCGAAAAGTGCCAATGTTTACAAGCCTGTTCAGGCTAAGGCTATGATCGGCACGATTGTACAGTTCGTCCTTTTGAAAAAATACTAACCGGTCAAAAAGCTGCGGTTTATAAGTGTTTGCAGGATCATGAATATTAAAATCTTTATATACCACGGGAGTCGATCTTCGGATGGCAGAATCTCTTCTAATGTTATAATTAGGATAAATATTAATTTCGTTGATGTGGTAAGGTTTTAGGCCTTCAATTGGGGTAAGGTCTTTTATTTTTACATATACATTGGCTTCATTGTTACCAATAGTGCTGTCCACCTGCATCAATAAAAAATCGGGATTAAAAAAGAAATAGCCTTTTTCTTTTAGGTCATTATCTATGCGTTCCCTTTCAGCGGTAAATAAATCTATATCATAATACATACCCTTTTGAAGCAGTGTTTTTTTCGACCCACGTCTTATCAAATTATCAAGTGCTGTTGGTTCCGAAGGAAATTTTATTTCATTCAATGTGTAACGATCTCTTGTAATAACCTTGTAAATAGCCTTGCCAGTTTTATCTTTTATTTCTGTATTTCCGGAAACGCTGGCCTGCAAATAACCCTTGCTGATAAGATGACTTTGCAGCACATTAATATTGTTTTGCAATCTCACCTCGCTCATCAGTACCGGAGGCTCGCCCAGTTTGGTGCGAATCCAGTTGCGCAAGCCTTTTGGTTTTTGGGGTTCGCCTGCAAGGTTGTAAAAAAAAAGTTTATACCTGATGCCCAATGTTTTTTTATTAGGCTCTGGCCTTGTCATGGTCTTTAGTGTGTTTTTTAAAGATTTTTCATCGGGTACTTTTTTGGCACTGTCTGGATTGATCTTCACCTCGGCACCCGTGTATAACACTTGCCCCTCTTTTAAATGCTTCACTCCGCTACAGGCACTTATTGTAATGAGCACTGTCAATAAAAAAAATATGTAATAATTACTTCGCATTTTTGTTTTTTGTTATCATCAAAAGAGCAGTTGTCATCGGTTTTGCGTCGCACTCTTCAACACCTGTGCATACATCAACATCTCAATCTCGCTATACTGTTACCGAACTACGGGTTGTATTCTATTCTTTCTTCGTTCTTCCCTTTCTCTTTGTAGTCTTTCTTCGCTTTTCAAGCTTCTGAATATTTCTTTGAAGCGATTATAATCTACCACCATTACAAATCCTAAGCCAGTTTCAATAATCTGCCCTTCTATTACCATGTCCGACTGGTTACGACGATAAGCCCTCAATCTGTACCTTCCATCCCGGGAAAGCATATATTCTATATTTACATCGCCCGCAATATTGGAACTATTTTTACTCGAAGAATTTGCGCCTTCCAGTGCAAAATCACTCCCTATTGTTACAGTAAGCCTGTCGTTGAGAAAGCGCTTGGAAACATTCACTTCTAAATCGGTTCTTGTTTGCTGGCTTCCGGTACTATAATCATCCTGCGAGGTTAGGTCAAACGAAAGATCAACACCTTTTACTAAGTCTGCTGCTAAATTATTGAGCTGTTGGGTAAGCAAACGGCTTACACTTTGCCTTGCCAACATTTCTGGAGAGGCACTGCCAGCAAGGCTTTCAAAGGGATTCTCTGATATAAATCGATTCAGTGCTAATAAAGCAAACACTTGTTTGTTTAATTCGCTTTCATTACTGTTTACCTGCATGAGTCTTGCATTTACAATACCCCCAAATGCGTTCTTCTCATTTTCAGGTAGTGTAATTTCAAAGTTGATCTTTGGTTTTAAAAGCTGGTCAGTCATTTTCAGATAAACAATGAATGGCAACTTTTGGCGATACATTGTTTTGCTACTTTCGTCAGCCGTTTGCACTTCACTTGCTATAAGATCAAGTGCCGAAGTGTTGGCATTGTAAATGGCGGTTAAATCAACATTAGCCTCTGTAGGTGCTCCGGTCCATTGAATGTAACTACCCTGTTGCAATAAAAATTTTCGTTTGGCCAAACCTCCAATAGACAGGTTGTAACTTCCATCGGAGATTAGGTATCTGCCGGTCATCGCAATTTTTCCACTCGGATCCATTGTTACGTTTATTGCTGCCTCGCCTTTAAGAAGTAGTGCATCGCCATTGGAAGGATCTACAACAATTGTTATTTCCGCTTCTTTTTCTGTTTGTAAATCCATCGAAAGGTTGAATCCTTTTAATGGAGAGCGGGTAAGGCTGTCAATATTTAAAGTCTGGCGTCCATTATTTGGTGGTGCATCCATATCTATAAACTCAACAATGCCTTCTTGGTTTATTATACCCGGGTCGTTATCTGGTATTGCAAAAAAGAAACGAGTGTCTTTATTGATTTGTATAGATCCTGTTACTTCTGGCTTGTTCAAATCTCCACCAATAATGGCATTTAATGTTAGATACACTTTGCCATAAAATAATTCATTGTTGGCGGATGTAGAGTTAAGTGCTCTGAAGTTATTAGCACGTAGCCTTAGGTCAAAACCATAGTTTTTGTAATCGGTGGTTTTCACCATTCCATTAAGTGTGAATGCCTGATTGGCGGAATCTTTCAATGCAAAATTGTTGAAACGGATGCCATTGTCAAGAAACGAAATGGTTTCATCCGAGAGCTTAAATTGGGAATTGAGTTTTGCTACATTTATACTTGCGTCTTTAAAACTGAGCGAGCCTAATAGTTTTGGAGCACTAACAGAGCCTTTTGCATTTAGTTTTCCGGTAATAATGCCCGCACCGTTTTTTAGCTGTCCACTACTTAGGCTTTCAATATATTTAAGATCAAATTTATTTATATTGAGGGTCATATCGAGTGAGCCATTATTGGCGGTGTAGTAATATCCACTTGCTTGTACATTATGTACGCCACTGAGCGATACATCCACTTTGTAGGCATCTTTTGTAAAATTATCTGCCAACAAGTTTACATCGCCCAACTGATCTTTTTGAAAGCGAAGTTGGTGAATGCTTAGGTCGGCTTTAAAATTTGGATTTGATGCAATGTTGCTAACATTTAGTGTGCCGGTTAGTGTGCCACCAATCAAAGAAGTATCCTGTTCGGCGTAGCGTGTAAGCGTTTCCAACTTAAAGTTGTCAAAACGGGCATTGATAGGTGAATCGGCTGCGGTTGCCGTGCTATTTATGGAGAGAGACTGTCCATTATTTCTGATTGCAAAATTGTGTACATAAACACCGGCTTTTCCATATTGGATATAATTGCTTTGATCGACCTTCCATTGATCATAATTGAGTAAAAGTTTTTCTGGATCTAATGAAAATTGGTAGGTATCATTGTCTGTTTTAAAACGCCCACCAATCATGTATTTGTCTTTATTTTTACTGTCGCGCAAAAAGACGTTCACTCCTAAAATATTATTAGCAGCCGTACCATTTACTGTAGAGTTGTATAACTTAATAGAGGGGCTTTCAATGCTTTTAATGTCTAAAGCATACGCAAGTTTCCCACTATCATTACGATTATTGATATGGAGCGTAGTATTTTTTATATCAAAACTGTCATAAACAATGTTGGGGAAATTAACCGCAATTAGTAAACTGTCAGCCTCAGTATTGATAATGCCGGTAAGCGTGGAGGGCGCAAAAGTATGAAGCGATGGAATGAACTCTTTTAAAAGTTTTGAGTCATGCACCGTAATATTAAAATTCATTCTTTGCGGTGCAATTTTTTTTACAGGAGCAAAGGTATAGTATTCATTAATTTCGTTGATAAATGCCTGACCTATTTGCGTGAGCTGATATTTACCATTAATGTTGGCTGAGATAATATCAGAACTAAGTTGCAAGCTATTTTCCGTAGCAGTAGCTAATGCTTCTAACGAAATTGTATCCATATTAATTACCCTTCCATTGGCAGCTACCTGCAAACTACTAATATGTGCCGAGCCATTTAAGTAGTCAGGATCAAGTGTAGTAAAGTCAAGGGTTACAAGTCCACCAAGTTGCAATTCTTCGTTTGCAAAATTCAATTTTTGTAGATCAAGATGTTTTAAATCAACCTTCCCTTTCATAGCTGGGTATTTGCCAGCCATGTTTACATTCGCTATAAGATTGAAGTGTACATTGCTATCCAAACTGTTAGCTTTCAGGTCTAACATTTGTCCGGCATATTTGCCATCTAAATTTATATTCTGATAATTATATTTATTATAAAAGGCATTGTAAATTGTGCCTTTTACGGTAGCATTTGCAGTTTGTGCTGTTGTACCCGTACCGGTTATGTTAAGGAATAAACTAACAGTTCCTATATCGTTTCTTTTCAAAAGCCGGCCCACATTGAACTTGCTTAAATCGACCTTTGCTTGATAAGCTGGATTTTTGGAAGAACCCCCCATTGTTGCATTCATCTTAGCAATCCCCATATCTGTTTTTACATCAAGGCGAGTGTTGAATTTTGTAAGACTTCCAATAAATTTTCCACTGGCATCAATTTGATTAGGCAACTCAATATTGTCTGGTAAAATACCTTTTGGTAATAGTGCGTTCAAATCGGTTTTGGAAGTGGAGAATCTGCCAATATTGATATTGAACAGTGCTTTATTCATGTCAGGAAGTCCTTTTATATTTCCTTTAATATCAATATTGGTATTGCGTAAACCATTTAGTTGCAGTTGGGCAATATCTATATTATTAAGGCGACCTTTAATACGGGCAGCAAGGTTCAATTGCTGATTGCTGTAGCTGGCTGGCAAGGTTGGAGCAAAATAATAGGCATCTGCAAGGCCTAAGACAGAGTTGCGAAAGTTGAGCAAAACCTCAACATTTTCTGGATGTTTGGTAAGATCATCGATAGATGTATAGGTAATAAGACTGTTGTTTTCGATATAGGTATTTGGCGTTTTTAGCAATAAGTTTTTTACACTTATCTGCTTATCGTTGTACTGTATTTTTCCTCGAAGATCATTGAGAATAAAGCCACTGGTGTCTTTTAGCTTTCCACCGTTTACAATCGCTTTAATGCCTGTACTGTCTATCGTGATATCTTTTCCCGAAAGGCCAAGACCTTTAATATTAAGATGATTAAAGTCCATTCCTTTTTCTTTCGGAGCAGAAAGATTGTTATATTTAATGTTGTTGTTTGATAAAATAATATTGTGGATGTATAAACTAAATGGAGAAGATTTTACACTATCCGCAGCAGTTTGTATAGCCTGTTCGTTGGATGGGGTAGGTTTGTATGAAAAATCGATTACAGAATTGCTAAGCGCTCCATCGC
>APMI01004500.1_pt1 | contig 11762 bp, 12 predicted proteins | sample 667938 | NCBI WGS metagenome assembly APMI01 (sample SAMN01084076, study PRJNA167559) | wastewater metagenome | biome: Wastewater | place: Denmark: Ejby Moelle, Odense | collected 2011-11-28 | reverse complement strand
GTCAAGGTGCGACGCATTTGACGTGTCGTTTTACAGTCACTTTACACACAAAGAGATCGAAAAGTCGCGTAACTGATTGATTAGATGGTGGCTACGGGTGGACTTGAACCACCGACACCGGCATTATGAGTGCCGTGCTCTAACCACCTGAGCTACGTAGCCATTACGAGGGAGGTAAAAAAGAGCTAGTGATTATCGGTATACAACTCTCAAGCGTCAAGAAAAAATAGACTTGAAGTCAAACATTGAACCGAAAATGCATCACATCGCCTTCCTGTACGACATACTCCTTACCTTCCAAGCGCCACTTGCCAACTTCACGGGCGCCGGCTTCCCCGTTATGAGCGATGTAATCGGTATAGGCGATCACTTCAGCACGAATGAAGCCGCGCTCGAAGTCAGTATGGATCACTCCGGCCGCCTGCGGTGCCGTGGAACCGGTGCGAACCGTCCAGGCACGGACTTCTTTAGGGCCAGCGGTAAAGTAAGTTTCTAACCCCAGCAACGCATACGCTGCATGAATCACCCGATCCAGCCCCGGCTCGGCTAAGCCATAATCGGCTAAAAACTCCGCCTTATCAGCATCATCCAATTCAGCCAGTTCCGCTTCAATAGCTGCGCACACCGGCACCACCCCAGCACCTTCTTCACAAGCAATGGCTTGCACCTGCTCTAACAACGGATTATCGGTAAAGCCATCCTCAGCGACATTGGCGACATACAGCACCGGCTTACCGGTCAGCAAAAACAGCTCCCGCAAACCCTCGCGCTCATCGGCACTCAGCGTCAGAGTGCGCAACGGTGCGCCAGTATCGAGATGTGCCCGTACCTGCTCCAATAACGCCCTGCGTTCGAGCGCTTCCCGACCACCGGCCTTGGCCGCTTTCTCGGCACGCAAGAGCGCTTTCTCAATCGTCGCCAGATCGGCCAGCGCCAGTTCAGTATTGATCGTCTCAATATCAGAACCCGGATTGACGACACCGGAAACGTGAATCACATCGTCATTTTTAAAGCAGCGCACCACATGGGCAATGGCATCAGTCTCGCGGATGTGACCTAGAAATTGATTGCCCAACCCTTCGCCCTTGGACGCACCGGCCACCAAACCAGCGATATCGACGAACTCCACAGTGGTCGGGATGATTTTCTGCGGTTTGACGATGGCGGCTAGCGCTTGCAGCCGGGGATCAGGGACCGACACCACCCCGATATTGGGATCAATGGTGCAAAAAGGATAATTCTCAGCCTGAATTCCGGCTTTGGTCAGGGCGTTGAACAGGGTGGATTTGCCGACATTCGGCAAACCGACAATACCGCATTGGATACCCATCTTTTTTAACCCGATCCTCGGTTTACGGAAAGACTCGCCGGAGCCGAAGCGGATTCGATACGGCGGCTGTGCAGCGTTTGCATGGCTTTGGCCCACTCGCCAGCGATAATCTGTGGCACTTCACGCAGCGCATCGACGATAGCGGTTTCAATGAGCGTTCGTTCCGGCGCGGGTGTCCGCTGAAGTACGTAACCCAGCACGTCGCGGCTATCGCCAGGATGGCCGATACCCAGCCGCAACCGCGCAAAATCATTCCCACCCAACTGCGCGATCAGGTCACGCAGGCCGTTGTGGCCACCGGCACCCCCACCTCGTTTCAGCCGTACCGTACCGGTCGGCAAGTCCAAATCATCGTGAATCACCAAAATTTCTGTGGGTGCGATGCGATGGAAGCGGGCCAGCGCGGCAACCGCCTGACCGCTGCGGTTCATGAAGGTCATCGGCTTGAGCAGCCATAGATCCCGGTCAGCCAGCGTGATCCGACACGTATCACCGTGGTACTTGGCATCGGGACGAAATTGAGCCGACTGCTGGCGGACTAGCGCATCGACTAACCAGAAACCCGCATTATGGCGGGTATCCGCGTATTGCGGGCCGGGATTGCCCAAGCCCACCAGCAAGCGCAGCGGGGATGAGCGCCCGCTGCCCTCAGTTCGGGCAGCGGTACTCTCAACAGCACCGCTGGCAGGCAAGAGTCAACGCCTCGCTCGATCTTAAGCGGCTGGGGTGGTCGGTGTTTCGGCGCTGGCGCCACCTTCATCACCATGCGCGTGATGAATACTGACCACGATAGGGTCCTGCTCGGAACCGGCGACGATGTGATCAGCCAGTTCGACACCCGCCGGCAACCGAATATCAGTCAGGTGCAGCGCGTCACCGATACCCAGATTGACGAGATCGACTTCGATAAATTCCGGCAGATCCTTCGGCAAACAGGCGATTTCAATATCGATCAATGCACGGCTGACCACCCCACCCTGCTGCTTGACCCCACGGGAGCTTTCCTCGTTCAGGAAATGCAGGGGCACATGCACCGTTAGCTTACGATCCGCGCTGACTCGCAGGAAATCCATATGTAGGATGGTTGGTTTGAACGGATGGCGTTGCATATCGCGCAGCACGACGCTTTCAGTGCGATCCCCGAAGCTCAACGTCAAGACGTGGGAATAAACCGCTTCGTTCTTTAGCTGGTTGAGAATATCCAAATGGCTCAAAACCAGTGGTTGTGGGTCTTGGCCACCACCGTACAGGATGGCTGGCACCTTGCCGGCACGGCGCAGGCGGCGGCTCGCACCTTTCCCCAAATCGCCACGCGGCTCGGCTTTCAATTCAAATGTGACGCTCATCAGCAATACACTCCATCAGGTTAAAAATAAAAAGACGGTGCACTCGCGACCAAGCGCACCGTTATTCGATCCGCCGCTCAGTCAGCAGCGGTGGGCGAATTTACATGAACAGGGAACTAACCGATTCCTCAAGGTGAATACGCCGCATGGTTTCGGCCAATAAGCCGGCGACGCTGATCTGGCGGATATTCGGGCAAGCAACCGAGGCTGGGCGCAGCGGGATGGTATCGGTGACAACCAGTTCATCCAGCACGGACTTACGGATATTTTCGACGGCGGCACCGGAGAGCACGGCGTGAGTACAATAGGCTCGTACCGAGGCGGCACCCTGCTCCTTCAATGCCTTGGCAGCCAAGCATAGCGTTCCGGCAGTATCGACCATATCGTCCACCACGATACAGTGCTGGCCTTCCACGTCACCGATGACATGCATGACCTGGGCCTGATTGGGTGCAGGTCGGCGCTTGTCGATGATCGCCAGATCGGAATCATCCAGCAGCTTAGCGAGCGCGCGGGCACGGACGACACCGCCGACATCCGGGGAAACCACCATCAAATCGCCCAGATTGCGGGCGCGAATATCGTTCAGCGCCATCGGCGTGGCGTAGATATTATCCACCGGCAGATCGAAGAAACCTTGAATTTGGTCGGCGTGTAAATCCACGGTCAGCACCCGATCCACACCGACACTGGTGATCATATTGGCGACGACTTTGGCGGAAATTGGCACCCGCGCTGAGCGCGGCCGGCGATCCTGCCGCGAATAACCAAAATAGGGGATGACCGCCGTGACCCGCACCGCCGAAGAACGGCGCAGCGCATCAGCCATCACCAGCAATTCCATGATGTTATCGTTGGTGGGATAGCAGGTTGGCTGAACGATGAACACATCCTTGCCGCGCACATTCTCCATCAACTCGACCATCACTTCACCATCGCTGAAGCGACCCACAACAACCTGACCGAGGGGTAGTTCGAGATGGCTGACGATATCGCGGGCCAGTTGCGGATGGGCATTGCCCGCGAAAACCATCATTCGACCTTCATACACGGCGAGTTTTTCCCTACTGTGGGTTTGCTCTGGGAGAGTGGCTGGGCCGCCAGGATTCGAACCTGGGAATGCCGGATCCAAAATCCGGTGCCTTACCGCTTGGCGACGGCCCAAAAAACTGTAGCGCTTCAAGTTAAGCGCACGCGGCGCGTTCCCGCGCCAAGCGCTCGTGCAGCGGCGAGCGATTCCGCCCTTGAGCGACGAATCCGGTCCAGTTGGGTGGTAACTGGTCCAAGATCTGCTTAGCATCGGTTTCCGTATCAAATGCAGCGAACACACACGCACCCGTTCCGGTCAAATGCGCCTGTCCGTACTGGCCCAGCCAGGCCGCTGCCGCCGCAACCGCCGGGTGGCGACGATAGACTACGGCTTCACAATCATTGCCGCCTGCACCCATCACGAAGTCGGTTATTGTGATTGGGGGTGAGTTTCTTGTCAATTCCGGGTCTGTGAAGATAGCGCCCGTAGCGACTGGACAGGCAGGCACCAAGACCAGAAACCAAGGTTCATCCAATACCAGCGGCGTTAATTGTTCGCCGACACCTTCCGCCCAAGCCGCCAGGCCACCGACAAACACAGGGACATCGGCGCCCAACCGAAGCCCCAGAGCGGCCAATTCCTCCAGCGACAAGCCGGTTTGCCAGCAGTGGTTCAGAGCGACCAGCGCAGTGGCGGCATCGGAGCTGCCGCCGCCGAGTCCACCACCCATGGGCAACCGTTTATCAATGCGGATCGTCGCGCCCAAGGGACTGGCCGTCACTGCTTGCAAAAGGCGGGCAGCGCGCACGGTCAAATCGGCTTCCGTCGGTACACCAGCCACCTCGCCGACTCGCTCGATCAGCCCATCCGCACGCGGCGCAAACCACAGCCAGTCGCAGTGATCTACAAACTGGAATACCGTCTGCAATAAATGGTAGCCATCTGCACGCCGACCGACGATCCGTAGCATCCGATTCAGCTTGGCCGGGGCCGGCCAGGGAGCACCCTCCAGATCTATAGTGTCCATCGCTCGATCACCAGCTTGACGCTCAAATCCTGGCGGTGAGCAGCGATACGGGTAGGCAACTCGTGGGCAGCGGCTGGTGCATAGTCCGTATAATCAATGATCCAGCCGTTTTGCTCCAAGCGGGTCAGCCGGCCAGTAGTATCACTTTGCAAACTGGTTACTGGACCCGGTTCCGGGACGCCACGGAGCCAGTAACGCAAACCGCTGACAGGTAGCCGAACCCCCAGCGCTTCGGCCACCAAGGTGTCCGCATCAGGCGCCACGCGCTGTTGACCATCCTGGGTTTGGATGCTGACCTGTTCACTCTCTCCTCGGATCAGTACGCGACCCTGGCCGAGCGGCCCGATCAGATCGATGCGGTAGCCCGTCTCCTCTTGCGCCCACTGAAACGAGGCGTGCCAACCTTCTTGACCGTTGACGATGCCAATTCGGCCGACCGCTTGCCAACGGATCAAGCGACTGAGTTGCGCTTGGCGCGTTATCCAGGCGTGATCATTGATGGGCGCTACAGACGGCGGTATTGCGCAACCGGCCAGGAATGCGGCCAACACCAGTGAGGCAAGCCGGTATCCGTACCGATTGGCGTGCCGGGTGGTCAAAAGGTGAAAGCAGTGCCAATAGGGTACGGTATTCATCGCTTACCAACCAAACCGCTCACGCAGTCGCCGCAACTGGATGCTATCGGGTTCCTTAGCGGATGCCGCCCGCCAAACTCGCTTGGCTTCGTCACGTTGGCCGCTGACCCATAAAACTTCGCTAAGGTGGCCGGCAATTTCTGCATCAGGGTTCTTCTGGTACGCCCGACGCAAAAATTCCAAAGATTTCAAATGATTACCCAACCGATATTGCACCCATCCCATGCTGTCCAGCACAGCCGGGTCCTCGGGCAAAAGCGCCAACGCTTGCTCGATATAACCCAGCGCTTCTTGATGGCGGTCGGTGCGATCAGCCAGGGTATAACCCAACGCATTCAGCGCCTGACCGTTCTTCGGATCGGCAACAAGAATCGCGCGCAAGTCTTGTTCCAGCACGTCCAGGCGGTCCAACCGTTCAGCAGCCAAGGCCCGTGCATAGCGCAGATCCTTATCATCCGGGTGGACTGTCAGGGCACGGTCGAGGGTATCGAACGCCGCCTGATGGTGGTTTGCTTCTCGCAACGCCTCGGATTCGGCCAGATAAAGGCTAATGCCGTTTTGTGGGTTATTGCGGCGCAGCGTATCAAAATGTTGGGTGACGGCCGGAATTGCCTCGATCTTGGCCATCACCACGCCCATGCGCATCTGGGCATTCAGATAGCGCTCCTCGCCCTTGATACGCCCGTACCACTCGCGGGCTTTGGCAGGAGCACCCCGTTGCTCCTCGATTCGGCCCAACTCGTAATAGGCATCCGCTAAGCGGACCTTGCGCTTGACCAGATCTAAAAAATAGCTTTCGGCCAAATCAAACTGCCGGACTTCCGCAGCCAGCAGACCCAGCGCATAGAGGGATTCGGTGTCCTTGGGGTTTTGACTGACCAGAGCCGCGAACTGGCGGCGGGCTTTTTCAAGCTGATTGGTTTCCACCAGCAAGCGGGCATAGTTCATGCGCAGATTGCGGTCACCCGGCAAGGCGACGACTGCCTGACTCAATCCCGTCACTGCCGCATCGTTCTTGCCCTGATCCAGCAGTAGACGAACCCGCAACTGATGGGCTGGCGCCATCTTCGGGTCTCTAGCCAATGCCAGATTCATAGCGGCCAGCGCTTGATCGCGCTCGTTAGAGGCAGCCGCCAGCAAACCGAAATAGTAGTGGGCAAAGGCCGAACGCGCGTTGCGGTCGCGGAATTGCCCCATCACGCGCAGGACGCCCTGCTTGTCATCGGCTTGGGTCAGCAGCGAAGCCAGGGTCGCATAGCCCTCTTGCTTATCTTTGACCGCAGCCAGACGGCGAACCGTTTCAAGATAGTCGGTGGCTTCTTCGACTCGGCCATTGCGCAACAGCGCTAACGCCATCGCTTGCCGGGCTTGGTCATTGCTGGGCGCCACCGTTTGCCAGCGCTGTGCCAGTTCCAAAGCGGCCGAGTTGTCTTTGACTAGCAAAGCCAGCATGGCGGCACGTTCTACGATCTTTGGATCATCAGTGACAGCTGCCGCTTGCCGGTAATTGGCCAGGGCCACATCGAGCTGATCACGCTTGCCAGCCAACTCGGCCGTGAGCACTTGATAGAGCAGCTCGGCGCGTGGGTTCGATGCCAGCGGCGGCCGGATCTTAAATTCCGGCTCCGGTTGAACCGGCGCTTGCGCATCCACCGTTGTTGTGCAACCCACTAGCCATAGCAAGCCTAAAAAACTAGAGATTCTTAAGAAATTTTTCATTGGCAAGAGAGATCTATCTATCACGTTCAGTCGCCAGAGCCACTCGGAGCAGTATCGTTGCTAAACCCGTTACACCTAATTCCCAACAATCGACCCAATGAGAGCCGCCGCCGAGACAAAAGATTCACTAGCCGTATGATCGGGTAGAAATTAGACCTTGTCATCCGTTTGTTTTATCCCGCAAAATTTCATCAAAATTAGGAGTTACGCAGTTGAAATTCTAAGTGATTGATTAATGGAAAATTTCGGTTGTCTACCGCACAAGTCGATTTCTTTTAAAATCAGAGTGTTAGAGATCCAACTGCGTAACTCCTAAAAATAAACTCTGATTTGAAACCTCCCTGTTCAGAGGGATAATCGTGCCTGGGAGAGGCGCCGCTTCTTCCACACTGTTTCGCCCGATCACGGGCGCGGATTGAAACCGACCGATCCAGTTACGCCGTTATGTCCTTGTTGGCGCTTGGCCTTAACCACCGAACCGCGCCGGTCGCTGTGCGCGAACGTGTGGCGTTTGCTCCTGATGGCCTGAATACCGCTTTGCGGGATTTGCTCGCCAGTGGCGGCGCCCACGAGGCTGCTATCCTATCAACCTGTAATCGTACGGAACTTTATTGCGGCCTGAAAGAAACCGACGATCAGCGGATTACCCAATGGCTAGGCGATTACCACCAGCTACGTGCGACGGATTTGCAGCCCTATCTGTATCAGCACACCGAGCAAGGCGCCGTGCGCCATATCTTACGAGTCGCCGCCGGGCTGGATTCGATGGTACTGGGCGAACCGCAGATTCTCGGTCAGGTCAAAACCGCGTATCAGACGGCTAACAGTGCGGGCACCCTCGGCACGATCCTGGATCGGCTGTTCCAACACACCTTCGCCGTTGCCAAACAGGTGCGCACCGATACCCGCATCGGCGCCAGCCCGGTGTCGGTGGCCTTCGCGGCGGTCGGCCTGGCAAAACAGATTTTTGCCGATTTACCCAAACGGACTGCGTTACTGATTGGCGCGGGCGATACCACGGAACTGGTTGTTCGGCACTTGCATGAAACCGGTATCGGCCGCTTGATCGTGGCCAACCGCACGCTAGAGCGGGCGCACGCGCTGGCCGCCCGCTTCGCCGGTTACGCCATCGCCTTGGAGGAGATTCCCAGTCATCTGGGGGAAGCCGATATCGTCATTGCCGCTACCTCTAGCCCCAATTTGCTGCTGACGGCGGCTCAAGTGGGCGCCTGCCTGAAACAGCGGCGGCGCCGACCGATGTTCATGGTCGATTTGGCTGTGCCGCGCGATATCGAAGCTGCCGTAGCAGACTTGGATGACGTGTATCTGTATACGGTCGATGATCTTAAAGACATCATTCAAGAAAATCTGCGCTCCCGCCAAGCCGCTGCGCAACAGGCGGAAGAAATCATCGCGCATCAGGTTGAGCACTTCATGGGGTGGGTGCGTGTCCAAGAAAGTGCCGCCGGCATCAGTCTGCTACGTCGGCGGGCTGAAGCGATGCGTGACGAAGCCCTGGCTCGCGCGCTGGGACAGCTCGAACGTGGCAAAAATCCCGCCGAGGTGCTGCGTATGCTGGCCGATGGCCTAACCAATAAACTGATTCATACGCCCTGCGCTGGCTTGCGCGAGGCCGCTGCCCGAGGCGATGCTGACATGCTGGATTCGATCAAGCGTTTATATCAATTGGATGGCAAAGGATTCGACCGATGAATCCATCCATGCTGGCCAAACTGGAACAGTTGGCCGCTCGTCATGAAGAAGTTGGTGCCCTGTTGGCCGAACCGGACGTGATCGCCGATAACGACCGTTTTCGTACCTTATCGGTGGAATACGCGCAGTTGGAGCCGGTGGTAGAAGGCTTTCGCGGTTATAGCCGGGTGCTGGATGATCTGGCATCCGCCCGCGAGATGGCTGGCGATAGCGATCCAGAATTGCGCGCCCTGGCTCAGGACGAAGCGCTGGATGCCGAAAACCGTCGGGATGCGCACGAGCGGACCCTGCAATTGCTGTTGCTGCCGCGTGACCCACACGATGCCGGCAATGTGTTTCTGGAAATCCGCGCCGGCACCGGCGGTGATGAGGCGGCGCTGTTTGCCGGTGATTTATTCAGGATGTATATGCGCTATGCCGAATTACGTGGCTGGAAGCTGGAATTGTTGGGTGAAAGCGTCGGCGAACATGGCGGTTATAAGGAAGCCATTGCCCGTATCATCGGCCAGGGTGCCTATTCGCGGCTCAAGTTTGAATCCGGCGCGCACCGGGTACAGCGCGTACCAGAAACCGAGGCGCAAGGCCGCATTCATACCTCGGCGGCTACGGTCGCCGTCCTGCCGGAGCTGGCCGAAGTCGAAGAAGTGGAGATCGGTGCAAACGACTTGCGCATCGATACCTTCCGCGCGTCGGGCGCTGGCGGTCAGCACGTCAATAAGACTGACTCCGCCATCCGCATTACCCACTTGCCCAGCGGCATCGTCGTGGAATGCCAAGACGAGCGCTCGCAACACAAAAACCGGTCGCGGGCCATGTCGCTATTGCAGGCGAAGCTGTTGGCAGCGGAGCGCGAAAAACAGACCAGCGCCCAAGCACAAACCCGCAAGCTGCTGGTGGGCAGTGGTGACCGCTCCGAGCGCATCCGAACCTACAATTTCCCGCAAGGTCGGGTCACCGACCACCGGATCAACCTCACCCTTTACAAGCTGCCCGATATTTTGGAAGGGAATCTCGATGCGGTGATTGAGCCGTTGATCCAGGAATATCAAGCGGATCAGTTGGCGGCACTTGCTGGGTGAGTAGGGTCACGCTTGGGGCGCTGTTAGCCGATGCCGCCGACCGATTGGCTGCAACGAGTGAGACAGCGCGCCTGGATGCGGAAATCTTGCTTGCCGCTGCGTTGGGGCGCTCGCGGAGTTACCTGCTGGCGTGGCCGGATCAAGTTCCTAATCTGGAGCAAACCACTCGCTTCAACGCTTGGCTAGAGCGGCGGCTGGCTGGCGAGCCGGTTGCCTATTTATTAGGGCGGCGGGAGTTCTGGTCGTTGGACCTTGTGGTGACGGCCGAGACGTTGATCCCCCGCCCTGAAACCGAATTGCTGGTCGAATTGGCGTTGGCGCGGTTGCCGATGGAGCGACCGGTGGCAGTTGCCGATCTGGGCACCGGTAGCGGCGCGATTGCGCTAGCGCTGGCGGTCGAACGGCCATTGGCGCGGATCGTAGCGACTGACCGCAGCCCAGCGGCGCTGGCCATCGCCCGCCACAATGCCGAACGGCTGCGTATCCGTCATCTCGAATTCCGCGCCGGCGATTGGTGTGCGCCATTGGCCGGTGAGCGTTTCGATCTGATCGCCGCCAATCCGCCTTACGTTGCCGTTAGCGATCCCCGCTGGCGGGTGGGTGCTTTGCGGTTCGAGCCACCTGAAGCGCTGATTGCCGAGGAAGAGGGCTTAGCGGCATTGCGGGCCATCATCAACCAAGCGCCGGCGTGTTTGCTGCCGGGTGGATGGCTGATGCTGGAACACGGCTATGATCAAGGCGAAGCGGTGCCAGCTCTGCTGCGGCAGCGGGGTTTCGTTGAAATCGCTGATTATTGCGATGCTGCCGGAGTGAGTCGCTGTGCCGGCGGCCGCTGGCCAGCTAATCATTGCTGATTACCAGCCGATTCGAGTTGCGGTATTCTCGCCAGCCATTCTGTTAATTCTCTGGAGATCGCGCATGAAACGCATTCTGATAGGCACTTTGTTGGGTGGGGCACTGGCGCTGACGGCGCAGGCTGAGGAAATCGGTAGCGTTGATACGGTTTTCAAGTGGTTAGGGCCGGATAACAAAATCGTTATCGAAGCGTTCGATGATCCCAAGGTGGCGGGCGTCACTTGCTACGTCAGTCGCTCCAAGACCGGCGGGATCAAAGGCGGGCTGGGATTGGCTGAGGATACCTCGGATGCGTCCATCGCCTGTCGGCAAGTTGGACCTATCAGCGTCAAAGAGAAACTGAAGGATGGTGAGGAAGTGTTTACTGAGCGCCGCTCACTGCTGTTTAAGAAAATGCAGGTGGTGCGCTTTCTGGATGAAGCCCGCAACACGCTGATTTATCTGGTCTACAGTGATCGAGTGATCGAAGGTTCGCCGAAGAATTCGGTCACGGCGGTGCCGATCATGCCTTGGGGCGGTCAACCGGCCAAGATAACGCCGTAACCGGCCATCTCGGCGTCGGCGACAGGTGCTGGAGCGAGCGATGGCCACATTTCACGAACTGCAAAACCGGCGACAGGATTTGCTGAACGACTTGGACGAACTGGAAGAAGCGGCTGCGGAATTGACGACCGCGCTCACTGCACCGGACCCCAACGACGAAGAGACCCTGGACAAGCAGCGCCAACATTTAGCCTGGCTGGACCGGCAGCGGGCCGGGCTGCTGGTGGTGCTGAGCGAAACGGAACGGGCGCTGCTGGCATTCGATGCCGACGGTGAGGACCCGCGTTAAGCTCAAGCCAGTCCCAGCAGCCGTTCTTCCTCTTGGACTTGTCGTGTAGTGCCCCAAAAAAGACTTCCGCTGGTTAAGAGAGTATAGCGACCTCCTGGGCCAAGACGGCGGCGGGGGTGCGATACGCGAAATGGCTGTGTAATCGCTGCTCGTTAGACCAACGCTGGAAGGCGGGTAGAAGTGCTTGGAGGTCGGC
>APMI01020073.1_pt1 | contig 11764 bp, 17 predicted proteins | sample 667938 | NCBI WGS metagenome assembly APMI01 (sample SAMN01084076, study PRJNA167559) | wastewater metagenome | biome: Wastewater | place: Denmark: Ejby Moelle, Odense | collected 2011-11-28 | reverse complement strand
CGATGGCGCTCGCCGGGCAAGACCGCGCGGGGGAGATCGTCGCGACCGATGTATCGGGCGGCGCGATCGCGCGGGCGCGGGCCGGGCGCTACACCAGGTTCGAGATCCAGCGCGGGTTGCCGGTGCGCCAGATGCTGCACTGGTTCGTCGAATCCGGCGCTAACTGGGTGGCGCGCCCCGAATTGCTCGCGCAGATCTCATATCGCCGGCACAATCTGGTGGAAGATCCGCCGCCGGCCGGGAGGTTCGACGCGGTGCTGTGTCGCAATGTGCTGCTCTATCTCTCGCCGGCGTTGCGCGCGCGGGTGCTCGATCGGCTGGCGGCCGCGCTGCGGCCGGGCGGGTTGCTCGTGCTCGGTGCGGGCGAGACGGTGAGCGGCCAATCGCGCCATTTCACGCCTAGCGCGCGCTTTCGCGGCTTCTATACGCGCGATAGCGGTTGATCCTCCCCGCTCGACCGGGCTAGCCACTAACGGCCGGCGGGCGGGCTACGGGGAGTGCTGATGAAGATCATCGAGGCGCCGTCGCCCAATTATGACGAACGGTCGCTGCCGATCACGATGATCGTGCTTCACTATACCGGGATGCAGGACGGCGAATCGGCGATCGCGCGGTTGCGCGATCCGGCGGCGAAGGTTTCCTCGCATTATGTCGTGGCCGAGGACGGCACGGTGCTGCGGCTGGTCGATGACGACAAACGCGCGTGGCATGCCGGGGCCTCGCACTGGCGCGATGTCGATGACGTCAATTCCGCCTCGATCGGGATCGAGATCGTCAACCCCGGCCACGAATTCGGCTATCGCCCATTCCCCGATGAGCAGATCGACGCGGTGATCCGCCTCGTCCACGATATCAAGGATCGCTACGAGATCACCCGCGGCAATATTGTCGGCCATTCGGATGTCGCCCCGGCGCGCAAGCGCGATCCGGGAGAGTTGTTCCCGTGGGGCAAGCTCGCGCGGTTGCGGCTCGCGCTGCCGCGTCCGACGCAGAATCTGATGGACCCGATGTGGAGCGAGTCGGGCTTCCTGATTGCGCTCGAACGCTTCGGTTATGACGTCGCCGATCCGATGGCGGCGATCATGGCGTTCCAGCGCCGCTTCCGTCCCGAACTGCTCGATGGCGAGATCGATGCCGAATGTCGCATGATCCTGCTCGCGCTGCTGCTTCCCAAACCGCGCGGAGACGATTAGGAGAGCCGGCGCCAGAGGGCTGGGCGGCCGCGGCCTCCCGAAAGGGAGGGCGAGGAAAGTCCGGGCTTCACGGAACAACGGTGGCGGGTAACGCCCGCCGGGGGTGACCCCAGGGAAAGTGCCACAGAGAGCAGACCGCCAACCGCCCGGAAGGGCGCGGCAAGGGTGAAAGGGTGCGGCAAGAGCGCACCGCGCGGCTGGTAACAGCGGCGGCATGGCAAACCCCACCGGAAGCAAGACCGAATAGGGGCGGCATATCGGCGTGTTCCCGCCGGTCGCCCGGGTTGGTTGCTTGAGCCTGTCGGCAACGGCAGGCCTAGAGGAATGGTCGCCCAATCCTGCTTCGCGCGGGGTGGACAGAACCCGGCTTATAGGCCCTCTGGCGCATTTACCACGGTAATGAAGCCGTGCATGATCCCCGCTTGAGCCATTGGGGAATGGTGAGGGGAATCTAAATGTTGAAATGGTTGGCGCTGGCCGGCGTCATCGTCGCGGGGCAAGGTCTTGCGCAGCAGCCGACGGTGCAGCAGCTGTTCGATGCTGCCACCGCCCTCGACGCGACGGGCAAACCGGCCGAGCGGCTGGCGGCGTGGGAGGGTTTCGAACAGCGCGCCCATAACAACAAACGCAGCGTCGCGCTGGCGCGGTTGCGCAAAAGCCGGGCGCTGCTTGCGCTAGGGCGCCGCGACGAGGCGATGGAGCAGGTCAAGCTCGGTCTCGCGGATCTGCCGACGGGAGATCCGACGTTGCGCGAGGATCGGATGTTCGGCCTGCTGGCGCTTGGCGCGATCGCGCAGACTGCGCTCGATTATCCCGCGGCGCTCAAACAATATCAGTTGGCCTATCGGTTGGCGGAAACGGACGGCGAGAAGCTTTCGGCGCTGTTCGGGCTGATCAAGACGCAAACCTACATCGATCCGCCCGCGGCGGCACGCGCGGTAGCCGATGCGGAGGAGATTGCCCGCAAGGCCAAAGTGGCCCCGGATTCGCTGGCCGAGTTGCGCCGGCTCGATGCCGAACGCCTGCTCAATGCAGGGGAAAGCAAAGCTGCCCAGGTCAAGGCGATGGAGGCGGTGAAACTGCTCGGCGGGCTGACCTCGCGAACCAAATTGAATGATGTTTCGGCGCGTTCGGATGTTGCGATTGCAGCGCTGCTTAGCGACCAGGCCGATCTGGCGCGGCAATATCTTGCGATGACCGGCGCCGGGCGAATGCCGCAGGGGACGTTCGCCAGCGGCGTCAACGTCATGCCACCCGATTGCGGCGGGGAAGACAATCTCAAGCCGGGTGACGTGGCGGTGGTCGAATTCTCGATCGCCGACGACGGGACGGTGATCGAGAGCGAGCCGGTTTACGCCGCCGGTGGTGGGCGGGTTGCGCTCGAATTCGCCCGGGCGGTGCGGCACTGGTATTGGAAACCGGATGATCTGAAGAAGATACCGGCCTTTTATCGCTATAATATGCGCATCGAGATGCGCTGTTCGACCGGGTTCGAGCGACCGTCGATCTTCGACTATATCGATGCAGCCTTGGGGCGGTGGCTGCGCGACAAAGGAGTCGAGCCGCCGCCGTTCGAAGGCGGTGCGGATGCCGTGGTGCTCGCCCGGCTGCGCGAGCAACTGAAGAGCGCAGAGGCGGCAGGCGGGCCAAACGCGCTGCGCCTCGTACCGATCCTGATGCAGATTGCGTGGAGCCCGGTCGCACCGCGCGAGGAGCGCCAGGTGGATGCCACGCGCGCCGACACGATCCTCGCCGCGAATGGCGCGGCAGGGCTTCCACGTGTCGCCGCGCGCATGCAGGCTGCGTTGAACCTCGGCGCCGAGAGCGACGCGCGGAAGGTCGCGAGCGAGGTGGACAAGGCGCTGGCCGATCCAGCCTATTCCGGAGATGCCGAATCGCGTGCTGCGCTGAAACTGGTCGCAGCCTATGGCTGGCACGGCAAGATCGGGCCGCTGCGCCCGTGGATCGAAGGGGCGGCGAATGAGCCGGGGCTCCCCGCCGGCAATCCGCTGCACGCTGCCGCATGGATGCAACTCGCCTCGCTCGAGCAGCGCACGGGCAATATCGAGGCGGCGCGCGCCGCCTTCCTTCGGTCCGGGCTCGAACCGAGCCAGTGCGCGCTAATCGATCAGCCACCGAAACGGCTGTCGGCCGGCGGCACGTTTCCGCTCGAGGCGATGCAATGGGGGTTTGAAGGGTGGACGCGGATACAGTTCGATATCGATAAGGACGGCAAGGTTCACGACGAGCGCGTCGTCGTTGCTTATCCCGCTTTCGTATTCAGTCAGGCGGCGGCGAAGACGATAGCCGGCGCACGCTACAGCAAGACCTTCCGCCCGGACGGCGGCGTCGGTTGTGGCGGCGTCATGGAGGGAGTCCGTTTCACGCGGGGCCACTGAGCATCGGCGGTTGCGTCTGGCAGCAATCACCTTATGTCGCCGGCATCATGGCGCGATCGAGCAGATCAAATGACTGGGGCTTTCCCCGCTGGCGTGGTTACGGCAGCGGGCGCGAGACGAAGCAGGTGCGGCTGTGCGACCGGCACGGGTGCACCGAGCCCGGCGATTGTCCTGCGCCGAAATCGCCGAACAGCCCCGATCGCTGGTATTTCTGCGAGCGGCATGCGGCGGAATACAATCGCGGCTGGAATTATTTCGAGGGGCTCGACGCGGAGGAAGCCGCCGCGCGCGAAGCGGGGGAACGGCGCGATGCCTCGGGCTTCGAGCAGGCGCGCCACTATCGCTGGAGCGGGCCCGGCGACGGCACCCGCTCGCGTGACGAAATGCGCGCGCTGGAGGTGCTGGAGCTGGAGCCAGACGCCGATTTCGACGCGGTGCGCGCGGCGTGGCGCCGGTTGGCCAAGGCCAATCACCCCGATGTCCGCCCCGGCGACAGCGACGCGGCAACGCGTTTTCAGGCGATCCAGGCCGCTTATGAGGTGTTGCGCGTCGCCGAGGAAACGAAAAGCTGGCGCCCGGCGTGAAGCACGCGCGGGCCGGGTGGAGCGGCGCAGTGCTGGTCTGCGGCAAATGTTCGCGCAAGATTGACGGCGGTTTCGGCGCGAAAGGGCGCAGCCGGCTGGCCAAGGCGCTGCGGCAATGCGCCGGGCTGGGCAAGGGGCGCAAGGCGAGCGTCGGCGTGATCGAGACGAAATGCCTCGGCCTGTGCCCGAAAAATGCGGTGACGGTGGTCGATACACGGCGTCCCGGCGAATGGCTGGTGGTCGAGCCGGGCGAGGATGTCGCGGCGCTGGCGGCGCGGTTCGTTCGCCCCTGACCCGTCATCCCGGCGCAGGCTGGGATCTCAGGCCGCGGGCACTGTCCTGGTGGCGCGCGACCCCAGCCTTCGCTGGGGTGACGATTCTCAGGCGAGCCGCGTCGCGGTTTCGCGGATCAGCGCGATCATATTGGGGATGCCCTGCGTACGGTTCGAGCTGAGCTGGGTCTTCAGCTCGAACGGCGCGAGCGCAGCGTCGATGTCGGTCGCGCTGACCTGCGCGGGTGTGCGATCCTGCACCGTCGCCAGCACCAAAGCGATGATCCCCTTGGTGATCGCGGCATTGCTGTCGGCGAGGAAATGGAGCGTCCCGTCGGGCTGTTGCTGCGGATAGACCCACACCGCCGCGGAACAGCCGCGTACCAATGTCGCATCGGTCTTGAGCGCGGCGGGCATCGGCTCCAGCGCGCGGCCGAGATCGATCAGCAGGCGGTAGCGATCGTCGGCGTCGAGAAACTCATATTCCGCCTGAAGCTCGGCAAGATCGGTGGGGTCGGCCATCGCGGCGTCGGGTAGAGCGTTGCGGGCCTGGCTGCAACCTCTGCCCTTCTTGCTCCCCTCCCTCGTGAAGGGAGGGGCTGGGGTGGGTGGGTATGAGGCGCTTGCTGCGGTATCCCCGACGCCAACCCACCCCCAACCCCTCCCTTGTTCAAGGGAGGGGAGGGCAATCATTCAGAGATCGACGCCGGCGGCGATCGCTTCCAGCTTGCGGATGCGCTCCTTGAGGTCGGCGATCTCGATCCGTGCGCTGGCGCTTGGTGCGGCAGGGGTACGCATCTCATGATCGGCGACGAGCTGTTGCTGCTTGAACTGCAGCCACCCGCGCCAGCCGGTCAACCCGGCGTAGATCAGCATCGCGAGCCCGGCGAGCGCCGCGGATGCCATGGTGAGGTAGAAGCTAGGGTCGGACATGGCCTGACTGCTCCCTGGTTTCAGCTATCGCGCAGCTCGTCGATCTGACGGCTCAGATCGTGGCTGCCGTGATTGTCGGTGATGACACGCTCAAGAACGGCGACCCGCTCCTTGAGCTGGCGGATTTCGTCGCGCGCGGCGATCAGGTCGGCGGGGGGCAACTGCGGCCCGTCCTGCACGCGACCGAGCGCCTTGTGGCGGTCGGAAAGCACCTTTCCCAAAGTCACGATCAGCACGATCGCGACGACCATCGAAAACGGACCCATCGTGGCGGTTCCCTTGTCCTTCAGTCAGTTCAGTTGGCGCGATCGCGCAGTCGTTCGATTTCGTGGCTCAGCATGTTGCCGCTGTCGGTCACGATCCGCTCGACATTGGCGAGCCGATCCTTGATCGCCCCCAATTCGGCGCGGAGCTGGCCGTTTTCCTGCGTCAACAGCTTCACCCGTTCGACCGTTTCATCATCCCGCTTCGGATAGAGCGCCTGACCCCATTGCCCATCGAGCGGATAGCCGTTCTTGATGCGCAACCACGTCGTCAGCACCCATCCGATCACCCCGGCGAGCCCGATGATCCCGATGACCGGGCCGGCGGTGGCAACCAAATCAAGCAAGTCTCCGTGCGTCATTTTTTTGTTCTTCCTAAATTACTTGCCGCTCAGCGATCACGCAATGCCTCGATTTCCGCGGCGGTGCGGGTCGCGGGATCGGTGGCGATCCGTTCAAGCACCGCGATCCGCTCCTCGAGCCGGCTGACCTGACCGGTCAGCTTCTCATTCTCGTTCGACAGCAACATGATCTGGCGCTGATCGTCGACGCTGCTCGCATCGTTATGACGGCGCCGACGGCGACCTTCCTCAAGCGGATATCCGTGCTTCGCCCGAATCCAGATGCGGAAGGTGTGGCTGCCGAACACGATCGCGACGATCGCGATCGGCACCAGGAAACCGAAGTCGTGCATGATCTCAGTCTCTCTCCAGAAGCCGCGCGTTGCTTAGCGCAGGCTTTCGATTTCATTGGCGAGCTGCGTGTTGCGGCTCGTGTAGTGGAGTTCGATATCGGCCAGCCGGCGATCGAGTTCGCGGAACTTGGAGCGGACTTCGGCGGTGCTGCGCTTCGGATTGGTGCGCACGCCCTGCCAGAATTTCTCCTCGTCGGCGGACTGCTGATAGAGGCCGATCGGCTTGTTCGGCGTCACCCAGGCAATCACCATATAGGCGATGATGATCCACCATTGCTGTGCGATGAAGATCATCGCGGCGGTGGCGAGACGAACCCACAGCGGATCGATCCCGGTATAATCGGCGATCCCGGCGCAGACGCCCTTCCACTTGGCATTCTGCTTGTCGAGGTAGAATCTGGTGTTGCTTTCGTCAGCCATCAGTTCCTCCTCTGGGTCTGGTTTTCCAGCCGATAATCGGGTTCGCGGCGGTAATCGGGGATGTTGGGGCGGAAATCGGGATTGTCGGCGGCGACCAGTCGTTCGACCGTCGTGACGCGATCCTCCAGCCGGCGGGCGAGCGAATGCAGCTCGTCGAGCAACTGTTCGTCCTCGGCCGTCATCGCGCCGGGCGCCTGCTTCCACTTGGTGACATAGTGCATGATCAGCCAGGGCAATCCGAGAAACAGGATGCCGCAGACCATCACCGGGACAAGCGTGTCCTCCATCTCAATTCCCCTTATTGAGCCGGGCCTTCAGCGCGGCCAGCTCGGCATCGATCTTGTCCGCGGATTTCAGCTCCGCGATTTCTTCTTCGAGCGTCTTGGGCTGGGCGCCGAGACCCATCGCATCGGCGCGACCCTCCGCCTCGTCGACGCGGCGCTCGAGCATGTCGAAGCGGCTGAACGCATCATGCGTCCGCGGGCCGTTCCACATCTCGCGCAGCCGGGTGCGGTTGTTGGCGCTTTCCAGCCGCGTCGCGATATTGTTCTGCTTCGCCCGCGCTTCGCGCAACTTGCTCTGCAGCTTGGCGATATCCTCCTCGGAAGATCGCAGCGCATCGTCGAGTACCTTCACCTCTGCGCGGAGCTGATCGACCATATCGGTTGCCTTCTGGCGTTCGATCAGTGCAGCCTTGGCGAGATCCTCGCGGTCCTTGGACAAGGCCAGTTCGGCCTTTTCGGTCCAGTTCGCCTCGAGCTGTTCCAGCTTCGCGATATGGCGCCGCATCTCCTTGCTGTCGGCGATCGTGCGCGCGGCCGATGCCCGAACCTCGACCAGCGTTTCCTCCATTTCGAGGATGATCATGCGGATCATCTTCGCGGGGTCTTCCGCCTTGTCGAGCAGTTCGGCCATGTTCGCGGCGACGATGTCGCGGGTGCGGGAAAAGATGCCCATTCACGAAACTCCGAAGATTGCCCCTGTGCTATAAACCTTCCGCCGGGGTCGGGCGAGGGGTGCGCATGCCCCCGGCGGCGGCGATTACGCGATCGTGTGGGTAATCGCGGTCGCCGGAACGATATGCGCCTGATTGGCCGGGCCAACCGCCGCGATCAGCATCGTGGCGCTGGCGAGAAGGGTGAGGGCGGCTGCGACGAAGTTGCGGCCGATGGTGTCAAGCTTGGTCATGTCTACCTCCTGAAATTCGATCCGTCATTTCCGCCATGCGGCGGTTGCCCAAAGCATAGCAGGAGGCGTGCCAATTTCGTTTTTGGCTGATTTCCGTGGGTTTTGGCCGTGCCTGCAGAAAAACTGGCACCGCGCTCTTGCCAAATGTCGGTAAATTGCACCAGATGTTGGCGATGGAGCGAACGACACAGGTCATCGGGCAATCGGGGGCGTTCCTCGACGCGCTGGAACGCGCGAGCCGTGCGGCTGCGCTCGATCGCCCGGTGCTGGTGATCGGCGAGCGCGGCACCGGCAAGGAACTGGTTGCCGAACGTCTCCACCGCCTGAGCCCGCGCTGGGATCAGCCGCTGGTGATCATGAATTGCGCGGCGTTGCCGGAGACGCTGATCGAGGCCGAATTGTTCGGGCACGAGGCGGGCTCGTTCACCGGCGCGACCAAGGCGCGCGCGGGTCGCTTCGAGGAGGCGGACGGCGGGACGTTGTTTCTTGACGAACTCGGCACGCTCTCGATGGGCGCGCAGGAGCGGCTGCTGCGCGCAGTCGAATATGGCGAAGTCACGCGGATCGGCGCGTCGCGCCCGGTGCAGGTCGATGTCCGTATCGTTGCGGCGACCAACGAGCATCTCCCCGAAAAGGTCGAGCGCAACGAATTTCGCGCCGATCTGCTCGATCGTCTGTCGTTCGAGGTAGTGACGCTGCCGCCGCTGCGCGCGCGGCGCAGCGATATTCCGGTGCTGGCCGATTTCTTCGGGCGCCGGATGGCGGCGGAACTGGGGTGGGAAAGCTGGTCCGGCTTCGGCCCGGCAGCGCTCGACGCGATGCTCGAATATCGCTGGCCGGGTAATGTGCGCGAACTGCGCAACGTGGTCGAGCGCGCGGTCTATCGCTGGGATCTGACCGATCCGATCGACGTGATCGAATTCGATCCCTTCGCCTCGCCCTATCGCCCCGGCGCGGGCGGATCGATGAGCCAGCCGGCGCCGGTCATCGCCGCGCTCCCGGAGGCGGTGAACGATGCGTCGGCGGACGTGCCGCGGGAAAGCGGCGACGCTTCGTCCGATTTCAAGACGCGGGTGGCGCGGTTCGAAAAAGAATTGCTGACCCGTGCGCTGTCCGAAAATCGCTTCAACCAGCGCGCCACCGCCGATGCGCTGGGCCTCAGCTACGATCAGTTGCGCCATGCGCTACGTCGCCACGATCTGATCGGAGCGGTTGCGTAACGAGACTTGTGGAGCCATTTGGGTTGCGTCGCGTTTGCCTCGCGAAGATCCAAGGAGGACACAATGGCTTTCGAACTCCCGCCGCTGCCTTATGCCTATGACGCGCTGGAGCCGGTCATCTCGAAGGAGACGATGACCTTCCACCACGACAAGCATCATGCGGCCTATACCGCCAAGCTCAACGAGGGCGTCGCGGCCGATCCCAAGCTGGCGGGCAAGTCGATCGAAGAGATCATGGGCATGATGTCCGGGCTTCCGCCGCTCGTCCGCAACAATGGCGGCGGCTATTGGAACCACGATTTCTTCTGGAAGATCATGGCGCCGAAGGGCTCGACCCAGCCGTCGGGCAAGCTCGCCGCAGCGATCGAAGCCTTTGGCGGCCTCGAGAAGCTCAAGGAAGAATTCAACACCAAGGGCGCGGGCCAGTTCGGCTCGGGCTGGGCGTGGGTGATCGTCGACAAGTCGGGCGCGCTCAAGGTGACGTCGACCCCGAATCAGGACAATCCCCTGATGGACGACGCCAAGGATCCGGGCACCCCCGTCCTCGGCAACGACGTGTGGGAACACGCTTACTACCTCACCTACAAGAACGATCGCCCCGGCTATCTCAAGGCGTGGTGGGAAGTGGTGAACTGGGACGAGGCCGGCCGTCGCTACGACGCCGCCGTCGCCTGATTTCCTGACATGACAAAGCCCCTCTCCGTCGTGCGGAGAGGGGCTTTTCTTACCCCCATCGTCATGCCGGGCTTGACGGCGAGTGTGGGGAGGGTGCGCGCGGTTATCCCTCCGGCGGGATCGTATCCGGCGCGCTTTCCGCCTGCAGCCCGTGCTTCAACAGCATCGGCACATTGGCGAAGGCGAACAACAGGGTGAGCGGGATCGCGCCCCACAATTTGAAGCCGACCCAGAAATCGGTCGAGCTGTTGCGCCACACCGCCTCATTGAGCACCGCCATCACCACGAAGAAGATCGTCCAGTTGCGGGTGAGCTTGCGCCAGCCTTCCTGGTCCAGCCCGGGATAGGCGGTTTCGAGCAGCGACTGGAGCAAGGGCCGGCCGGTCGCGAGGCCGAAGCCGAGCACCGCGGCGAAGATCGCATAGACGAAGGTCGGCTTCATCTTGATGAAGCGTTCGTCGTGGAAATAGATCGTCAGCCCGCCGAACACGAGCACCAGCACCGCCGAGATCAGCAGCATCGGCGAGACCCGCCCGGTCTTGAACCACGACAGGATCAGCGCGACGACCATCGCCGCCATGAAGGCGCCGGTAGCCGCGATGATGCGGAAGATCGTCATGCCCGGCGTCAGGAAATTGACCGCGAAAAAGACCAGCAACGGCCCGTAATCGAGCGCGAGGCGGAAGCCGGGAGAGGCGGTTTTACTCGTCGTCACGTCAACTCCATTCGTGTTCTTCACCCCTCCTCTGAAGGGGAGGGGCTTAGATTACTTCCGCGTATCGTCCACACCGGCGATGATCCGGCTCACTTCATTGGCGTCGAACGGGCGCAGGTCGGTCATTCCTTCGCCGACCCCGATCGCGTGGATCGGCAGGCCATAACGCTCCGCCGCCGCGACCAGCACGCCGCCGCGCGCGGTGCCGTCGAGCTTGGTCATCACCAGCCCGGTGACCCCGGCGACTTCCTTGAACACCTCGATCTGCGACAGCGCATTCTGCCCGGTGGTGGCATCGAGCACCAGCACCACGTCATGCGGCGCGGCCGGGTTGAGCCGGCCGAGCACGCGGCGGATCTTGGCCAGCTCGTCCATCAGCTCGCGCTTGTTCTGGAGCCGCCCGGCGGTGTCGACGATCAGCACGTCGATCCCGGTCGCGGTGGCCTGTTTCACCGCATCCCAGACGACGCCGGCGGCGTCGCCGCCCTCCGGCCCGGTGACGATCGGCACCCCGACGCGCTCGGCCCAGGTGGCGAGCTGGCCGATCGCCGCGGCGCGGAACGTGTCTCCCGCGGCGAGCATCACGCCATAATCCTGTTCGAGGAACAGATGCGCGAGCTTGGCGATCGTCGTCGTCTTGCCCGATCCGTTGACTCCGATGACGAGGATCACCTGTGGCCGGGGAAAGGCATCGACCTCCAGCGGCCGGGCGACCTCGGCCAGCGCCTTCTCCACTTCCTCGGCGACGACGAGGCGGATGCCGAGATCCTCCATGTTGCGCTCGAAGCTGCCGGCCGAGAGGCGCGCGCGGATCTTGCCCGCCGTTTCCGGCCCGAGATCGGAGGCGATCAGCGCCTCCTCGATCTCGTCGAGCGTATCATCGTCGAGCGGCGCGGTGCCGAGCCCGGTGAGATTGCCGATTAGTCGGTCGGAGGTGCGGCGGAAGCCGCCGAGCAGCTTTTCATGCCAGGAGGGGGTGGAGCTCATTCAATCGTTCCGATGAGATGGTCGTCGGTCGCCTGCGCGACGCGGACGGAGAAAATCTGGCCGATGGCGGACGCGGGCTGCGTTTCGGCCAGCCGCACATCGGCGAAGCCCGGCGCATGGCCGCGATCGCCCGGTTTTTCCAGCACGATCGTCTGTTGAGAGCCGATCATGCCGTGAAGCCATGCCCGCCGCCGCATTGCCGCCTGCTCGCGCAACCGCGC
>APMI01067148.1_pt1 | contig 11767 bp, 10 predicted proteins | sample 667938 | NCBI WGS metagenome assembly APMI01 (sample SAMN01084076, study PRJNA167559) | wastewater metagenome | biome: Wastewater | place: Denmark: Ejby Moelle, Odense | collected 2011-11-28 | reverse complement strand
CCCGCTACTCACATCAATGAGGCTACCTCAATTCCTAACTCTCGGGAGGTTCCAGAACAACGCAAGAGCCGAGACCGTCAATGAGAAACCGAGCTTTCGTAACGCGTGGAAGCGCAGGCAGTACGGTTTGATTCCGGTCCATGCCTTTTATGAGCCGAACTACGAAAGCGGCAAGGCGGTGCGCTGGCGGATCGGGCGGGTAGACGGTGCACCGTTCTGTTTGGCTGGCATCTGGGAGCGTCGGATGGACGACCCCGGCCCGGCGCACTGGTCGTTCTCCATGCTCACGATCAACGCCGACGAACACCCGTTGATGCGGCGCTTTCACAAGCTGGGCGAAGAGAAACGCAGCGTCGTGATCCTCGATCCGGACGAGTGCGCAGCATGGCTGCAAGCGCGAACCGAAGCCGATGCACGATCCTTCTTGCGACCGTTCGATCCGGCGTTGATGACAGCCGCGGCAGATCCGGTGCCCCCGCGCGCCGGGGCGGCCAGATGATCGTTGAAACCCTGCTGTGTCTGATCGTTGGCGTGACCGACGGCGACACGGTGACGGCACGATGCGGCGCCGAAACCTTCAGGGTTCGTTTGGCAGAGATCGACGCTCCCGAGAAGACACAGCCGTTCGGCGGACGCTCCAAACACGGGTTGTCCGAACTCTTCTACCGGCAACACGCAAGGATCGAGTACAGAGGACGGGATCGGTACGGTCGAACGATTGGCCGCATCACGTGCGGCAACACCGACGCCAATCTTGCCCAGGTGCGTGCTGGTTTAGCCTGGGCCTACACCAAGTACCTTACAGACCCTTCGATCAAGGCCGCCGAACAAATCGCAAAGGAATCAAAACGCGGCCTTTGGCTAGACCCTCAGCCCGTGCCACCGTGGCAATGGCGCAAGGCGGCAAAGCGCCGTGCTTCGGCGTCACCTTGAAGCACCTCCGATGCGTCTGCTCCGTCAAAGGCCAGCACGTCCCCAAGTTCGGGATGTCCTTCAACGAACACTATTAGGGCCAGGACTGTAGAACGATAATCTTCGAGGCTTGCTGCAGATTCCAGTCATGCTGCATCGGCTCAGGAATCACATAGGCCTGATCCCTGTGCTGTTTCGCCAGCCACACGTCAATAGTGAATGCGTCGTCGCCCCAAAGGTGCACCTGCCGAATGTCATGCGATCGATCACGCCCGCACAGCACCCAACAGTGTGAGCCTTTTCCAAAATACCCGTTTCCGAGCAGCTCGATTGAAGACATGAATCCGGGCTCCCGATTGAGCAAATAGCACACCGCAGCACCAAACTGGTCACAGCGTGCGGACGACGCAGAAAGCGTCGCCTTGCCAACCTCAAGGATGTATTCCCGAGAACTAGGGCCGAGGTTCTTACCCACCTTGAACTTCGCTAGCGCCGCCGTCGCGATTGAAGAGGCCATCATCTGCCCGCTCGGCTCCTCAGCCCCAACGGGATTTGCCACGGCAACACCTTGCAGGTTCCATCTGCAGGTGCGAGTAGCCAGCACCATGTCACTGTCTTTGCTCATTTTGGCCTCCGCACGATCCAACCTGCCGCATTCCTTGTTTTTTCGACCGTCCCAACGACGACGCGGAAGCAACGGTAGCCACAGACCCGCGCCGTTTCTGTGACGAAATCACGTTGCAGATGTGCACAAAACACCTCCGTCTGCGCCTTTGCGTGAAGCATGGATGTGCCCACGAGGCGCAGGACTATTCACACCACAGCCACGCAAGAACAGGAGGGCTCGCCGCCACCGTCCTTGCGGCCAATCAGCAAAAATCAGCACGTTTGGCGTTCAAGGTCGCCTAAACCGGTGCTCATTCACGATCTGGCAAACGCTCCTCGCGCTCAGCGCCTGCATCTGCGCCGCACAGAGCTTCCTTGGCCTCCCACTCAACAATCATCCTCCGAACAGCCGCGCGCTCTGTCGGCGTCGTCGCATCGGGACGACTAGATATTCGGCGCTTGCCGATTTCATGTGGCTTCGCTGTGGGCGCGCCCACCCTTTCGGCACGCAAACAACGCGAGAGCTTTGGCACGTCCCTCATCAGTGCGTCGTCATCTCGTCGAAAGTGTGTCGTCATTCTTCGGCCCTAGCGACGCTCGAGATTCTGCCAGCACATCGGCCCTTACGCGGAAGACGTGAGGAGGCAGTCCGGTGCCCAGGCGGCCCCAGGAGGTCGGGCGATTGATCTCATCAGCGCCAACGGCGTCACCAAGAAAACAGTGCAGGAGCTGTCGGCCAAGGAAGATAGGAGCACCCCGCGCATCAATCGAACCCAAGTGATTGCATCACGAGGCACCTCTTAGCGAAAGGCAGGTAAAGACCGGGCGATCACAATCTGGTGCTGACCAACGGACGCTTGACTACCGCATCCTCTTCAAGGAATCGCAGGCTGGCTGGGTCAAACCAGAATGTCGCCTTGCCTTCCCACTCGCCATTGCGCTGCTTGTCGCAAATCAGCATGGCGTCGGCCTCGCCGCGGGCGATTTCAGGGTCTTGTTCCTTTTTCTTGTTCCGCCACCAGGTAATGACGTTATCCACCTGATCCGTGATCGATCCAGATCCCTTTACATCCATCTTGCCGGGTGCGGTTAGTTCATTTGCCTGTTTCTTCGAGTGTGCGACAAGGTGAATGTGGATCCCCGTATCTCGGGCCTCCGCGCACAGCCGGTCAACGAACATCTTTTGCCCGGTATAGTCGTCCTCCGCGATGCCACATTTCATAAGGCTGTCGAGCACGAAGTGCTTCAGTTTCAGCTCCTCTGCGGCGTAGCGAATCACTGCAAAAATCTGCTGCGCGCCAACCGTGCCGAGCTGGTCATAGACGTAAAGGTGCCGCCCGACAACATCGTGGAATTCTCGGATGGCGTCGGGGTGGGGCTTCGAAACTCCGACGTACTGTCGAACCATTCGGGCCAATGTGATATCTGGCCGCATCTCAAGCGAAGCAATGCACGACCCCTGCGCGTGGTTCAAGAATCCAAGTAGAACCTGCCCCAGCGCAAGAGATTTTCCGTGCCCATTGATGCCGGCCCAGATCGTCACCTCGCCGGGGCGAAACTTCAGCTTGTCGCCGAGCTTTGCCCATGGTGTAGGAGTTCCGCGATCTCTCGCCTGGTCCCAGTAGTAGGAGACTACCGCCTGCGCAAAGTCATTGGCTGAGCGGACGGTTTGCCTCGTTTCTGTCGCCTGCATATAGACCGAAAAATCGATCTCGTCCTCACCGATCCAAGTGGTCATGCAGAGGCCCTCACGTGTCGTTGAGCATGGCACCAGTGCTGCACGGCCTGCCAATCCGAAATCTCACCGTCTCCCCCCCCACGGGTCCAAAGGAGCACCCCGAAGTCGTCATCCGATCCGAACCTCAACATCGCCGAGTTCGCGGGGATCGCTTTAACAGCATCAAAGAGCTGTGCAGCACGCGACGTGTAGCGCCTGGTGAAGATCTGCACATCTAGGCCCACAAGACAGCGCAGATCCAGCATCAAAATATCACCTGTTATGTGGATTTCCGGCTGGAGCACTGCGCCACCAAGCGATACCTCGAACCAGCGCGCACCGCGTTTCTGCTCCAGGTAGTCGTCAAGCCAAAGCGTTACGCATGCGGGAACCTTTCCGGCCTTGCGTATCGTGACTAGCGCTTCGATCTCGGTCATAGCGCCCCCGCAAACAGCGAGTTGGCACGCGAGCAAACTGTGTGAGCGGTCGCGAGCTCATCATCCCAACCCTTGGCGTTGAGCCAAGACGCTGGGTACGGAATGAACTGTCCGTCATCCCTGCGCCAGTCATCGCTAACTGTGGCGGCCTCTAAGGCCTCAAGGATGATCTTCTGCAAGTCGGCACTCGGCTTGAGTCTTCTCCAGGCCTTCTCAGCAGCGCCCTTGCTTCGCTTCTTTGGGTAGGCATCCCAAAACTCTGCGAAGCCAACAGGAAAAGCGGATCGGGTCCGACGCGAAGGGTCACAAGCGTCATCTGACGCGTTGTGTTTACCTTCCTTTCCTTTCCCTTCCTCCCTGCACGTCACTGGCGCGTCTCTATGCGCTGTTGGAGCGATAACGCCGCGTGCATCACGCGTGGATAACGCTTCATCCACGCGTGCCCCTTCGAATGGCGAAGGGAGATCTGATTTCGACTCCCGCGGGTTGATGTGCTGGTGATCTAGAAAAGTCGGGATGTATGCGAGTCCGTCGCCATACAGGATGACGTGCCCACTGGACACAAGGTGCTGGCACGCTTCATTGATGTCGAAGTTGTCGCCCGGGAAGTACCGCATCTTCATCGTGCGAGGCTTCCATACAAGCCGACCCTCTCGGTCGGCTTCGCACCACAACGCAATGTAGAGCAGACGCACGTGAAACGGCATATCGACGACCTCTTCGCTGGTGAAGAAGTCGGGTTTGATTGTACGTATCCGAGCCATCACGAATCCCCTTCCTGCACTCCATCGGAGCCATCGCCACGGATTAGGCCTTCACTGATCCCGGAAGCGCGCGTTGCCCGATAGTGCTCAGCCAATCCAATCCGATTGGTCGCGCCACGGATCTCCGGCCTGACATCTCTGCGCCTGGAGGACTTCATGGTTGCATTGCGGTGTTCGATCTCGACAAACGTGGTCTCGATTAATCTCGGCAGCATGTTGGCGCTCCATCACGCAGAGGCGCCATTTACACGAGTTCGTGCCTCGATCCACGCTTCGACGTCAGAGCGCCGATAGACAACCTTCGTGCCGATCTTGGTGTAGGGCAACCGGTACCTACCAGAGGAGCGCCACACAGCAAGCGTTGCGGGACTCACTCTAATTCTTCGTGCCACCTCGTCAGGTTTAAGGAGATCGTCGGGAGATGTAGTCGACTGGCGATCGTCGATACGGGAGGTCGTGTGCGATGTGGTGTAGCGCGTGTCCATTTACCGGCCCTCTGTTGAATGTGTCAGATGCCTCATGGTTTTCTGAGGCCGGTTTGATATATACCCCCATGTTTTTGGGATGCCGGGAGTTATTTTTTCGGGGCACATTTGCCCACCCGGCGCTCGGCAGGTCACGAGTGCTAGAGCGCGGGCTCAAGTCCAACACGCGCCGCCGGTAGCGGCCCTGGGGAGAAGTAGATGAGGATGTCGGACGTCGAAGTTGTCGACTGGAACAAGAACGCGCACTTCCCTGAACTACCAGAGGATGCGATTGCCCGCCCGCACCAGCTGCACGCCATAGAAGACGCCCTAAGCACGGAGGTTCCTGTCATCTTTCTCGAGGGCGAAGCCCTCGACGGGGCGACCTGGACGCTGGCTCAGTTCTGCGCATACAAGTCCGCTCAAACGTTCTCGCTGTTCATTACTCCTGCAAGCAAGCTGACCTACAGCATCGACTACCTAAGGCTGCTACTTGCTGAGCAATTCGCGATGTGTCTCGACACCCCTCTCGTCGCCACCGACAGCGTGCCGAAGAGCGAGTACGACAGTCTCCGCGTCAAAGCCCTGCGGCGTTTCAACAATTCGAGGCCGGCGTACTTTGTTCTTGACGGACTTCATCAGATTCCGGATGAGGACGCAGGAGTCATCACCCAGATCTTCAGCGAGCTCCTGCCCTTTGGCTTTCCACAGTGCCGTTTTGTCATCACAGGCCGAGAACAACAGTTGAAGCGGCACTTACACAAGACAATTAGGAGCCGGTACTTCGGACTGTATCGCTTCAACTTGAGTGAAACGAAGCAGCTCCTGTCGGATTGCATCTCAGATGATTCGGACTGCAACCGCGTCTATAGCATCTGTCGAAACGGTAGCCCGGGGCTGCTCGCAGTAGTGAAGCGGTTACTCCAGAACGGCACAGACCTCGAAGACTTGCTGCAGCACAAGACCGCCAAGCTACTCGATTTCGTGAGAATGGAATTCGAACCTTTGGCGGCATTTCCGCGTAGTCAGCAGCTCCTGCTCGCCCACCTGGCGTTTTCGAAAGTTCAGCTTTCTCGTGCAGATCTCGCGCAAATGGTGCAGGTATCGTCCGGCGAAGTCGAAGAAGTGATCAAACGCTGTTCGTTCTTGAAGTCCGGAGAAGGCAAGCCGGTGGAGTATGTCTCGGAGTCCCACCGCTCCATTGCTGCATCCATGCTCATGTCGTACCGCAACGAGGCGCACGAACAGCAACTAAAGCTTCTAGAGAGTCGTCCTAACAGCGACGTGGCATTGCAGTTCATGCCCGTCTATTTAGAAACGCTGAATCGGCGTGAGGCGCTCTTTGCCTTGCTCTCCCGCCCCGACCACTACGGGGCGCTACTTGCGGGAACGCAGTCCTTCTCGGCGTTACGGGCTCAAGCAGAACTTGCGGCCAAGGCGGCGCTGGAGAACCAACTGGTCAATGAAGTGTTCCGATTCTCGTTGCAGCGATCCATCTTTCTCTCGGCGTCCGTTGCTTCAGGGGATTCGGCCAGAGTCCGGGCGCTCGTAGCGCTTGGTAAGACTGATGCAGCGCTGGCGCTCGCCAATACCGAGAGGACCAAAGAGGACAGGCTAGCCCTGCTTTGCACCTACGCAAGGCTGTATAGCGAGCGCCATGGCAAGCCTGAACCTCAACTCCTAGAGTATCTGTCCAAGCTAATAGCAGAGGTGGACTTCAGTGGCATGGGCGACAAAGCTATGGACATTGCAGCGGATGTCCTGATATTCGATGCCGACTCAGCCATCGGGATCATCGAGTCTGCCGTAAAAGGCCAAGCCGTTGGTGTTCGCGACGTCGCTTTTGCGCGGCTGTCCCTATCGGCATCACTTGGGCGACCGGGCGTCAAGGTTGACGACAAAGTTCGCGCCCAGATCTCCGACGAGTCCCTGCAGAAGATCGCTCACTCGTTTGACGTCCTTGCGCATCAACTCGATGCATCGTCGCTTAAATCACTGATTGCGAAGATGCCGCCTGCCCATCAAATACACTTCCTGCGCACAATTGTCAGCATCAGGCGCAAGGAGCCTTACATCCTCGACTTGGTGGACCTTGGTCTGGACACCATCATCCAAGAGCCAGCTTACACCCCACGGGCTAGGGATCTCGCGGAGCTATGTTCTCCGCTCACGTTCGATATTGAAGACAAAAAGCGGCTACAAACCCTCATTGCTCGCTTTGACAGTCAGGTAGGTCTGGTCGCCCGATCGGCACAGTCGCGCGATCTGACGCTTCTACAAATGCGCTTAGCAGCTGGGCTGCATCAGTTCGACCGGGCTGCTGCCCGTGAGCGCATAGCAGGCGCCTACTACGCATCAATGGGGGTGAAAGCTCCCGAGGTGCGCTTGGAGTGCCTTGCGGTAATGCTCAGCGAACTAACACGGCTCGACGTCGACGGATATCTTGAAGAGCAAGATGGTCTTCGGGAGGTAATTAGGAGCGACCTCAACGAAGTAGTCAATGTAATCCTAGAAGGCACGGGTGATCACTTGGCGGCAGTGCTGCCGGTTGTCAAGGTGCTCGCAAACGATGATAGCGCCGCCGCCTTGTTGCTAGCTAAGCGGTTGAATGTGCAGCATCGTAGGGATGCCGCCTACGAAAATGTTGCAAGGGTTCTGGCAGCTCAGGCTTACACGATAGGTCGGGCAGAAGCGCTCAGGGAAGCCCTCAATTCGATAAGCACCGAGGACCGCCGGGCAAATGCAACGGTCGCATTGCTCGGTGCGTTAAACACTAACCCTGACAAGCGTAGCTGGGTCGGCACACTCGATGATTTGCGAAGCCACTGCATGCGGGGCTATCAGCTGAGTGAATGGGACTGCTGGATGTTCAGCGAGTCGGCAGTCTGCGGAGTGGAATACGAAAGCACGCTCTTTGAAGCAAGAGTCGCTGAGGCGTTGGCACGCTGTGCATCCCCGATCGAAGAAGCTCGACTACATTTCAATTCGGCGGAAGCTATATCCTGCAGAGACCCAGATCGCGCCCAGCAGTTCTACACCGAAGGCCTTCGCATAAGCCAATCGCACGCACTAGCAACCCAAGCAAGATCGCGACTATTTGAACTATGTCTCTCGCTAGTCAGTCGGTCCCTTGTCGCTGTTGCGAAGCAACCGGCCTTCGACGAGGGCGCCTTAAGCCGGCTATTGCAGCTGATCGGCAAGTTGCCGGGACTCGTGAGCAGGGTGCGGGCCTTCTCGGAATTGTGCGAGAGGCTTTGGTGCGCAAAGCGCACTGACTTACTTGAGCGGGTTGTAACTAAGCACCTACGACCCCAGCTCGAGATGGCGCGCGCCACCCATAAGAGCGTGGGGCGTCTTGCTCTGCAAATCTCATTCGCGTCGCTATGCGCAGCACACCAGAAGCTCGCGTTGGAACACATCGGGGAGTTGCCGCGTGATGATGCGGATGCTGGCCTACACAGAGCCGCGCTACTGAAGATCCGGCACGTTAGCTTGGCAGAGCCAGACGGTGGCAGCAAACCTGACTACACCCTAATGCGGCCGGAAGACGTCCTTGATGTGATCGAGTTGATTTCGAGGATGTCTGTCGACTCGATCATCTACAAGACAATTCGCATACTCGTTGATGCCCTAATTGACCCCCGCAACAAGGGCCAATTTACTGCAAACGCGAAAGCGGATTGGGGTGCGAAGCTCGAGACCATCATCGGCGAGAAGCTTCCGGACCCCCAAAACATCCGTCACGAAGGCTATGTCCTCGTCTCAAAGGCAGCCGTACTGTCGCTGAAAGAGACGAACTGGAGCACTTGGGCGTCGCTCACAGAGCGCGCCAAAAACGTGCCCAACGTTGCCGACCGGGCGTTCATTGTGACCGCAATGGCAGTATCTTTGCCCAGAAAACATGGAGTGCACCGCAAGGAGTTGCTCGATTGGGCGCGCAAAGAGATTGAGGCGATTCCATCTCCTGTCGACAGACTTTCGCACATGCAAGGGTATGCAGAGGAGGTGCACAGTGCCGATCCAGGCATGTCGCTCAAAGAACTGCTCAAGTCGGCTATGCAATTGTCGCTCGATCTTGCCGAGGAATCGCGTGGATCCCAGCATTGTCGGGAATTGATCGACCTTGCAGACCAGATTGATCCGGCGCTCGCGGATGAATTGGTAGACATGGTCGATGACGACCCAGCGCGCATCGAACAGAAGAGCGACGCTCGACGGATCACGAGTCTCGGCAAAACAAAACGTGTCCTTTTGAACGCGACAAATGCCCGCCAAGCTAATGAATGCGACGTAGATCTACTACCAACAGCCGCCTGGGACAATCTGGGAGCGTTGCTTGCCAAACGCGTTGAGCCAAGGCCCACCGACGTCATGCTACCGTTTCTCAACAAAGTTGCAGGACGGCCGCTGGACGAAGCCTATCCGGTCTTGAGTTGGCATTTGGCGAACCTTGAACGAAAGTACACTCATGCAAACGACGTGCGCACACATCTGGTGCCGCATTGCGAATCAGTTCTCCTGGCTGCCGAACTCACGATATCACTGCTGAGCCGCGTATCGGGCGCACCACCTGACGTAGCTGAGGAGACGGGCAACGACGGCATGGTCGTCAGGCGCAAGACTAGAGAAGAAGCCACTGTCTTCTTGCAGGAGTGGTTCAGGGCCAACGCGACAGACACCATCATTGTGTGCGACCCATACTTCAGCACGAAAGACATTGCACTGCTCAGAATGTGCTTAGGTGAAGCGGCGTCAAGTGCCATTCGAGTCCTAGCCAGCAAGAGCGAACTCGAAAAGCGACAAGAATTGTCTGCCGATGCGTTCCTCAACGCCTGGAAGCAAGAGTGCGACCAGGATCCGCCTGATACTGAAATAATCGCTCTGGCGTATGCAGAGGAACAGGCGAAACACGTCATCCATGACAGATGGATAATCTCGGGCGAAGCGGGTATTCGCCTAGGCACTTCTTTTAACTCACTCGGAGAGAACAAACTTTCTGAGATTTCGGCAATCGACTGCGGCAGAGTCAGAGATCTGCGAGAACAGCTGGAACAGTATCTGCGACGCCAGCGGATTGTGGACGGGACAAAGATTCAGTACCTAACCTTTACACTTTAGTTTTTCAATAAATTCCTACCGAAGGAAAGTCTGTCACCGAAGCGCAAGGCCAAGTTTGGAGCGTTACCGTTGAGCCTCACGCACATTCTGGTGCGGGAGGCATGTTGCGGGTGGGCGAACGGACCGATCTCTGATGCAGGCAAGCATTCGAACCAATCGCCCCTTCGAGCGACGGCTTACGTGCTCCGTCAACTTCACTGCGGGTCCGGCGGCCATCGTCTCAAGCAGGCCGGACCGAACGGCACCGGTCGTTTTGTTCGGCCGACCGCAGCGATCGGGTCTAGCGTCAAACCACCGTTGATGCGGCCTTTCGTATAACCCCAAACCATTTATGGAGTCCTCCCATGCGGCATCTCCTCGATCACGGATTTGCATTATCTAGAACACGGAACGGACACCATCAGGAGTCCGCCGTGATAGCAGCAGCCGCCACATCGGCATTGGTGAAAGTATCGCGTGGTGTAATTACTAGTATTCGCCGCCCCCCCCAAAGCCCATCCGCCTATAGATGAATCAATCTGACAGCCTGGACAGCACGCCCCAATACGTTGTCCGCAGTTTTCCAGGGATCTTGCGTGCGCGGATATTCCTTGCAGCCATTTTGTGAAGCTCCTTTTCACAAAATGGTTAGGCGAACTGACGTTGGTGCGCCCGGCTTCGCCGGGTTGCCTGATACCGTCAGGCGCGGGTCTTCTTGATTGGAACGACCTTAGCGGCCTCCTTCACTCCGGCCGCTTCCATCATTGCGACGGTCGCCGTGTTAACTGACTGACGCACAGGATCCAGATCCAAGCGTGCGTAGATCTCAGTCGTCTTGCTCGATAGGTGGTTCAAGCTCTTGCCGATTACGACCAGACTTGCTCCGGTCTTGGCCTGCCAGCTTCCCAACGTTCGGCGCAAGTCATGAATGCGCAGGCCTCTAAGGCCGGCTCGCCTCACTATTCGTGCCCACGCAGTCTTGGGTTCAACCATGTGGCCAGACTTGCCTACCCCCGGAAACACAAATTCCGCGCCCTTCTTTGCAGCCTGGCGCCGCGCCGCCAACACAGCGACCGCCTCAGGTGAAAGCGTCACGTTTTGGGGCATGGCGTTCTTCGTCATCTCAACGCGCCAAATGCCGTCGGTCAGATCCAAATCGCTCCAACGCATGGACAAGACATTCGAACGCCGGGCGCCGGTCAACAACGCAAGCAGAAAGAAATCCCTCTGGGGATCCTGGGCCAGTGAGTCGAAGAGCGCGGGAAACTCGTCCCGCTGGATGAATCTATCGCGACGGTTCTCCGCAAACCCCGTGATCGCCGCGGCGGGGTTTTCGCCGACGTAGAGGCGACGCTTCAACGCGTGGCCGTAGACGGACGACACCAGCGCCTTAACCCGATTAGCTTGGATCGGCGCGGTCTTGCCAACCTTGGAGTGAAGTGCCGCCACCTGCTCATGCGAGATCTCAGACATCTTCCTGGCCTTGAAAGGTGCCAGATGCAAACGCATCGCCGCGCGATACTCGGCCTTAGTTCGGTCAGACAGTGGCTTACCGTGCTTGTTACGCTTGTGCTCAATCAGATCATCAAACACGTCGCCAAAAGTGGGATGCTGGCGAATAGCGCGCTTGATTTCGGCCCTGTTCTGCCCGCTCGCAAACTCACCGATGACCCGCGCCGCCTCCTCACGTGCCCGTTCAACGGTCATGTGTTGACGCTCGTTGAAAACTGACCAGAAAAGCGAGGTAGTGCGCGCTGAAAATTGACCAGG
>APMI01036032.1_pt1 | contig 11770 bp, 10 predicted proteins | sample 667938 | NCBI WGS metagenome assembly APMI01 (sample SAMN01084076, study PRJNA167559) | wastewater metagenome | biome: Wastewater | place: Denmark: Ejby Moelle, Odense | collected 2011-11-28 | reverse complement strand
GAATCAATCACGATTTTGAAATTAACTTAAGAAGAAGAAAGCGGCAGTACTTTTTTTCGGTATATGAATATCACGAACCAAATAGTGTGCTTTGTCATTATCTATACAACAATTTGTACGATGGCGAATATTTATTACCCGAGTTTAAAAATTTAGACTTTTTGTGGTTGATGAAAAACGATGCGGTAACAGAAACGTATCTGAGCCAAATAAAAACGCTGTTGCTAAGTATTCCGGAAGTACAACTGATAACCGAGCTAACAAACGAGAAGATTAAAAATAAAGAATACTTAATCTTTTAAAAATCAGCACCATGTGGCAAACAAAAGATAATACTTTATACAGAAAATTTCAGTTTAAAAACTTTAGTGAAGCATTTGCTTTTATGACCCGTGTTGCAATAGAAGCAGAGAAGCTCAATCATCATCCTGAATGGAAAAATGTATATAACGTAGTAGAAATATGGTTAAGTACCCATGATGCCGGTAACATAATTACAGAAAAAGACCAAAAATTGGCAGCTAAAATAGATGCCCTCTTGGGGTGATTTCTGCTCAAATACTTCTTAGCAGCGCCATAAAAGCTTCAATAAACAAAAGAAAAGTGCATGCACTGTAGCTATAACAATGGCAAACACAGCAAATACTAATTTTTTCCACAATTTGTTGATACTTTCAAATACCCTATTTTTGCCGTCCTTTTATTTAATGTATATAATATATTATGTCGGTTATTCAAAAAATCCAGGACAAATATGGCAAAGTGATGGCCATAATTATTGCTTTGGCATTGGTAATTTTTGTTGTAATGCTTGCTTTTGAGAATGGTGGCAGCCTTTTTAGGGATGACACCACTACAGTTGGTAAAGTAAACGGAGATCCCGTGGACTTCAACTCGTTCAAATCGCTTGTAGATCAACAAACGCAGGCCATGCAGCAGCAGGGAATGGGCACATCAGGAGAAGCGCTTGCACAGCAAGCCAACGAAAGTGCTTGGAACACGGAGCTTGCCAAAATGCTTTTAACTCAAGAAGCTCGCAAATTAGGTGTAGAAATTGGCAAAAAAGAACTGAACGATTTATTGTTTGGTGCCACCCCCCCACGCGAACTGCAAGAGGCATTTACCAATCCCGAAACAGGTGTTTACAGTGCTACGGTAGCTCAGCAACAAATCAATCAAATCAAAAGCAAAGGATCTGCAGAGCAAAAAGCACAGTTGAACCAGTTTTTAGATCAAATTGTTTTTCAGCGTCTTGCAGAAAAATATGATGCATTACTTACAAGTAGCATCAACTTTCCCAAATGGATGGTGGAAAAAGAAAATGCTCAAAACAGCCTTATTTCAAAAGTATCTTTTGTAAGAGAGCCCTATACCAGCATTTCCGATTCGGCTGTAAAAGTTTCTGACGGCGACATTCAGAGCTATATTGATAAGCACAAAATCGACTTCAAACAGCAAGAAAGCCGCAGCATTGCTTATGTTGCATTTAATGCACAACCAACCCCCAAAGACAGTGCTCAAATAAGAACCAATCTTTTGGCATTAAAACCAGCGCTGGATAGTGCAAATGACATAAAAACCTATTTACTTTCGCAGGGTGTAAACAACTATTACGATGGTTATATTAGTGCCAATCGTATTCAGGTACCTATGAAAGATTCTATCTTGAGAGTGGGAGTGGGCAATGTGTACGGACCATATGTAGATGGCAATATGTACGCTTTGGCAAAAATAGTAGCTGCAAAACCAGTTCCTGATACAGTAAAAATAAGGCACATCCTTATTGGAACAATCCAAACAGATCCTCAAACAGGACAGCGTATCCCTATTAGAGATGCTGCAACTGCAAAAAAATTAGCAGACAGCATTTCGCTTGCTATAAGAAACGGATCAAGCTTCGACTCTTTGGTAGTGAAATTTTCTAACGACCCCGGTAGTGCCAACAACGGTGGCGTTTATGACAATGTTCCTTCCGGACAAATGGTTCCCGAGTTTAACGACTTTATCTTTGCAAACCCTGTTGGCACCAAAGGTGTTGTAAAAACTGATTTTGGATATCATTATATAGAAATCCTTTCTCAAAAAGGTAGTGCCACTGGCTATAAGATTGCCTATCTTACCAAACCTATTGAAGCAAGCCAGGAAACAGATATGGCTGCAAATAATATGGCAACTCAATTTGCTAGCATTGCAACCGATCAAAAATCGTTTAATGCCGCAGCTGATAAAGCTCAAAAGGAAACAGGAGTAATGAAGTCCATTTCTCAAGACATTACACAAATGGGTGCAATGATTCAGGGACTTGGCGCATCGCGCACTTATGTAAAAAGCATTTATAACGCCAAATTGGGCGAAGTAATACAACCCGAAAGAGTTGGCGATTTTTATGTAGTAACCTTGGTAACAGAGGTAAACAAAGAAGGAACAATGAGTGCCGAAAAAGCCAGAATGATGGTAGAGCCATTGTTGAAAAATCTGAAAAAAGCAGAAGCAATTACCAGCAAATTAGGTAAAATTACCACTTTGGAAGCTGCCGCCAATTTGCTTAAAAAACCAATTGAAGTAGCAGACAGCATCAGGTTTGAAGGTCAGTCGTCTGCAACATTAGGTTTTGAACCCAAAGTGATAGGTGTAGCATTTAACAAAGCCAATGTAGGGAAGGTTGTTGCCGATCCTATTGCTGGCACACAAGGGGTATATGTGGTAAAAGTGGACAACCTTTCCAACACACCTGTGCAGGCCGCCAATGTAGAAGAGTCTAGAAAAATGCGTGCGATGCAGGCAAAACAACAGGCTCAGTTCCAATCTTTACAAGCGCTGAGAGAAGCCGCAACCATTAAAGATTTCCGTAGCAAGTTTTATTAATCAATACATTTTGAAATAAATAGCTTAAAAATCCCGGTTACAAACCGGGATTTTTCATTTTACATATCCTCTAAACAACTTCGGGCATTATAATGTTACTTTTGATATATGGAACCGATCAGAAATAAAATAGCCGAAAGCGGCATCATTACATTAAATCTGGAACAGTTTTATCCGAAGGAAGCTGTAGTTGTTTTCGACATAAAAGCCTACTTATTTTTGGAAATGATCTTAAAAGAAAAAGACTTTCGAGAAAACCTGAAACAGCACAACTGGAAACAATATGAAGGTAAAATCGTGGGTATTACCTGCACCGCCGATGCAATTGTTCCTCTTTGGGCCTATATGCTCATCACTGCTTACTTGCAACCCGTAGCCCTTTTTGTAGCTGTAGGCAACGAAGAGGAAATAAAAACAAGATTATTATTACAAAACATTAGTACCATAGACACAACCACCTACTTCGACAAACGAATAGTGATAAAAGGATGTGGCAATATGCCAATAAGCGAGCAGGCATATACCGAAATCACTCGAATATTATTACCTCATGTAAAAAGCCTGATGTACGGAGAGCCCTGTAGCACTGTACCTGTATATAAAAAGCGTTAGCGGTCTTTTTCTTTATCATTTTAAATAACACCATTGTCTCAGCCTGCAATTCTGTTGTAATTTTTCTTATGAACCCAGCTTCATTGCTACTATGAAACGGATTTGCGTCGCACTCTTCATATGCTGTATCTGTATTCATCATACCGAATTGATCTTTTGAAAAAACCCCTAAAATCGCTACACAGTACTCCAAAGCATCAATAATACCACGAACAACCAGTTAACCCGAAAGGTCTCAAAAAAATAAATTCATATTATACGTTCATATTATATTTGTATTAAAATTAGCTCTCTTTACATAAAAATGCTTTATGAGAAATAAAATTTTGTTGCTGCTTGGCACAATGTTGGCCGGTGCTTTTTATGCCCATGCCCAAACCCCAATTTGCGGGTTTGATCAGCTCACCAAACAATTAAAAAAGGATCCAGAATACGTAAAACAGTTAGAAGCCACCGAAAGCAAAATTGGTCATCAGGTGGACATGATCAATCAACAACGAGCCATGTACCAAAACTTAAACGTGATAGCGGGGCCTATATACGAAATACCGGTGGTGGTGCATGTGATATACAAAACCGGAGATGCCATACCAGGATCTACCTCCAATCCATCTGATGCCCAAATAAATAATGCAATAACCGCACTAAATAATTCTTTTGCAGCAGCCCCCGGCTCCTTAAATGCAAACGGAGTAGCCACTCCTATAAAATTCACATTGGCCAAAAGAAAATTTGACTGTAGCAGTACCAATGGTATCGAACGTATAGACGGCAGCAGTGTTGCCGGTTACGGTGCAAATGGCATTTCATACCCTGACTCCGGTGTTCCGGGTGCCGATGCGGATGCTATCAAAAGCCTAAGTATTTGGCCAGTTCGAGAGTATTATAATATTTGGGTGGTATGGAAAATAAGTGCCACAACCTCCGGAAATAGTTATGTAGCCGGCTATGCCAATTTACCAATCTCTGGCAATAACTTCTCATTGAGCCTAAAAGACGGGATGGTGATAATGGGATTGCATATGTCTCCCACCTCTACCGTATTAACACACGAAATGGGACATGCAATGGGTCTCTACCACACTTTTGAGGATGGGGACGAAACCACTTGCCCCACCAATGCTAATTGCAATACCGATGGCGATAAAGTGTGCGATACAGATCCCGTAAAAAACCTACTTTTTGTTAATCCTTGTGCCCTAAATTCGGATCCCAACTCTTGCAATGGCGGCAATCCTTATAACAATTCGCAAAAAAACATTATGGGTTATGGCGGCTGCCTTGATAGGCTCACCCTAGGGCAAAGCACCAGAATGATAGCCGCACTAAATGCAGCAAGAAGTGGACAAATGACCTCTCTCGGCTCCGTTGCACCACCCATCACCCTCATAAAGGCAGCATTACAAGTGCCAGTCAATATTGTTTACAACACTACTAAGACTAATATGGGCCCGTGCAATGTTTCGCTCGTTAATATGCACTATACTTCTCGAGGTTATAATAACGATGAGAACCGATATTATATTGACAACTCTTGCAATATCGGCACCACCCTGTCTTCTTCCTCTGCCCAAACACTTACTGTTACCACAGAAACAAATCCACAGCGGTGCAAAGCCTGGATCGATTTTAATAATGATGGGCAGTTTGATGCCTCCGAAATTGTATTGGATCATACTGGATCCACTGCTACAGAAACACATACCGGCACTATAACAACTGCACAGCTTCAAGGAGCTAAAAAGAATCTCCTGCTGCGCCTGAGGGTAATGGCCGATTGGTATAATAGCCCAAATTTTGACTACTCTACCCAATTGCAATATGGCCAAACCGAAGATTTTTGGGTAGCCATTGATGCCTCGCTACCGGTAACTTTTGCCGAGCTAAGTGCCCGGTTAAGCAACAATCACCTTGCCATCAACTGGAATACTGCTTCCGAAACCAACAACGACCATTTTTTGGTGCAAGGCTCGCTGGATGGCGAAACTTTTATAACGCTGGCACAGTATAAGAGCAAGGCAGAGAACGGGAACTCCGATAGTGCTTTGTCTTATAAAATAACTATCAGCAACGAAGTAGCAACGCCAATAGTGTATGGCATGGGTGTGTTTGCAATAATGGCTTCGTTATTTAGCATCCGCAACCGAAAAAGAAATGTTTTAATAATGAGTGCAATTGTTGCAGGGTCGTTTTTTGCCTGCCATAAGTACGAATCTCAAGTAGCAACAAACAGCAAGAACAACATACAATTTATCAGAATTGCTCAGGTAGATAAAGATGGTAGTGCTACTTACAGCAAAGTGATAAAAGTGATGGCAGAATAAACAACACGCTCAAATAGATCTTTAGAACAAAGGAGGATGTAAATTACTACATCCTCCTTTGTCTTTTAAAACCACCCTCTTTTTTTAAACATAACCAACATCCACAACGGAATAACAAGCATAGCAGCGACCGCTATCCAAAAGCCCCAGTGGTGGCCCACCAGTGGAATTACCTGAAAGTTCATCCCAAACACTCCGCCAATAACCGTTGCCGGTGCCAGCAAGCAGGTAACAATAGCCATCACCTTCATCACTTCGTTCATTTTTAGGTTCACATTGCTAATGTATAAATCCTGCATACCCATAATCATATCGCGATAGTTTTCTACCAGATCTATAGCCTGCACAATATGATCGTACACATCCTTGTAAAACCGTTCGTTAAACTCGGTAAGCAGGTCATTATCGCTTTTGATGATGCCACTAATCACATCCCGAACTGGGAAAATGCTTCTTTTTAAAACAATCAATTCCTTGCGTAAAACATTTATTAGTGCCAGCGATCTTTTACTGGTACTTCGGATAATTTCTTCCTCCACATCTTCTATTCGGTCTCGCATATTATCCATCACTACAAAATATTGATCCACGATGGTATCAATAAGTGTGTAGTATAAATAATCGGCTTCTTTGGTGCGGGTTTTGCTAGCGGGAAGTTTCAGCCGCTCGCGCAGTGCCTGGTATAAGTCCCAGGAAGCATCGTCCTGAAAGGTAAGAACAAAGTTTTTCCCCAGCACTAAGCTTATCTGTTCTTGCAAAACCAATTTTCTTTCCTTGTCATAATAAAGAATGTTCATGAGGCTAAAAAGAATCTCGTCCACCTCGTCCATTTTGGGTCTTTGGTTAATACTCAAAATATCTTCTCGCAGCAACATATTTATTCCGTATAGCTCGCCCAATTTATCCACATCTCCTTTGCGCAATCCGTCCACATTGATCCAAACAATATGGTTATCGCGTTTTAATGCCAATGCTTCTTCTATAGAAATATTTCTATACTCTTCTACCGACTCTTTGTTGTATAAATAGGCTGTAATAATTACAGTAGCCGCCTCTTCTCTTGCCGGAACTATTGTTGGGTTTACCGTAAAAATTTCCTTAGTTCTTTGTGTACCAAAAAGCTCCAACAGGTTGGGCAGGTACAAATAGCGTAAATATTTTTCGGGACGAACTGACATAAGTTAAATGAGTTTATTTTTTTGATACCGGCTATAAATATATGGCATCTGTGTTGCGTCGCATTTCGTTCATCTGCACAATATGCAGCATCGGCCTATTCGTTGCCATTTTGCAATGCCCACCACGGCAACTTGCAGATCAATCTTTCGCCAATAACATCGCCGCCTTTTCCAAATCTTCCGGTGTGTCAATCGCAATATTCTTATACCTTGTTTCTGCCATATAAATATCAATATCGTTGTACAAAAACCGAAGCTGTTCCAGTTTTTCTATCTGCTCCAGGGGTGCCTGCGGCAAAATAGTAAAATTAAGTAACGCCTGTTTTCTAAATGCGTAAACACCAATATGCAAAAAATAGTCCACCATTGTTTCCCCATCCCGCTGATAAGGAATAATGCTGCGGCTAAAGTACAAAGCCCGCCCGGTTTTGCTGGTTACCACTTTTACCATATTAGAATTTGCAGCATCGGTCAGGCTATCCATTTTTCGCTTCAAGGATGCCACCTGTACCGTCGGATTATCAAACAGCCGCACCAGTTTTTCCAATGGTTCTGTTTGAATAAACGGTTCATCGCCCTGCACATTCACGATCACATCTGCATCTAGATTTTTAGCCGCCTCAGCAATGCGGTCGGTACCACTGTCATGCTTGCCAAGGCTCATGATAGCTCTGCCACCACGGATAGAAATTTCATTGTAAATAATATCGCTATCGGTAATTACATACACTTCCTGAAACAGGCCACTCTTTATCGCAGCCTCGTAGGTATGAACAATTACAGGCTTATCCCCCAGCATTTTCATTAATTTGGCAGGAAACCTGGTGGCAGCATACCGCGCCGGTATCATAGCGATTACTTTAGTCATAGGATCAAAAGTAGGTAAAATTGTGAGTGAAGAATAGTGATTTGTGTTGTGCGATTTGTAAGACACTACAGGTTGGCGTTCTTTTTAACAAATGGATCTTTTAGCAAGTTTACAAAATCCTCATCTCTTTCGTTGGGATAATAGCGATCCAATCCATATTTTATTTTTGAAGGTGGTAGAGTAGCAAAAGTTCGAAACAACCTATCCCAGATTGCAAGTACCGCACCATAGTTACTATCGGTATATGGTTGCCGCCAATGGTGATGCACTTTGTGCATATTGGGCGATACCAGCACATAGCTCAATGCTTTGTCCAGCAAGGGCGGTAAACTTATATTTGCATGGGTGAAAGCTGTGGTTGTTACCACCAGGGTTTGATAAATCATTACACTATACATAGGTGCCCCGCTTACAAAAATGAGGAGCAAAAAGAAAAAACCGCGAAGCAGACTATCGCCGGGGTGATGGCGGAGTCCTGTGGTAACATCTACCTTATTGTCGCTATGATGAATGAGGTGAAACCGCCATAAGAGTCCGTTTTTATGCATTATCCAGTGTACCAGCCAACTGCTAAAATCGAGAGCCACAACCCCAATGAGCACTGCTACCCACACTTTGGCATTGATCCAATATACAATTCCAAATCTTTGATGCAAACACCAGTCGCTAAGCATTACAATAAAAACTGCCAAAAACGTGTGTATAATTAGGTGCATTATGGTAAATGCAAAATTGACCCCCGCATGATGCAACTTTGTTTTTCGGTATTGTAAACGAAACAGCGGAATAGCTCCTTCCAGTATCCAAAAAAACAACAGTCCGCCTACTAACAATGCCATCCGCTCCAATGGGCGTTGCTCCAATGTAGAAAAATAGGCAATTACTTTTTCCATATTGTACCGGCTTCCGTTTTAGACGCAAGCAATCTTAATGTTGTTCTTCTCCATTTATCACCTCTACCAAAGCCATACTATGCCTCAAATTCATGATCACAGTCAAAACAGTGATACATTTTATCCATAGCCGTGGGTGCCCCAGCATTTAAAACCAAATTAGCGATGGCAGATACCCAACTATTTGTTCTTTGGGGGGTATTTACTACGCCAATATTTTTAGATCCACATTGAGGGCAGGAAAGCTGCTCTCTGTACCTCTCTGCGTCTGCCTTGATAATAGACTGAGCTCTCTCTAATTGGGATGCTGCAACCATTAGCTGGATGCCACCCACAGCACGCGTTACGATAATTGTATTTTCATCTTTGAGCCAACAGCTTATATTTTCTTCCTGTAAGCGCCCCAACGTTACATTGGCATTGATATAATTATCAAAAACTGCAGCAATAACATACTCCATATTTTAAAGATAGGAAAAATTGTCTGCCAACAAAAAAGGAGTGCCCCATTGCAACAAGGTGCAATGCAGATTATACCTTTAGACATAAAAACAAATCGCCTACTTTTATTGTTTAAGCATGGTAGGGAAGGAACTTCATGAAAGACTTCTTGCGATATTGCATTGAGCAATGAAGGTTGGAGAAGCGTTTAACTCAAAAATTTTATAATGAAATTGCTTTTTACGATATGGTTAAGTACTTGCTTTTTATTTCAGCAATGTCACTCGCAAACAAATTCTTCCACAAAAAATGAAATTTCAAAAATGAATAAAGAAAATAATCAAATATACTCGCGTACAGACAGTGCCGAAATTAAGCTCAATAATGATGAATGGCAAAAAATATTACCGGAAGCGGTTTACAATATTGCCCGGCAAAAAGGTACCGAACGCCCGTGGAGCAGCAAGTACGAAAATTTTAAAGAAGTGGGTACATACTATTGTGCAGCCTGTGGCAACGCTCTGTTTAAAAGCAACACTAAGTTTGAAAGTGGTTGTGGCTGGCCAAGTTTTTTTGAACCAATCAGCAAAACGAGTATCCTTTATTTAGAAGATCGCACGCATGGGATGGTTCGTACCGAGGTGGAATGTGGTCGGTGCAAATCGCATTTGGGGCATGTGTTTGAAGATGGGCCACCGCCCACAGGATTGCGCTACTGCATAAACGGTGTAGTGCTCGATTTTGAAAAAGCACAGAAAGCCGAAAAATGAATCCAACCGTAAGTAAAAAAGTGCTCTTTGCTTGTTGTTTTATAGTGCATCATTAAGCAGCGGCCCACATTTTCTCTGTGCAAAAACATATAGCAAGCCGTGGGTTGCGAATTTTTCTATTGTAATCTATGCTAACGGAAATCGGCATATATGTTTCCGCATTATGCCTTATTCTTAGCGGAGCGAAGCCTTCCTCAAAAATGAAGTAAGTTGGGTTCAATACCAATGTAAAAAGCTATTCACACTTTAACGGCAGCAATTAACCTCTTTTGTTTATCAGAACAGTATCTTTGTCCCTCATTTTTGAAAATCAGATTATGAGTGTACAACATTTATCGGAGCAAGAAATAATCCGCAGAGAAAAATTACAAAAATTAAGGGCCGCAGGAATCAATCCATATCCAGCACCACAATTTCCTGTATCCCATTATTCCGCAGCAATAAAGAACAACTATACCGAAGAAACCAAAGAACAGTTTGCCAATGTTAGCGTAGCTGGTAGAATTATGAGCATCAACGACAAAGGCAAGGTGTTTTTTATAAAAATACAAGATCAACAAGGGCTTTTTCAGTTGTACGTAAAGCGCGATGAGTTATACCCCGGCGACGACAAAACCGAATGGGATGTGCTGGTGAAGCAAGGATTAGACTTGGGCGACTTTATTGGTGCTGCCGGATATGTTTTTATTACCAAAACCGGAGAAACCTCTTTACATACCCAATCGCTTACCTTACTTTCCAAATCGCTAAAACCTTTGCCTGTAGTAAAACGCGATGAAGAAGGCAATGTGTTTGATGAAGTAACCGATCCTGAGTTTAAATATCGCCAGCGTTATGCTGACTTGGTTATTAATCCAACGGTAAAAGAAACCTTTATCAAGCGCACCAAACTGGTCAATTCTATTCGAGAATTTTTGAATAAGCAAGGGGCGTTGGAAGTAGATACACCGGTTTTGCAGGCCATTCCCGGAGGTGCTGCAGCAAGGCCTTTTGTAACGCATCATAATGCACTGGATGTTCCTTTTTATTTGCGTATTGCCAACGAACTGTATTTGAAAAGACTGGTAGTTGGTGGTTTTGATTGGGTTTATGAGTTTAGCCGCAATTTTAGAAATGAGGGGATGGATCGTACCCACAATCCAGAGTTTACCGTATTGGAATTCTATACAGCCTACAAAGATTATTTCTGGATGATGGAAACCACCGAGCAGCTTTTGGAAAAAGCCGCTATAGATGTAAATGGTACCACTAACGCAACCATTGGCGATAAGGTTGTTTCGTTCAAAGCTCCTTATGCAAGAGTGTCCATTTATGATGCGATTAAAGAACATACAGGTTTTGATGTAAGCGAAATGGATGAAGAGGGGCTAAAAGAAATATGTACCCGGCTGGGTATTCATGTAGATAAAACGATGGGAAAAGGAAAATTGATTGATGAGATTTTCGGAGAGAAATGTGAACACCATTACATACAGCCCACATTTATTATTGATTATCCAATAGAAATGAGCCCTCTTACAAAAAAGCATCGTAGCAAAACCGGCTTGGTAGAACGTTTTGAGCTGATGGTAAATGGCAAAGAAATTGCTAACGCATACAGCGAGCTAAATGATCCTATTGAACAACGCGAAAGATTTGAAGAGCAAACCAAACTTCTGGAGCGTGGCGATGAAGAAGCTATGTATATCGATTATGATTTTTTAAGAGCCTTAGAATATGGAATGCCTCCTACTTCGGGAATTGGATTTGGAATAGACCGGTTGGTAATGCTTTTGGCAAATGCTCCCTCTATTCAAGATGTATTGTTTTTTCCCCAAAT
>APMI01044095.1_pt1 | contig 11771 bp, 7 predicted proteins | sample 667938 | NCBI WGS metagenome assembly APMI01 (sample SAMN01084076, study PRJNA167559) | wastewater metagenome | biome: Wastewater | place: Denmark: Ejby Moelle, Odense | collected 2011-11-28 | reverse complement strand
CCTCTCCCTTGGAGAGGGCCGGGGTGAGGCCTCACTCGCGCAGGACAACACCGTCGAGATCGGCTACCTCGGCATAAAACAAAAACCCGAACCCGGCGGCGGAGTAATGATAGAGCTCCAGCAAAGTGACCCCGACATCCAAAAATTCTCCATCGGCGAAGCCATATATTATGTTAGAAGAAAAGGATGAGTCCATTGCTGTCATCCTGAGCTTGTCGAAGGATTGTCACCCTGAGCCCAGTCGAAGGGTGACAATGCCCGATCAAGGCCTTGATGCTAACGCTCAACATGTCATGGTTCGACTCGGCTCACCATGACAGAATATAAATTCAGCTGAGACCATGTCCTGTCACCCTGAGCCGCGTCGAAGGGTGACAATGCTCTATCAAGGCAATATTGCAAAATCAAAACCCCAAATCTAACATATCCTTCACACCCCACGTATTATATTGTGCTCATGAAACGCCATATCTACACCATTCTACTTATCCTTACCACGCAAAGCATCTTTGCGCAAACAAAATATTCCCCCGAAACACTAGCCGAAATAAAAGCCGTGGAGAATGGCCTGGGTTGGGCTGTGAAGGTGGAAGGTGAGCCCGACGGCAATATAGTGGAGCGCATGAAGCACTTCAATATAAAAGGCCTGAGCATAGCGGTGGTGCATAACTACAAAGTGGCATGGACCAAGGGATATGGCTGGGCCGATGAGGCAGAGAAGAAACCGGTGACAACGGAGACCTTGTTCGAGCCCGGCTCTATCAGTAAATCGCTGAACGCAATGGGCGTGCTGAAACTGGTGCAGGAAAGGAAGCTGGACCTGGATAAGGATATCAATACTTATTTGAAGTCCTGGAAGTTCCCTTATGATTCTGCATCGCACAATAAGAAGATAACGATAGCGCAGTTGCTGAGCCACAGCGCGGGCCTAACGGTGCATGGCTTTCCCGGCTACGACCGTAATGCAAAGATACCTACACTGCCGCAGGTGCTGGACGGGCTGCCACCTGCCAATACACCGGCTGTACGCAGTGCGTTTGAACCGGGCACAAAATATATGTACTCGGGCGGCGGCACTACCATTACGCAACTGATAGTAGAGGATGTGACCAAACAGCCCTACGATGAATACATGTATAACAATGTGCTGAAGCCCCTGGGCATGGTACACAGCAGCTACAAGCAACCACCTGCAAAAGACAGGCTGGCACTTTGCGCCACAGGCTACCATGCCGATGGAACTGCGGTGGGCAATAAATTTCACGTGTACCCCGAGCAGGCAGCAGCCGGCCTATGGATGACACCCACCGATCTTTGCCAATACATTATTGAAACACAACTTTCTTACGAAGGGAAATCAGAAAAAGTACTGAGCCCTGAAATGACACAACTGAGATTGACGCCCTATAACGATGAGCAGGCGGCACTGGGTGTATTTATAGAGAAACATGGCAATGCCACTTACTTCCAGCATAGTGCGGGTAATGAGGGCTTCAGCGGCATTTACTTCGGCAGCCTGGAGGGTGGTGATGGTGTGGTGATCTTTGCCAATACCGATGGCCCGGGCATCTACCCCGAGATAGTGAACAGCGTAGCCTCGGTATATAAGTGGAAAGATTTTTACACGCCTGTTGTAAAAAAAGCCGTGGCTGTGCAGGAAAGCGCATTGCAGGACTATCCCGGTATTTACCTGTATGAGGATAATTGGGGTGCCATAGTAAAAAAGGATGGTGTGTGGAGTTTCTATACAGAAGGTATCTACGCCAAAATGTTTTTTTCAAGCGAGAAGGGCTTCTTCAACAGGGAGTTTCTATCCGACAAACAATTTGTGCGCGATGGTAAGGGGCTTGTGACTGGCTTTACCCGCAAGGTGAAGGACAAAGAATATCCCGCGGCAGTAAAAATAACGAACCCCGACACCCTGCACCTGGACAGGGAAAAGCTGAATACCATAGCATGGTTCCTGATGGAAAACAAACGCAGTGCCGAAGCTTTGCCCTACCTAAAGAGGGCGCTGGAATTATATCCCGGCGACCTCATGAGCTTAGGCAATACAGCCCATTGTAAGCTCTTCGAAGGTAAATACACCGAAGCCATAGCTATTTACAAAGCACATCTAAAAGAGAATATAGTCCCCGGTTTTACATGGAAGGAGATGATAACAGAGGACTTCAAATTCTTTAAAAACCATGGCTACGATAAGACGGATATGAACAAGGTGTTCACGGAGTTGGGGCTCAGCAGGCCGGCGGGGTTTTAGACAAAGTTCAAACATATTCTTGTAGCCCTGGCCTAGGTTCTTGTCACCCTGAGCCCAGTCGAAGCGGGACAATGCCCGATCAAGGCTTTGGCGCAAATACTCAGCATGTCATGGTTCGACGCGGCTCACCATGACAGAATACTGATGAAGCTAGGTCCATGCTCTTGTCACCCTGAGCCGCGTCGAAGGGTGACAATGCTAAATCAAGAGCTATCCACCCGTATATCCACCGATGATCGGCAATACCTCGCCGGTTATATAGCTGGAGCATTGCGGCGATGCGAGGAATACAAATGCGGGAGCTATCTCTTCGGGCTGTGCAGGGCGTTTCATGGGTGTATCTGCGCCGAATGCTGCTATGTCTTTCTTGTTCTTGTCGGAGGGATTGAGGGGCGTCCATACGGGGCCGGGGGCCACGGCATTTACACGGATGCCTTTGTCGATAAGATGCGTACCAAGTGAGCGGGTGAAAGTATGTATGCCGCCCTTGGTGAGCGAATAATCGAGCAGGTCTTTATTACCCATCAGGCCGGTAACCGAGCCTGTGTTCACGATGGCGCTGCCGGGTTTCATATGCGGCACAGCAGCCTGGGCCATATGGAAGTAGCCATAGAGGTTGGTCTTCAGAGTGGTGTCAAAATGCTCTTCGGTAAGGTCCTCAAAATGCGATACATGCAGCTGAAAGGCGGCGTTGTTCACCAGCACATCTAGCTTGCCGAATTCCCTTAGGGTCTGCTTCACCGCATCGAAACAAAAAGCGCGGTTGGTAACATCGCCTGGAATAAGGATACATTTGCGGCCTTCTTTCTCTACCATCTTTTGTGTGTCTTTGGCATCGACATGTTCGTTGAGGTACACGATGCACACATCAGCCCCCTCGCGGGCAAAGAGGATAGCCACCGCCCTGCCTATGCCGGAATCGCCACCGGTGATAATGGCCACCTTATCCTGCAGCTTGCCGGAACCTTTGTAGAAAGGCGCATCGCACATGGGTTGCATAGCCAGCCGCGCCTCTATGCCGGGCTTTGTGAGGTGCTTTTTGTCCATGGGCGGCTCGGGGTATTTGCGGGCACCTGCCTGCATGGCCTTCTTGCTTTCTTTGGCCGGCTTGCGCTTGTCGGCACGGGTAACTTGCTGCTGTATCTTTTTATGTTTGGCGGCGGTCTTCTGCGCCTCGAGTTTGTAATTGGGGGTACTCATGTGGATGTGGGTATTTATTGAGGAAGGGCAATAAAAATTATTCCACGGCGCGGGGAGAGTCATGGGAACGCTGCGCCGCAGGCCTCGCCTGCATTCCGACACGGGCATTTGAGGGAAAAATTGAGCCATTATGCATTGAGCAATTGAGCCATTTATAACGTACCTTTGCACCTCTTTTGCCGACAGGATGAAAAATATTAGAAATTTTTGCATAATAGCCCATATCGACCATGGTAAAAGTACCCTGGCCGACCGTTTATTGGAATTTACCCATACCATCAGCGACCGCGATATGCAGGCGCAGGTACTGGATGATATGGACCTGGAGCGAGAAAAGGGCATTACCATAAAGAGCCACGCAATACAGATGGACTATGTGTACAAGGGCGAAAAGTATGTGCTTAACCTGATAGATACTCCCGGCCATGTTGATTTTAGCTACGAGGTGAGCCGGGCGCTGGCCGCCTGCGAAGGTGCGCTGCTGCTGGTAGATGCCAGCCAGGGCATACAGGCACAAACCATCAGCAACCTGTATTTAGCATTAGATAATGACCTTGAGATAATACCGGTCATCAATAAGATAGACATGGAAGGCGCCATGATACCGGAGGTGACCGACCAGATAGTGGACCTGATAGGCTGCAAGCCCGAAGACATCATACTGGCCAGCGGCAAAAGCGGCATAGGCATAGAGGAGATAATGGCTGCCATCATCGAGCGCATACCTGCTCCCGTTGGCGAAGTGGAAGCTCCCCTGCAGGCGCTGATATTTGATAGCGTGTTCAATTCCTTCCGCGGTATCATAGCATACTTCAGGGTGAAGAACGGCACGATAAAGAAAGGCGACAAAGTAAAATTTTACCATACCGGCGGCGAGTACTTTGCCGACGAGGTGGGTATATTAAAATTAGGATTACAGCCCAAGCAAAGTGTGAGCGCGGGCGATGTGGGCTATATCATCACCGGCATTAAAACTGCGAAGGATGTGAAGGTTGGTGATACCATTACCACCGTGCTAAACCCCACACAGGAAGTAGTAAAGGGCTTTGAAGAAGTGAAGCCGATGGTATTTGCCGGTATCTTCCCGGTGGAGACGGATGATTTTGAAGAGTTGCGTGACTGCATGGATAAATTGCAGCTGAATGATGCATCGCTCACATTCGAGCCTGAAACATCGCAGGCCCTGGGTTTTGGCTTCCGTTGCGGTTTCTTAGGGATGCTGCATATGGAGATCATACAGGAAAGGCTGGAACGCGAGTTCAACCAGACGGTGATCACCACGGTGCCCAACGTGAGCTTTAAAGCTTACCTGACACGCGATAAGGAAACAGCCATCATAGTAAACAACCCCAGCGAAATGCCCGAACCAAGCAGGCTGGACCGCGTGGAGGAGCCTTTCATACGCGCACAAATAATAACACTACCCGACTATATAGGCAATATCATGAGCCTCTGCCTGGGCAAGCGCGGACTGCTGATTAACCAGCACTACCTCACCCCCACCCGCGTGGAACTGATATTCGAGATGCCGCTTACGGAAATAGTATTCGACTTCTATGATAAGCTGAAATCATCTACAAGAGGTTACGCATCGTTCGATTATCATCCGCTTGACTATCGCGAGAGCGATATAGCCAAGATGGACATACTGCTGAATGGTGATAACGTGGATGCCCTGAGCGCATTGATACACCGCAGCCGTGCACAGGATTTTGGCCGTAAGCTGTGTGCCAAGCTGAAGGAACTTTTACCACGCCAGCAGTTCATGATAGCCATACAGGCTGCCATAGGTGCCAAAGTGGTAGCTCGTGAAACCATCTCAGCCATGCGTAAGGATGTGACCGCCAAATGTTATGGTGGTGATATAAGCCGTAAACGCAAGCTGCTGGAAAAGCAGAAAGCAGGTAAGAAACGTATGCGCCAGATAGGCAACGTGGATATACCTCAGGAGGCTTTCCTTGCAGTGCTTAGGCTGGATGATTGATCTGTTCCACGGACTTTACTTTTTTCTTATGCGCTGCATATACACAACCAATAAAGAACACAAACACATTCCAGTAGTTGTACCGGAAATCACGGTCGTGTTGGTAGATGGGGAACTGGCTGAGTATGCCCAATACTCCCGATAACTGAATGAAGGCTATTAGTTTCCTGTCAGTTCTTGTTTTATCGTCCCGGTATTTTCTTATATAATAAACAAAAAAGGCTGTATTCAATAAAAGCCAAAACCAGGGGGCGAAGATAAATGTATTGGAAAGTGGTGCATAAACAGATACCAGCAGGTTACGAAACAGGTTACGTTGCATGGAAATGTTCATGGGGTTCTTATTGTCTATCCATATGATAGCATCCCAATATCCCTCTTTAGCGAAGCGCCTTTTGATACGCAGGTAATATAAAAAACCCTCTGCCCGGTTCTCCAGGTAAATAAAAGGATGTTCCTTAACGGCCATCTGCCAGTTGCCTTTTACACATTCATTCAGTGCAGAATCGGGGCCGGGGATTATGGGCTTAAGATCGGGGGGCCAATATATCTCATCGAAGGAGGCCGGGCTGTATTTTTTTACAATGCTATCATAGCTGTAATCTTTGTACGAAGTAACGCAGGCTGGCATATAATTGTGGCCACTGGCTATAGAGATGCCCGATATATCAAGCAGGCGCAGCTTGTACTGCGGATAAGCCTTATGCGCGCCGAGTATATTGTAGTTGAGAAACTGGTTGGCAGCAAAGAGCATCAACCAGGTAAACAGCGTTGTTACAGTTTTAAAGAATGTTCCTCTTGACCCGCCATGCACTACCTCAACAAATACATAGGTCAATGGCAATAGTGCTACGATCATATTGATGCGGGCAAACAAGCCGTAAGCAAGGAATATAAAGCCCGTATATGCAATGAGCTTCCTATACTTCACACTGTTAGCCGCCAGCATGAACAGTGAGGCGGCTATGCCCCAGGCAATTGCCAGGTGACTGTCCTTCATCACATACTGCGGTATAAATAAAAGTATTATAGCCGCAAACATACCGGTGAGAAAAGCTTTATTGCTCTTGTTGCCTCCCTGCAAAAGCAATGCAATGAACAGCCAGTAGAAAAACAACTGAAAAACATACATGGACGGGAACCAGGAAGTAATGCCATACAGCGCACGCCACAGGCATACAATGATCGGCGCATACCAATCGCTGGTGCGGTTATGAATGGCCTCTGCAAAGATGGACCAGGAATCGACGCTGTAAGAGCCGGGAAAAAATACCCATGCCGACCAAAAAAACAGCAAGGCGATGAGCAGGTATTTATGTGAATTATTAAAGCCCATTATTTTATGCTGTACAAGGTATATACGCTATCAATGATCACGGAATCAGGCACCGGGCGCATGGTTTTTACAAAGCCATTATAATATCCGTCGTCCAGGTCTTTACGTACCAGCACATATTTAGCGTTCACCTGTTTCATTTTTGCCATGTTCTTTTCAAAACTCAGATTGGGCGCCAATACCATGGTCCTCTTGTTGGTAAACAGCGTAAGGGCGCGGGGCTTGGTAAAAATAATAAGGTCGGTATCGCTTATGTTGTGGCGTATCCATGCAAAGGCTGTCGTATCTTCAGGGGCATAAGGTGTTTTATCAAGGTGGGCGACGCCAAAACTGCTGTGGATAGTATCAAAGGCCATAATGAAATAAAAGGCAGTTGCGAAAAGCGCTATCTTCTTTTTGCTGAAAGGTAGCAGCTGCGGCAGGAAAAGCCTTGCACCCACATAGGCATAGTACAAGGTGACCGCCACTAAAGGAAACAGGAAACGATAGCCCTGGTATACAGGCAGCAGGAGCATTAGCCCGCATACCAGGACGAAGAAAATATCATCTACCCTTATCTTTTTACGTATGCTGAGGGTAAAGCCTGCAACCATAAACACGATACAGGTATACTCCATAATAGTCACCGGTGCCTGCCAAAATTTGTCGGCCATGTTCAGGTGAAAGGTGGTTCTGAACAGGTCGAGGAGATAGTTGACATTATATCCTATAAGCCCCCAAAGGCTTTTATCGCCGTAGTTGAAAAACTGGTTGTAATAACCCACGGTACTGCGTGGTGTGGCAAATATGGTATTTGCCAGCAGCAGGTTAAGCAAGACGACGCCTGCAATGATCTTGAGCGATATTGAATTATAGATAGCCTTAAATGAAAAACGCTTGCTTTTATAAACAGTAACAAAAGTGTCGAGCACCAAAAACAGCGCTTCCGCTAAAAGCAATATCATCAATTGCGAGCGGGTAAGCACCGCCATCAAGGCCGAGAGTATCAGCAGGAGGGTACGCCGAGGCGGGAAACGCTCACTGTTCCGCAGCACAAGGTATATGGTAGTGAACAGCGCACAGGGAATATCAGACAGGATATGAGGTTTCATATCTATCATATTGGTGCTGTAAATAGCAACTACGGAAATGCAGATAGCCGTAAGATCACTGGCATACTTGCGGAAATAGAAAAATATGGCGAAGAGCAAGCCGACCATCAAAACGGTGTTAAGGTACATCAGGGGCAGCAGCGAGATACCGTATACTTTAATAACCGGCGCCAGTATGAGCGGGAACCCCGGCGGGTATTGCGGGGGGCCAAAGTCGGTATTGAGCTCATTGTGCACATTATTGGTCTGGTAAAAAGGTTTGCCACTGGCAATGTTCTGCCCTTCCTTCAGGTACTGTGTATAGTCATCGCCCCAATCATGTGTGTTGTTGATCCTGATGAAGAACAAGGGTATGGACAGCAATACGAGTATCAATAAACTATGACGTAGGCGCGGCATTGGTACATGCTTTATCCCGCTAAAATATAGTTTTATGCTATAATTATTTATAAACTATTGCCGGCCTGTTAAATTAGCGCGGGCTGTATGTGTGAATACAATTAATAAGTAGATTTGAACCGCTAAAAAAACGATCATGCGCAACAACCACGAAATAGACTACAAGATAATAGGGGAAGAAATGCAGTATGTGGAGATAGAGCTGGACCCGCAGGAAACTGCCGTAGCAGAACCCGGCAGCTTTATGATGATGGACGACAATATACAGATGGAGACCATCTTTGGCGATGGCAGCCAGCAGCAAAACAGCGGCTTACTTAATAAATTATTTTCTGCGGGCAAGCGTATGCTGGTGGGCGAGAACCTCTTCATGACCGCATATACCAATGTGGCCAGCCAGGGCAAGCGCCGTGTATCATTTGCAGCACCCTACCCCGGCAAGATCATTGCGCTGGACCTTCAGCAACTGGGTGGCAAAGTAATATGCCAGAAAGATGCCTTCCTCTGTGCTGCAAAGGGTGTATCGATAGGTATCGAATTCCAGAAAAAACTGGGGACAGGTTTGTTCGGTGGAGAGGGCTTTATTATGGAAAAGCTTGAAGGCGATGGCCTTGCATTTAGCCATGCAGGCGGGCACGTAGTAGAGCGTCATTTACAACCCGGCGAAATGCTAAAAATAGATACGGGCTGCATAGTAGGCTTCACCGGTAATGTGAATTATGATATACAATTTGTAGGTGGTATAAAAAATACGCTGTTTGGCGGTGAGGGTGTTTTCTTTGCTACCCTGCAAGGCCCCGGTACTGTGTGGATACAAACCCTGCCCATAAGCAGGCTTGCCGGGCGCATACTCAAGTATGCCACCTTCAAACGCAAGGAAGAGGGAAGTGTGCTGGGCGGACTAGGCAACTTGCTGGATGGGGACGGATGGTAGTAACAAATGACCGTTTCCCTGCCGCTCCAAAGGAGATCTGATATTAAATGATTCGTATAAAGACAAGAATCCCCCGGCACAATACCGGGGGATTCCTTTATATAAGCTGCGTACTTACTTAATCTATTACCAGCATTTTCTTAGTGGCCTGCTCACTGCCTGTTGTGAGCCGGTACATGTAGTTGCCTGAGCTAAGGCCCGCCCTGTCGATAGTTACCTCATGGCGGCCTGCGCTGTAATCCTGCTGCAGAACTGTCTTCACCAGCCTGCCGCTGATATCGAATATCTGTAAACTTGTGGCACCGCCTTTGGTATTAAAGCGGATAGTGGTGGTGCGCGAAAATGGGTTGGGAAAGTTTTGTCCCAGCATTTCATCGGCGGTTACCGCTGCAGCCGTTTCTTCAACCGCTGTCGCCGTGTTGTTATAAAATATGGGGAGTATTGGGTAATCGTTCATCAATACACTACTCACCACGGCAGGTGTTACACCAAACCAATCGGTGAGCACTGACGCATATATGGAGCGATAATCGAACTGCATGGGTATGTTATCATTCACCGTACTTGTGGGCGATATTATCGGGTTGTGCCCAATGATCCTCGGGTTTACGTTCGGACCAAATACCATCACCGGTGCTGCGGCGCCATGATCGGTACCACCGCTTTGGTTAGACACGATCCTTCTCCCGAATTCGGAATAGGTCATGGTCGTAACGCGGTCGTCCTGGTGCATTAACTTAAGATCTTTGTAGAAGGCACTTATAGCCTCGGATAACATTTTTAACAAAGCTGCATGCGGACCACTCTCTTTATATGTGCCTTCGGCCTGGTTGGCATGAGTGTCAAAACCACCCAGGCTCACCACGTAAACGGAGGTTTGCAGGCCGCCCGCTATTAGTTGTGCCACTATTTTTAACTGGTCGGCCAGTGAATTATTTACAGGATAAGAGGCAAGATTGGTAGCGCTTTGTGTTGCATTCTGTATCACAGAGGTATAGCTATGTGTTTGCTGCGCTATATTCCTGATAAAGGTAAGCTCGTGTCCCGCAGCGGTATTGGGCGCGTTGCCGACGGAGTTATTTATTAAGTTGTAAAAACTGTTTACATTGGATATGGCATAGCCCATATTAATAGCAGGCCCCTGCAATACATTGGATATACCGGTGCCTATCTGTATCGCCAGCGGATCGGGCGTATCGGCATTTGGATAGCCCGTGGGGTAATTAGCATATTCCGTATCCAGGTAACGGCCCAGCCAGCCTGTGTTCAGGTATTGGTTGGCATCGGAACCCGTTGTCCATATATCGGTTGAGCGGAAATGCGAAAAGTTGGGTGAGGGATAACCCGCAGCCTGTACAATATTAACAAGGCCATCGTTGTACATATCGCGCAGCGCAGCCATCGCAGGGTGCATACCTGTGCCCTGCACACCGGTGAGACTTAATATCTTATTCTCCGATACCAGCACATTGGAACGCAGCGATGATAAGGCACTATACTGGTCGAGCGGCACGATTGTGTTAATACCATCGTTACCTCCGTTCAGTTGTACCAGTACCAGTATACGGCCATTTGCAGCTGTCTGCTTTGCTACTGCCTGCAGCAGGGGCGACTGTGCGTAAGCCCTTATAGGTATTCCCCTCATCATGAAGGCGAGTCCACCCAGTGCGGGGATCTTGAGGAAATTTCTGCGCTTCATCCCTGTGATGTTTTTAAATTAACATAAATGATGTTCTGCGAGGCGCATGATATATGTGTACATAGACCTGAGCCTGGTTTCTACCGTAGTCGTATTAGCCACATTGGGATTGCTCACGTAGTCGTTCCATGCATCTGTCCAGTAAGAGTTGTTTTGCTGGGCAGATAAGAGAATGCTTTTCAGGTTACCGTGTTCCGTGGCCGAGGCAGATACACCTAAAAGCAGGGAACAAACATAATCAATTAGCATATCAGGATCAGCAGCGTTTGGGCATTGTTGTGTAAAATTTAACACATCTACCCTGATGTTCATATTAGGGCCATTGCTCAGGCCGGAGTTAACAGCCATATCGGAATACAGCATGCGGTTAGGCAGGGTGGCAGAATTGATCCAAAGCTCGTAATACTGTGGTGTCTGGTAATATGCAGGCCATCCGGCTACATTTGGCGGATCACCAAGGTCCAGGCCCAGGTTCAGGCTATAGTTACGCAGGTAGTTGTATACATTATAAGTTTCGGCCACGGTATAGCCGGCAGGCAGTACAATATTGAATGTCCGGAAAGTGCCAAGCACAAGTTCCAGCGGGGTGCGTACATAGCAGCCCATATTATTTACATCATAAAAATGTGCGCTCTTCAACAAGGTTGTGATCACAGGTTTGATCTCGAAATTGCTGCTCACCAGCAGGTTGGCCAGCGGGGTTATTACAGTGGCATCGATGTTCGCATCAATATTATAGTATACAAAGAAACGGTACAGCTTGGAACAGATATATTTTGCGGTTTCGAACTTGCTGAAGATCATGTCGATCAGCGTATCTGTCTCATTGGCGCCTGCCATACCCGACTGGCCGGCTATCGTAGAATTG
>APMI01013456.1_pt1 | contig 11771 bp, 8 predicted proteins | sample 667938 | NCBI WGS metagenome assembly APMI01 (sample SAMN01084076, study PRJNA167559) | wastewater metagenome | biome: Wastewater | place: Denmark: Ejby Moelle, Odense | collected 2011-11-28 | reverse complement strand
TACCAAAGAAATACCCTGCTGCCGAAAAGCCACCCCAACCATTTTCAGCAACCGTCTGGGGATTGCATGACTTCCATTGCCCTGTCGGAGTCGATAGCGGCGCGTAGGCTACTTGCCTACCAACCATGAACAATCTCAGCGACGAATCTGTACTAGAACTGACGATTTCAGGATTGTTGATCTGCGTCAGCCCCATCTCCATGTTCGACTGGCCAGAGCAAATCCATACGTCACCGACGAGGACGTCCTTAAACTCAACCGATTCTGGACCAGAGACTTTCAACGTATAGGGCCCTCCAACTGCTGGTGGATCAAATGAAACTTCCCATCGACCAGAGGCACTAGCCACCCCAGATAACGTCTTTCCACCGATGGAAATAGCCACCTTTTCGGAAGGCTTAGTCCAACCCCAGATTACGTTACGCATACCCCTTTGAAGAACCATATGGTCTCCAAACATTGGGCTGACAAAAGGTAGGTTCGTTGATGCAAGTGCAGTCGTCATCGCTAAAGCAAGTAGCATGTGATCTCTCCTATAGAGCTATCACAAAGTTACCTTGCCTTCGACCTAGAACCGCACTTGATAGTCAAGACGCATCGTTAAGTTGTTCCGAAGTTGGCCGTCAGCAATACTATGCTCGTAGCTGACGTTGCCCAGGAACAGGCTGAAACTGCTCAGTCCACTCTTTTGCGAGTATTGCAGGTTGTAACGCTGGGTCAACCGATAAGCAACGTTTCCAGATGCTTCTTCAACTCCATAAAACAGTGTCAGCGGCGACGAAGTCTTCTGGAAGAGACCAAGATTAATACCTGCCGTCGTCGACTTAGCATTGTTTTGTTCGTTGATCAGTTCTTGCCAAGAAGCTCCAATGGTGCTTTGCGCACTTTGCTGATAGTTCATCAGCCACTTATTGCTTCGAGAAGCCTGAGGCAACGTTCCAAGAATCACATCCGTTTTGACAACTTCGGGGTTCGTTTGAAGCTGATTCGTAATCGACAACTTGCTGGTCGGTCGCGCCGTCACACTAAAGTCTCGAATCATGAACTGTTCGTCAGTAGGCAAGGTCCTAACCTTATAGAACAGCGAACCAGAGAATAAGCGCTTGGCGTTGTCCTCCGTTCCAAACCTGAACGAACGATCTATGCCACGACTTCCACTCGTCGCCATCTGGCTACGGTATTCGTAGGCAAACGTGTTCTTGCCCACGTTGCCAGAGAAACCCATCAACCGGTTTTCTTTTAACCATGTGCTGTAATCGGCAGCCGTGTCCATTCCGAAATTCAGCTTCAAGTTATCAACAAAAGCGAGTTTCAGAGGTTTGGCTGTGCTGACGTTGACGTTGCTAAACGATTGGGTTCGATCACCGGAATCCCACGTATTGACGCCGTAACCGCCACCAACCATCAAGCCGCCGACTGCCCCCTGCTGGATTGATCCCATTTTGTCAGCGGCCAAATTCTGGCTTGAGTTAGTGCCAAGCGAAACAGTGCTCGACATCGTCCCATTTGTCGTTCCAGCAAGCTGTCGATTGTATCCGTAACTAAATCGCAGACCATTCTGGAACTCATACCAAAAGCCATAGTTGCGTTTGGTTTCGTCGCTTTCATTTCCAGATCGGTTAATACGAGTATCTGTTAGCGATACGCCAGCGTTCTTCGCTAAAGTGCGGCTAATGGTATTCGAGCTAATGCTTTCCGCAGTACCGTCACCAAAATTCGTGCTTGTTTGCTCAGTGCGGACGCTAGTCAACTTATCGATCTTGGTCTCGTATGCCAAGTATCGCTTCATCGAATCAAGTGAAGTATTCGACGTCCCATCGTAAGTTTGGCGAGATTCAAGAACCTCAAACTTCCCGAAGCGCCCCATATCCCTAGCGAGACTGATCTGCTGCAATGAGCTGCTAAATAGGGTTGCAAGCGGATCATTGTTCCGCTGCTCAATCGAGACCAGCTTGACGTGCGTCAGCTTATCAACTTGCCAGTCGACTAGCCCATTTGTCATCTTTCTTACTTCGCTGGTCAGCGAATTATGTGCGTCCTGCATGGCAAATTGCATTTTCAGGCCGGACTTCACATCCCAGTTCACACTGAGATCTCGCTCGTTAAAACCTTGGAAGGTCGATAACAGGCTCTTCTCAGCATCAGACTCAATCAGAGAACTCGCACTGCTAAAACCGTTTGTGACATCCCTTGCACCAGCCGATACCGACAGTCCTTTTGCTGAGTAGTTCAACAAGGTTCGATTGACCGAACCAGCATCCATCGAAGTCATCATCTTCGAGAAATCGAGTTTTCGATTCCCGCCCAAATCGACGTTGAATGCCAAGTCGGTTCGCTGCATACCAATGATGGTGCCGAGCTTCTGACGCTCGAAATCCATCATATTGGACAGTTCGTTAAACTGGGTTCCAAGATTCTGCCGCCTAAATGAAGCAGTGAACTTCTTGTTCGTCAGGTTTAGCGTATCCAAAGACGCTTTGTCACTAGCTCCTTTGAACTGCAAAGTCGAGACGCTGAAATCAGTGCCCTTAAACAGTCTCGAAGAAAGTTTGGTGTAGTCGCGAGACAACCCCTGGCTCTTGAGAAAGTTCGATCGATCCTGAGTTTTCGTTGCGACGCCCGGACCGTACATCGAAGCGATCGACTTGACGTGACTGTCCATCTCGGCGTCCTGTAACGCACCGAGATTAGTAAAACCAGCATCAGCGGATCTCTCGCTATGCTCAAGGCTCCATGCTTTGCCAGTGTAAGCGAGGTCACGAGCAGTAAATTTGCCCGTGTCACTCTTAAAGCTGCTGTCGGCAAAGGTTAAAGGCGTTCCACCCTTCGTGAGAGTCGCGCTCAACGACATCCACTGACGCCTTAAGCCCGCCTCACGACCGTAGGAGTTCCTCTCATCATTCTTCAGATTAGAGAACTTACCAAATCCTGACGAAACCGATTGTTCGCCGAACTTGAAGTTCAGAGCAGAGTTACCAAAAGTCGTTTCAGATTTATTGATCTTGTTGCCAGTCGAATCATCAACGATTGACAAAGAATTGAATCCGAGCTTTCCAACTTTTTGATCAAAGCTACCCGTGAAGTCCTGACGGCTCATGCCGCGCTCTTTCAACAACTGATCGCGATCCGTTTCAGAGATATCCTTAAATCGCTGAAATCCAGAATCAACCTTCTGAGAGTTGAAACCGACTTTCAACCCTTTATTTTCCATTCCGAAACTTCGCCAAGTGATTGAGCCCGAAGGATCCTTGACGTCTCGGAATGAATTGCTGAAAGCTGCTGAACCTAACTTCATGCCACTAAATGACATTCCAGTTCTAGTCAAGCCCTTTTCTTTCTGGAACTTCTGAACATCGGCGGCGCTGTACCCACCCTGCGAAACCGAACTATAGTTCGCAAAGTTCTTGCTGATATCCTGAAAATCGAAATTGGCTTGTCCACCAAGCAACCGCGTCTGGAAGTTCTGCACGAGGAATTTGCTTGAACCTTCATCTTTCAACGCGTCGCCCGGCTTCGCGTTCGCGTCCATATTCAAGCCAGCTCCTACGTTCTCTTTGTTACGATCACCAAAAACAAAGAGACCATTCACTGCACCATTGGAAGTTTTAAAACTATTCTTCCAACCAAAAACGTTGCTACTTATGACGGTGCCGTCAGCAGCGCGTTCGGTCATCCCCATTCCCATCAACAAGGAGAGCTGAGGCATCACGTTATAGTTAAACGCGCCTAACCCTTGAAGCGACGGAGTCGAATTCGTTGTAGCCGTAGATGATGTTGAGCCGTACCGATAGCTGACAGTGAGTTGGTCACCCACCTTTTGAGCAACTTTCAAATAGACAACGCCTACGGTGTAGTCGATCGCGTAGTCAGTCGTAGCGACCAGAAGTTTAGTATTGAGTTGAACTCGCTCACTACCAGGAACAACGTTACCGAACCGAAGAGGAGCACCTGGAGCACCCGCACGCAAAGCAATAACGTCAATAGTCTGCGTTCCACCGATCTCCTGCTTCACAGGAGCAGCAGTATCAGTCGCCTTGACGCTGTAAGGTGTTTGTGCCGCTGCATTACTTGCCAGCGCCACACTCACCAAAGCCGCTATGGATATCTTAGTTAGCCTTCCCATGGCATCCTTGCGGGCACACTTCTCCCCACCCTTATTCTAGACGATATAGCCTAAAACCTCACCAAATAAACTGCTTTTGCCGCTCACTTTGCTAGGTTTAACCCATTGTTTCCGTCTATCTACCAGTTTTGACGCGGGAAACCTTGTGGAGTTTCGTAAATCTCCGACTATTTGCACTGTCGATGGAACCAAGTGCAGATTTGATAGTCGTTGCTTTCACAAAGGAGGAAGCGCTCGAACTTTTTGCTCGATGCCTCAAGAGTATTGACGACGATAACTCGGCCAGCGTCAGCATCCTAAGGAAATTGGCAAAAGTCGTCGACTCGAAGCCAAGAGATAGTCATCTAGTCGCAAGTTAAGTCAACAAACAACGAGACCGATTGCAAACTACAATCGGTCTCGTTGTACTAGCTCTGTAAGTAACTGCTATTTTCCGTCAGATCCTCCAGGAGCACCCGGAGCACTTCCGTCAAGAAGTGCACTCTTTTCAGCTTCGCTCTGCGGACCCGATTGTCCTGCAAGCGCAGCTTCTTTTTCAGACTTATGCCCAGCAGGCGCATCCATGTGATTTTGGATCACCATCTGGTCACCTTGAACCATTTGTTTACCCGTGAATGCAACTGCGATCACAGCCAAGACAATGATGACGACAAGAACGACTTTCTTAGTTGTATCGTTCATGCTTACTTGTACTTCTCGTCGTAGTGAATGAGGTTCTTCTTATTTGTAGCAATAGCTGTGGTTAGGTCGGTAACCCAAGTTCGATCCATAATCTGATCTCGCTTCATGGACTTCGCGTGTCCGTCGGCAAATCCCCAGTTTGTGATTCCGCCATATGCACCGACCGACATGGCGTCCTGAGTGGAACACCAAGCGCCAGAAGCACTCGTTACGTTTGGCCAAGTCGCCAGACCGCCTGACCACACCGATGGATCGAAGGCATATTGTCGTTGGTCTGCTCGGTACTGCATGAGTCCGTTCCAGTAGCTCCAACTGATGTAGCTAGGAATCAGCCAGATGGTGTTAGCAGGTGCGCCAACCGCAGTCGTGGAGAAGGAGTTCGAATATACGGTAGCACCAATGGCTCGACCACCTATTCCGAATGAAGTCGTTGAACCAGACACGTAGTAGGAGAAAACGTAGCTGATACCTCCACCCGTGGGGTTGCTTTGGATGGAAGGCGAGAAATATCCCGTCGAAGTCGCGTCACAGCGAGGCATCGTATCGTTTGGCGACAACCAAAGCGACCGGTTCTTGATATATGGGTTTACAGCGTTGTGACCACTGTTTATTTGCTCGCCCGTGACAGGATTTTGCCAGTTAGAAGCTCCGTTTCGAATCATGGGAAGTACGTCATCGTAGTCAACGGTGTACATTTGACAACCGAGAAGGATCTGCTTGTTGTTCGACAAGTCTTGCGTTTTCTTGGCTGCAAGCTTAGCTTGAGCGAAAACTGGGAACAAGATTGCCGCAAGAATTGCGATGATCGCAATCACGACGAGTAGCTCGATTAGTGTGAAGGCTTTTCGAATATGCATTTGAATCCTATAAATGAACAGGAAGCTGCTACTTCCAAATCAGTGACCGAACAGTATAAGAGAAATTTCAACCATTCAACAGCATAGATAAATCCAGAATTACTACAAGGAGTTCATCGATGATTATAAGACAAACACTCGTCTTCGAGTGAATGCTGTTAAACAGAATCTTAACCTCACATGCTCAACACATATGGCAGTGGGTCACTTGAGAAAACATGATACAGCAACTTCTCGAAAACAGAAGAAGATTGTTAACAAATCTACTGTTTTATCCAGGAGTCGTCTTCAAAGACACAGAACTTGACCATAAGCCCCTGTTTCCACAACTAGAAACACTGGCACTTACCTTATCTGAGGTAATTTTTTCAGTTGATGAAGACCAACTTGTTTATTGCAGGGATTACGATTCTTGCTGTGTTGTGCATAGGGTGCTCAAACGGTTCAACGGCAGAAGAAAAAGCCGGCCCAGCTGGCACACCGACGAGTACCTCGGCTTCAAAGCCTGATGAGTCAGCTATGGCAAAAGGAAAAGAAGATGTGCCTACTCCTCTTCAAGGCGCTAACTCACCTGGAAACGAAACGCCTGCTGACACAGCGAAGTAAAAAAGAGGGCCGTGTAGTATCACTACACGGCCCTCTTTCCTAATTGCTTCAGAAATTACGGGTTACAGGTGACCCCGTAAGTGCTTAGCGCGTAGCTCGCGTGATAGGCGCGTTGATCTGCTAAAGCAGCCATGTACTTAGCATGGGTGCACTCTAGATTGCCTCGAGGAATGCCGGCAGCGAATGCCCAGTTGCCACTTGAGTTCTTCGGCGGCCTTGGGAAAATAACATCACCTTTGACTGTTTTTGCATGTCCGTCCATGAACGCATAGTTAGCCTTATCGGTAAAACGCCAAGGCGCGTCTCGGGTGTACCCTGCAGATGGGCAACCTGAAGGCAAAGGACTGTTCTCTCGACACATCCAGCGCTCAAAATAGCCTTGCTGATCATACGTTCGACCAAGTCGGCCGTTTGTGCCTCCGTCACCGACAAAGATCGTATCAGCTGGCTTTTCAATCTGGCTTGCATTGACGTATCGATAGTAATAAGGGCTTGTGCGAACCGAGTCATAGATCAGCCCCATGCTAATACCGATACTGCGATAATTTTCAGGGCGCTCGCTGCCTGCGCTTCGCCAGACGCCGCCCCAGTTAGCAGTGCCTGTGCCAGGAGTCGCTGCTTGACCAGGATTTCCACTCTTTACATATGGGTATAGCTTGGCATCCCAATATCTATCAATCGTGTCCGAACCTTTGTTAGCACTATCAACATAGTACATGTACCAATATTCAGACCAAGTGGGATATCCATCATCATAATCCCCACCATAGAGCATGCAAGCAGTCCCAATCTGCTTCATGGTGCTTAGCGTTGCTGTGTTCTTGGCGGCTTCTTTTGCTTGAGCAAAAACCGGGAATAGGATCGCGGCGAGGATCGCGATGATGGCTATAACGACGAGGAGTTCAATAAGTGTAAAGGCTTTTCGCAAAGATCTTTTCTCCAATAGTTGGCTTCATTGCCAATGGTGCTCGTGTGAGCAAAGGACGAAGCTGGACGAAAAACACGTCCGAAAGACCGCTCGTGCCGACTGACCAAAATAGTCGCCGACCTAACAACGCCCAACAAATCAATGCTGCAAAGAATGGCAACGATCTGTAAGCGCACCAGTTAAGAGGTCCTTGGGCTCCGGCCAGTCGAAAACTCTTCTGTAGGCAGGTCCTCGACCGTCTAGGATACAACACTTCGCCGAAAAAACAGCATTATTTTGCAAACGTTATGTGAATTGTTTGGCGCCGATAAGGGTGACAAGCTCATGGCGATGGCTAGATAGAACTTGAACCTTCGATCGTTCCCTTTTTCCACCCTCAGACCATCACAAATTTCGTTTCTGTTGCCATGAACAATCGCCGTTGATACAATGCCGGCAAGATGAGTGATTCCTCCAAGAAACCCAGTTTTGAAACCCTTGCGCTTCATGCAGGGCAGCACGTAGACCCGACAACAAAGTCGAGAGCAGTTCCGATATATCAAACAACCAGCTACGTATTTGACGACAGTTCACACGCAGCGAGATTATTCGCTCTTCAGGAGTTCGGGAATATCTACACCCGAATCATGAACCCAACAACCGCAGTTTTTGAAGAGCGAGTTGCAGCACTTGAAGGCGGAACTCATGCCGTCGCCACAGCAAGCGGTCAAGCCGCAGAAACCTTGGCCATAACGACAATTGCCGAGGCTGGCGACGAAATCATCGCCAGTTCAAGTTTGTACGGCGGAACCTACAATCTCCTTCATTACACACTCCCCAAGTTCGGAATCTCGGTAAAGTTCGTCGATCCTTCTGATCCCTCGGGTTTTGCTCGGGCTATTACGGACAAGACGAAGCTAATCTATGGCGAATCGGTCGGAAATCCTCGACTCGACACCTTCCCGTTTGCTGAAGTTTCAAAGATTGCAAAGGATAACGGCTTACCTGTTGTCATTGACAACACTCTGCCGTCGCCCTACCTTCTCAATCCGTTTGAATACGGTGCCAATGTCGTCGTCCATTCAGCAACGAAATTCATCGGTGGTCATGGCACATCGATTGGCGGTGTTTTAGTCGATGGCGGTAACTTTGATTGGGGTAGCGGACGCTTTGCCAACTTCACAAAGGCAGATCCCAGCTATCACGGGCTGAAATTCTGGGAGGTCTTTGGCAACTTCCCTGGCCTTGGAAACGTGGCGTTCGGTCTGAAAGCGAGAGTTCAAGGTCTACGTGACACCGGGGCCGCGCTATCACCGTTTAACGCATTCCTTTTACTGCAAGGTCTCGAAACGATTCATCTTCGAGTCGAAAGACACAGCCAGAACGCGCAAAAGGTAGCCGAGTTCCTTCAACAGCATCCTAGCGTAGAGTGGGTCTTCTATCCTGGATTGACAACTCATGCCGACCATGAAACGGCTAAGAAATACCACCATCGTGGTCAGTACGGCGCAATTCTCGGGTTCGGTATCAAGGGTGGATATGATGCGGCGCTCACGTTTATCGACAAATTGGAGATCTTCTCGTTGTTGGCGAACGTCGGTGATGCCAAGTCACTCGTGATTCATCCGGCGTCTACAACTCACCAGCAACTCTCCGAATCCGAGCAGGAGAGCGCTGGCGTTACGCAAGACTTTATTCGACTCTCCATTGGCATCGAAAACGTCGATGACCTTATTGCTGACCTCTCTCAAGCGCTGTCCTGAGAAAGTTCAAAGTTTTGCAAATAAACTGAAGCAATTACCGGCTCGTAATCCCACATATAGTGGAACACATCTGTTGACATCGCGGGGTTTCAAACTCTACCGCCCGAAACCCCCGGTGCTCACCTCGAAGCCACGGATGGCATCAGAGGTACGCTTGTTTCATGACGGACGCTACCATCGCCAAGCTTCACGATTGGCTCCGCGCTCATGAGCAGGAACTTCTCTCCGACTACATCAAGATGCTCCAAATTCCGAGCATTGAAGGTGATCCCGAGCCAAACGCACCGTATGGTGCCGAAAACCGGAAAGCGCTGGATTATGCCTTAGAGCTTTCAAAACAAGCCGGCATGACCACGACAGACTTAGAAGGCCATCTCGGTTACGCCGAGTTCGGAACTGGCAAAGGGATGTTTATGTCGCTTGGACACCTTGACGTGGTTCCAGTTGGTCCAGGCTGGAAACATGAACCGTTTGGTGCGGAAATCGACAATGGCTACGTCTATGCTCGAGGCACGACCGACGATAAAGGCCCGACCATGGCGAGTTTCTTTGCCATGCGTGCCATTAAAGAATGTTGTCCAGAACTCAATGTTCGTATGCGCCAAGCCTTCGGATGCAATGAAGAAAGTGGTTTTGGCTGTGTTACTCGGTATATGGAGACAGAGGAAGCTCCAACCTACGGCGTTGCCCCAGACTCAGGCTGGCCGTGCTTCCATGCCGAAAAAGGAATTGGGAATCTGATCGTTTCCGTCCCGCTTGTGACCGGCGATTTCAGTTTGGTTTCAATTAACGGCGGACAGCGACCCAACATCGTTATCGACCACTGCGAAGCAATCGTCAAAGTTGCGGCAAACCTCAAGCAGGAAATTGACGTCAAGCTTGCCGATAGCTGGGATCGGAACGTTTCATTTGAATGGAAAGGTGATGAACTCCATATCACCACACTTGGAAAAGCGGCGCACGGCGCTAATCCGTTTGGAGGCGATTCTGCGGCGATCCGAATGTTCCGATTCTTACGCGAGATTTCACCTCTCAGCACAGCAACCTATTTTGACGAGTTGTTTGACACCTCTCACGTCGGTGGTGCTGGACTCGGAATTACCTTCTGGGATGATGTTAGCAAGGATTTGACGAGCAACCTCGGCATCGTCAAGACGGTCAACGGGAAGCTCGAACTGCTCTACAACATTCGCTACCCAGTTACCATGACCGGCGATCAGTTGCATCAACGTGCTGAAAGCCATTTGGCGAAACTCAAGAGCGGATGGTCGTTGACAGTGACGCGCGACAGTCCTCCCCTCTACTTCCCTACCGATCACCCACTGATCACTACAATCGTTGACGTATATGCCGACGAGACGGGAGAGCGACTAGAACCCGGCACAATGGGCGGGGGCACCTATGCGCGCGCCATCCCCAATACTGTCAGCATCGGCACGGGCTGGGAAGGCGACGGTAACGCCCACGAAACCGACGAAAGGCTAAAAGTGGACCATCTGTTTAAGATGAGCCGCATCTACGCCAGCCTCTTCTACCGACTAGCCAAGATCATCGAAGCCGAAGCCTAACCTAAGTGGGCAGAAGACGATCATCTTCTGCCCAAATGGCGCTATGCCATAATCTCAACTCGTATTGAAAACTCAAAGGGAGAATATTTGAATGCCGACATACGTTTATGCTTGCAGTGCTTGTCAAAACACTTTTGAGGTTGAGCAGCGCATCACAGAAAACCCGCTAACGAGCTGCCAGTGTGGCAGTGAAGGCACCGTCAAGAGAGTTATCCAACCTGTAGGGATCGCATTTAAGGGATCAGGCTTTTATGTCACCGACTACGCCGGTGCTTCCAGTTCCCCAGCGCCTGCTAAAGTAGAGGCTCCAGCTTGCTCGGGCGAACCAGCTTCGTGTCAGGCATGTTCAACTCCTGCACCTGCACCTGCAGATAAGAACTAATCGTTGTTGAAGTGGTTAGCTACTTGCGCTTGAGTAATGCTTGAGCGCATAACTCCAAAAACAACGCGAAGCGATCACCGCTCCGACGGCCCAAACGAGACCTAACAGCACCATTGACGGGTCCAATCCTTTGACAAGTTGACGCGAAGGAATCGTAGCTAACAGCCCAAGCGGCACCCAATATGTTAGGACTTTTTGGACCCCATTCCCGTAAATATCCAGCGGATAGCGCGCGATCTGGGTGACTGATTCTCCCAACACCCAAAGGTTGTCAACGCGGATGAGCCATATCCCCGTTGTCATCAAGGCTAAATTGAACGCATAGAAAACGGCCAGAGCGCAACAACAAAGGACGCTGTAAGTCAGCCACTGAAACAGGTCTGGATGCACCCCAGACGACCTTACACCGATGGCAATCATGGCGAAAGCCGCCAATACGGGTCCGATCTGGTCAAAGTTGAAACGTCGAGTGCTGACCCAAAACTGGGAATCCACAGGCTTAGTCACAACAAAATCCATTGTGCCCATCCGAATTTGGTTCGGAATCTCCTGAAGCGAGAAGAAAAGGGCGGTAGAAAGCGCCTGCATAAAAAAGATCGTCGCGGTGAGAATGAACGAATCCCCTTTAGACCATCCCGCAATATCGCTTGTGTTCGAATACAGAACGAGGAGGATGAGGACCAAAAAGACGATCCACATCATGTTCTGAAGGATTTTCGCGAAGAAGTTTGCCTTGAACTCTAGCTCTCTTGCAAACGAGTTCGCGAAAAACGTTCTGTATATCCGCCAGTAACGTCTCACTTCCTGGATTGTAGCCGCTCTTGAGCGACTCTATCCAAGATCTTCCTCGCTAGTTCTGGCTTGCCATCAAGAGGAAGATCCGA
>APMI01019293.1_pt1 | contig 11774 bp, 7 predicted proteins | sample 667938 | NCBI WGS metagenome assembly APMI01 (sample SAMN01084076, study PRJNA167559) | wastewater metagenome | biome: Wastewater | place: Denmark: Ejby Moelle, Odense | collected 2011-11-28 | reverse complement strand
GACCGGAAGTTCCAGGCCATCCTGCCGCTGCGCGGCAAGATCCTGAACGTCGAGAAGGCGCGTTATGAAAAGCTGCTGACCAGCAACGAAATCATCACGCTGATCACGGCGCTAGGCACCGGCATCGGCCGCGGCGCCGGCAGCGACGACTTCAACCCCGACAAGCTCCGCTACCACCGCATCATCATCATGACCGACGCGGACGTGGACGGCGCCCACATCCGCACGCTGCTGCTGACCTTCTTCTACCGCCAGATGCCCGAGCTCGTCGAGCGCGGCCACATCTACATCGCGCAGCCGCCGCTGTACAAGGTCAAGGTCGGCAAGCACGAGCAGTACCTCAAGGACGGCCACGAGTTCGACGCCTTCCTGCTGAAGGTGGCGCTGCAAGACGCGAGCCTGGACACCGGCGCCGGCGACACCCTCAAGGGCGACACGCTGGACAGCCTGGCCCGCAAGTACGTGGCCGCGCAGGCCGTGATCGAGCGCCTGTCCAACTGGATGGACGGCGAAGCCCTGCACGTGCTGGCCGGCGGCCTGGCGCTGAAGGTCGACACCCGTGAAGAAGCCGAAGCCAGCGCCGCAGCACTGAAGGCCGCGCTGCACAACGCCGAGGTGACGGTCGAGACCGACCCGCGCACCGACAAGCTCTTCCTGAAGATCGCCCGCATGCACCACGGCAACGTGCGTGCGAGTGTCATCCACGCCGACTTCGTGCACGGCGCCGACTACGAAGTGCTGGCCGACGCGGGCCTGAGCTTCCAGGGCCTCATCAAGGAGGGCGCGGTCGTGCGCAAGGGCGAAGGCGAGAAGGCCAAGGAAGCCAAGGTCGACGACTTCCGCGCCGCGATGGCCTGGCTGATGAGCCAGGCCGAAGGCACCGTCAACCGCCAGCGCTACAAGGGCCTGGGCGAGATGAACCCCGAGCAGCTCTGGGAAACGACCATGGACCCGACCGTCCGCCGCCTGCTGCGCGTGCAGATTGAAGACGCCATCGAGGCGGACAAGGTCTTCACGATGCTGATGGGCGACGAGGTGGAGCCGCGGAGGGATTTCATTGAGACGAATGCGTTGAGGGCGGGGAATATCGACGTTTGATCTTTGTAGGGCGTAGGGCGCCGAGTTAATTGCGACTCGCGCCACAGTTCTGCGACTGGCAGGCGTTAGTTGATGCGACTGGCCTCATCCGAAACACGCGCTCTTCAATAGGCCCAGTCCTCATGCCTTACCGGCAACCTGTTGATCTGCTTCCTCAATTGCTGCCAGTGCGGCAAGTACGAGTCCATCAGGTCAATGAACCGCTGGTTGTGCGTGGGCTCCAGCAGATGCACCAGCTCATGCACAACGATGTACTCCAGGCACTCAGGCGGCTTCTTGGCCAGGTCAGTGTTCAGTCGTATGTAGCCTGTCTCTGGCGTGCAGCTGCCCCACTTGGTCTTCATGCGCTGCACGAAGACGCGGCTCGCTTTCACCCCCAGCAATGGTTGCCACTTGTCGAGTAGCGCTGGCATCGCATCGCGCACCTGCTGCCGGTACCAGGCGTCCAGCACCTCTTCGCACCTCGCCTGATCGGCATCAGGGCGCACCTGCAGGTACAGCTTCCTTGGGCTCAGGCTGACCGCGGGCGCCGCGTCCGCGTGTGTGATTTCCAGCAGGTAGCGCTTGCCCCACAGGTAGTGACTTTCCTTGTTCAGGAACTCCCGGGGCGTCTCGCGCTCCTGGGCCCGCAGCTTGCGCTGCTGCGAACGGATCCAGCCCAGCTTCGACACCAGAAACAGCCGGATGGTGTCCAGCGGCATGGCCCGGGGCGCGGCCACCCGCACCTTACCCGCCGGCGGCAGCACGCTCAGGTGCACATGCTTGATGGCCTTGCGCGTGACCTCCGCGTGCAGCTCGCCCAGGTCGAGCACGTCCCGCACGGGTCAGTACTCCTTCTGCGCGAAGACGATGGGGAACAGGCGATTCACTTCTTTGATGTCCTTCAACACATCGAACATCGCCTGCTTGACCATCTGCTCCTTCGCCACCACGCCGCGCCAGCCATCCGGCCGCTTGGCCTTGATGGCGGCATCCAGCTTCAATGCCGTGTCCATTGCTACCGTCTTGCCGGCATAGGGCGCCTCGGGCTCGTGCGCAGCGCCCGCGGCCACGTAGTCCTTGAGGTTGTTGTACAGGGCCAGCTGGCCGGCTGTCTTCAGCTGCACCGGCGTGTCGTCGGCCCTGCCGGCGCTCACCTTCTTGGCCACGTCGGCAATGCGAGCCAGGTAGTCCTCGTATTCGATCGCCTTCTCTTTGCGCAGGCGGATGATCTCGTCCAGCAGCGCCGACATCTTGGCGAAGTAAGCGGGGTCGGTCAGCTGCTCTTTCAGGATCTTGCTGCGGACGTTGTTCTCGATCGTCTCGGCGATGGACTCCTTGTTGCCCTTCATGTCGCCCAGGCGTTCGGCAATCGCGTCCGCGATACCTGTCTTCACGATCAGGTCCAGCAGGCCGATGCCGTCGAACGGTGAAATCTTCCGCGGGGCCTGCGCCTCGATGTAGGTGTCGATAAGGTGGCGCATGTCCGCCTCGTAGGGCTTCAGGTCCAGCGTCTCGCCGGCCGCCTTGCGGATGATCTCGCGCAGGTTCAGGTAGTGCTTTTGTAGTGCCTTGAGGCCCTCGATCTGCGCGGGCGTGTAGCCCGCTGCCTCCAGCTCGTCGGCCAGGTTGGCGTAGGCTCGCACCAGGGCCACCACGGCCTTGTACAGCGCCACGCGGTGCGGCTCCCGCGTCTTCAGATCGTCAGGGATCTCGGTGTTGCCGCAGAAGTAGTGGATGTGCTCCAGGTCGCCTTTGGGCGGTTGAACCGGCTCGCACAGCAAGGCCAGGGCCTCCACCGCATCGTCCAGGCGCGTGCGGCCAAGTTCCAGGCGGTCCTTGATCAGGATCTCCGGGTCGCCGCCGCCCGCGCTGTGGTCCAGCTCAGCGGTGTAGACCGCGATGGCCTTCTCCACCTTCTTGAACAGGTCCTTGTAGTCAACGATGTAACCAAAGTCCTTATCCTCACCATCCAGCCGGTTGGTGCGGCAAATGGCCTGGAACAGGCCGTGGTTCTGCATGGACTTGTCGATGTAGAGGTAGGTGCACGGCGGAGCGTCAAAGCCCGTCAGTAGCTTGTCCACCACAATCAGCAGCTTCATCTGGGCCGGCGCCTTGATGAAGCGGTCCTTCACCTGCTGCTCATAGGTCTCGGTCTTGGTCTTGCCGGCCTCGGCCGTCACGTCTTTCAACAGCTCGGTGTAGGTGTTGAAGATGAACTGCTTGTCGGTGTCGGTGTTGGCGCCGGTCTCTTCCTTGCTCACATCGGAGGCTTGCGGGTTGTACGACGTGACCACCGCGCAGCGGCCCTTGAACACCGTCTTGCCGAACAGCACGAAGAACTTGCAGGCCTCGTAGATGCTGGACGCCACCAGGATGGCGTTGCCACGCTCGTTCGACAGCCGCGGCTTCACGGCAAAGTCGAACACGATGTCGGCCACCACCCGGTCCATGCGGGCGCGTGAGCTGAGCACGTTCTGCATCGTGCCCCACTGCTTCTTCAGCTCGTCCTTCTGCCAGTCGTTCAGGCCCTTGGTCTTGGCCTCGAACCACTGGTCGATCTGGTCGGTGTTGCCCAGCTTCTGGTCGATGTCCCGGGCTTCGTAGACCAAGTCCAGCACCACCTTGTCTTCCACGGCTTCCGCGAACTTGTAGGTGTGGATGTAGCCGCCGAACACCTCCAGGCTGGTCTGTGCGTCGCTCTTGAGCAGCGGCGTGCCGGTGAAGCCGATGAACACCGCGTTGGGCATCATGGCCTTCATCACCCGGTGCAGCTTGCCGCCCTGGGTGCGGTGGCACTCGTCCACGAAGACGTAGATCTCGCCCTGCGTCTGGCTGGGCTGCGCGGCCAGCTCACGGATGAAGGCCTCGAAATCGTCTACATCCCGGCGGCCGAACTTGTGCACCAGCGAGCACAACAGCCGCGGGTTGGGCTGCGCCAGTTGGGCCATCAAGTCGCGCCCGCTCTGGCTGCGGTGGATGGTCTCGCCCGCGTCCTTGAACACGCGCTCGATCTGCCGGTCTAGCTCATCCCGGTCGGTGATGATGGCCACGCGCGCCGCCGGCTTGTTCTCCAGGATCCAACGCGCCAGCAGCACCATCAAGATGCTTTTGCCCGTGCCCTGGGTGTGCCAGATGATGCCGCCCTCACGCCGGCGCACATGGGCCTGCGCCGCCTTGATGCCGAAGTACTGATGCACACGCGGCAGCTTCTTCACGCCACCGTCGAACAAGATGAAGTCGTGCATCAACTCCAACAACCTGTCCTTGCCACACAGCTTGGCCAGGTACTTGTCGAGCTTGTAGCCCGCGTTGTCGGCCTCGTCTTCCTTCCAGGTCAGGAAGTACTTTTCCTGCGTCTCGATGGTGCCGTAGCGCAGGCCTTCCGAGTCGTTGCCAGCCAGCACCAACTGCACCGTGCTGAAGAACCAGTCGTTGAACTCCGGCTGCTGGTTTGACAGGCACTGGCGGATGCCCTCCCCCAGGCCCACTCGGCTGTTCTTTAGCTCCAGCACACCAACCGCGATGCCGTTGACGTACAGCACGATGTCGGGCCGGCGCTCGTGCCCGCCCTTGAGCGTCACTTCTTCGGCAATGGCGAAGTCGTTGCTGCCCGCCCGGTCCCAGTTCACCAAGTGAACCGTCTCGCTCACCTCGCCGGCCGCCACCTTCACCGACACGCCATAGCGCAACAGCTGGTACACGGCCTGGTTGGCCGAATAGAGAGTGCGCCCGTGCAGCAGCGCCTCGGAGCGCAGTCGGTGCAGGGCCGCGCTGATGTGCGCGGAGCTGTAGCCCTGACCCGCCAAGTGGGCTGTCAGCAGCCATTCGTCGATGCAGTGATTGCCCTCACGCTCTGACCAGTCGCCCAGGTAGCGGTAGCCCAGCGTCCGGGTGAAGAGCTCGATCACCCGCTCCTGGGTCGCGCGTTCCGGCTTGCTGACACTGTCACCCATCCAGCCCTCCCTGGGTATCGCCGCACATCGGCCTGAAATGCGTCATTTGTTGCCCCCACCAGAGACGAGCTTGGCTTTCCTGTGCCGCCAAATCTGCAGCACCTTTGCCCGCTCCTCCGCCGTCGCAAGGCGTGACCGGCCGCCGGGCCGGGTGAAGTTCTCCATCAAGCCCTCAGCCGCCTCAGTGAATTCAGAGAGCGCCATCCCACCCCACGCGGGCAGCGTCGCTGTGGCCACTGCATGTTGATCTTTGCCACGCACTTTGTGCATGCCTATGACGCGAGCCCAGGGCTGGACGGACTCGCTTCGATCTGCCTTGTCAGTCATGCGTGCCAGCACCAGGTCGCCCACTGAAAAGCGCCCTGGGGCTCCAGGCCAGGTGAATGTGTCCACCTCCGCCTTGAAACTCTGATCCAGCCGCTTGCGCCCGCTCGCTTCAGCGCGATCGGCTGCTGCTTGTTGCGCCTCATTCCAGTTGGCGGTGTAGAGGCGGATCAGGTGCAGAGGCGCTTCGTCCTGCTCTCTTGACGCCTTCTTCGCGCCGGAGCCCATGTCACCACCAGCGTCTCCCTCGCCCTGCAGAGGGTACTGGGTGGGGGGGCGATAGGCCGCGGCGAGCTCCTTGAGGAACTCTTCATCGACCTCTTCATTGCAGTGTTCTTCGACGAATGCCCAAGCGCTTTGAGCCAATGCCTTCTCGGTCGTCCAGACGCCCGCTTCGATCAGGCGGTCTCGGCTGGTGACAGACGCATTGCTGGAGCCAATGAAAGCCGAGCCGCCAAAGGCAAACACCTTGGCATGCAACGCTTGCAAATTGAAGATGCGAACGCCACGCTTGTGCCACGCAAGAAGATCCTTGCCGCTGACCTGGCCGGCTCGCGCTGACTTCAGATCGCAGCGAGTGACCACGCAGCTGCCAGCCACTGGCTTGATCCACTGGCTGGCATCAAGGCCGATGAACGGCACAGCAATCCGTGCAGGGTTCCGAGCTTTCAGCGCAGCCTGAATGTGCTGCCAGATGCGATCGTTGGTGACGAACTCGTGTTTAGCTCCCAATTTCCACCTCCCTGGTGAATAGTTCTTCGTTGGAATGCGACTCAGCTCTTGGCGGCTGTCCTCAGTGCTTGATCAGTTTGAAGCTCACTTGGTAGCGGTAGAAGCTGACGCTGGGCACCATCTGCAACGCCCAGCGCAGCTTCTGGTCATCATCTAGCGCAATGATCGCGCCTTCCACGGTCTGGTGCGGCTCGGCGATCTGCTCTTTCACGTAGCCCATGTAGCGCAGGATCTGGCCCACCACCACGTCAGACGCGCGGCCGCGCTTAAGTTCCACCACCAACAGGCGCTGCCCGTCCTTGCTGACAGCGAGGATGTCGATGGGCCCGGCGTCGGTGCCGTATTGCTGGCCCACCAGCTCGCCGTCTTCCTCGTAGATCTTGAACGCTTGGGCCAGCTCGGTCTGCGCCCAGTTCTTCACCAGGAAGTCCTCCAGGTGCTTCTCCATCGCGAAGGCCACCGGGTCTTCCACCACCGGGTCGGTGGCCACGATGTTCGGCGCGGCCTGGCCGGGCAGCGCGGCCAGGAACTGCTCGATCTCCTGGTGGTGTTCGGTGATGGTGCTCACCGTGCCGATGGCGCCGGTGGAGTTACGCAGTGCCTCGCTCATGGCCGCGCGGGCAATGGTGAGCGGCAGCCACCTCACCGGGCGGCGGTGCGGCAGCACCTGGCCGGGGGCGTAGTGGTAGCCGCCTTGCACCTCGCCCACTTGGTACTGGCCGGTGCCGTCAGGGCACAGCACCACATCCCCAGCGCGGATGCCCTTGGCCACGGTCCACAGCGCACCGCAGGCCAGGCCCGCCGCGATCTTGCTCTTGTCCGGGTGGCCAGCCAGGAAAACCGGGATGAAGGCGGCGTTGAACTGCCGCCACTCCTCGGGCAACTGGACGCTCAGGTCCTGCTCGATGCCGAAGTCGGCACCGATGAAGCCACCCGCCAGGCACTCGGCGGCATGGACGCTCTGGCGGCCCAACATCACGCGGTAGTAGCTCTTGGCGGGTTGGGTCATGCGGTGGGCTCCACGAGACGGATCCGGCCGGTCAGCAGGGCTTGGGCCATGGCTTGTTTGAGGGCGCGGGCTTTGGTGAGGCGTGCCTCAAGGGAGGCAATTTCGATGTCTAGGTCAGAAAGCACCTGGGCGATTGCTGCTTGTTCTGTAGCGTCGCTGGGCAGTGTCAGTTCGAATTCCGCGACGATCTTCCAGTCCGAGCGGGGCATGTGCGTCCCGTAGGCCGTGCTTGCGGCGTCGATGAAGTCGTCACGCTGAATCGTGTAGAACAGGTAGACGTTTGATTCAAGCTCACCGCGTGAGCGCAGCACCCAGATTTCGGTAGAGCAAACACCGTCAACCTCTGCGAACCAGAACTTTCGAAGGTAGGCCCGAAGCTTGCCGAACAGCACATCACCACGCCGAAAGACGGACTTCGTCGCGGCTTGTTCGCTCTCAAAGGGCTCCTTCGACAGACGGCCGGCGCTCGGCTCCAAGTGCTCCAGCTCTATGCAGAGCGGTGGCGTGTTCAGTGCGCTCGGATTCACCCGTTCTCGACTGACGGCTGCGACATCCGCGAATGTCCTGGTGATCCAAGGTTGAACAAACCCCGGCAGCCTCCGCTTGCCGGTAAGCAATTCCTGCATGGCGCCTTGCTTGATCTGGCGCTTCTTGGTCAGCAGCTGTTCCAGCGAGTCGATCAGGGTGTCGGCGTCAGCTAGTGCCTGGCCAATCGCCCTCTGCTCCGCGAGAGGCGGTGCCACAAATGGCATCTGCGCAAATCGTCCAGCGCCGAGGTGCGCAATAGATGTTGTCTGAAGCGCGATCTTCGAAAACTCACCGCGCCGCAAGTAGCTCTCGAAGACGTACTGGGCGTAATTCGGATCTGTGCGCGGTCCAGCCCGGAAACGAACAAGGGTGTTTTGGAAGCAGCAGTTTGGCGGCTCATCGCGGTAGATGGCACTGCGCCCCACGAGCTCCAAACTCTGCCCTTCGTTCAGCAGGATGTCACCGGCGCGAAGCGCAAATCTCGCCCGCTCGTCAGCCGTGAACGGCATCTGAAGCACATCGCTTGTGTCGATCCAACCAGCAAAGACATTGGCCACGCGCAGATAGGGCGTTGGTTCTCCTTGGGCTGAAGGCGAACGCTGCCGACCGCCAAGCACCGCTCCGGCGTCCTCTACGCGGGTAAGCTGCCAGTCGACCGGGAGGTTGCTGGTCAGTGCCTTGCTGGCCTTGAACGCATAGCGAGGACTGGGCTCTTTCACATCCATACGAACCCCATCTTCGCCAGATGCCCCGCCACCCGCGCCTCCAGGTCGTTCACCTGCTGCGCCAGCTCCGGCATCGTCCGCCCATAGCGCTCGGCCAGCTCCTTCACCCGCCCGGTCAGCGCCTGGCTCACGCGGTCGAGCTCACCGCGCACGGCCGCGTCCAATGCCGCCATCCACTTGTGGTCCACCACCAGCACCTTCACCTCGTCGGGCGTCAGCGTGGGGTAGCAGGCCAGGGCCTTGGCGTCCAGCTCGGCGTCCAGCGTCTTCAGGCGCCTTTTCAGGCCGCTGGCCTCCTCCGACAAGGCCAACCACTGCTTCAACACGGCCAGCTCATCGGCCGAGTCTGCGTCGGCGGTGGCATCGAGTCCAATCTCCTTGATGCGCGACTTCACTTCCTTGTCGTTGATCTTGTCGAAGCCACCGAACACGGCATCGTCACCGCTGTGCTCTTCTTCCAGCTCGGTCTGTGCGGCCTGGGTGCTTTCCAGCTCGGCGGCCAGCCGGTCCAGCTCAGCCTGCTCGCTGGCAAAGTGGTGCTGCACCAGAAGGGCCTTAGGCACCAGGTCGCAGGCCCAGCCTTTGTCCACCGTCTTGCCCGGTGAGCCGTCCTTGTTCTTCTTGGTCTCCAGCACGCGATAGGGTGTGGCCTTCCAGCCGTCTTCGGCGATCAGGTAAGCGTCGTCCTGCATGGTCTCTGCCCAGTAGTCCATCAGGTGCTGGTAGACGGCGTAGGGGTCGATCAGCTTTTCCGCTGTCGGCTGATGTTCGTAGTGGTCCAGCAGGCCTTCAGCGCCTTTGATCAGGTCTTTCGGGTGGAAGCCGCCCTTGTCCAGCGACTTCAGGCGCTGCACCGCTGAGGCGCGCCATTGGTCGAAGTGCGCGTTCATGGTGGCGATGAAGACCTGGAACTCGGGGTGCTGGTGAATATTGGGCTTGATGGCGCCGGGCGCTACGGCCAGGTCCAGGTAGCCCGGCCGCCGGGGCTTGAACAGGGCGGCCCGCAACTGCGGGCACACGGCCCAGTAGCGGCTGAGCGCCTGCACATCGGCCTCGGGGATGCCGCCGTTCAGATGGGCATCGATGTCCTGCTGGTCTTCCGGCGTGCTGCTGTCGATGTAGCGCGGCAGGTTGAGGTTGAAGTCGTTCTTCTCGATCTCGTCCAGCCCCACCATGCGGGCGAAGCGTGGGTCACTGGCGTCCAGCGTGGTGAACGTGTCGACGATGCGGTGGATGTCGCGCTCGCGCAGCCGGTTCTTGGGGCCGTCTTTCATGAAGCCCTGGGCGGCGTCGATCATGAAGATGCCCTTGCGGGCCGATGCACCAGCCTTGTCGATGACCAGGATGCAGGCCGGGATGCCGGTGCCGTAGAACAGGTTGGCCGGCAGGCCGATGATGGCCTGGATGAGGCCGCGCCGCACCAGACTCTTGCGGATCTCGGCCTCGGCATTGCCGCGAAACAGCACGCCGTGCGGCAGGATGCAGGCGGCCCGGCCGGTGCTCTTGAGCGAGCGGATGATGTGCAGCAGGTAGGCGTAGTCGCCCTGCTTGTCGGGCGGCGTGCCGAAGCCCTCGAAGCGCTTGTACGCATCACCCACCAGCCCGTTGCTCCAGCGCTTGTCAGAGAACGGCGGGTTGGCCACCACGTAGTCGAAGGTCTTGAGCTGGTCGCCATCCAAGAACTTCGGGTCGGCCAGCGTGTTGCCTTGCTCGATCACCGCACCTGGGTTGTGGTGCAGGATCATGTTCATGCGGGCCAGGCCGCTGGTGACCTCTTCCTTCTCCTGGCCGTAGACGCTGACCGGCGTGGGCGCGGCTTCGGCCACTTTCAGCAGCAGCGAACCCGAGCCGCAGGTCGGGTCGTACACGGTGGTGTTGGGCGTCGTGTTGGCCTTGGCGATGCCCAGCACCTGGGCCATAACGCGGCTGACTTCGGCCGGCGTGTAGAACTGGCCCTTGCTCTTGCCACTCTCGGTGGCGAAGTGACGCATCAGGTACTCGTAGGCGTCGCCCAGGATGTCGTCGCCATCGGCACGGTGCTTCGAGAAATCCAGGTCCTTGGACTCGAAGATGCCGATCAGGTTGCTGAGCTTGTCGACCTTCTCCTTACCCTGGCCCAGCAGCGCGTCATCGTTGAAGTCGGCCTTGATGCGCAGGTTGTTGGCATCTTCGAGCGGGCGGATGATCTTCTTGTTGATCTGGTCGCCGATGTCGCTCTTGCCCTTGAGCGCCACCATGTCTGCAAAGCTGGCGCCTTCCGGTACCTGGATGGCTGCGAAGGGCTGGCCGGCGTACTTGTCGCTGATGTACTTGATGAACAGCAGCACCAGCACGTAGTCCTTGTACTGGCTGGCATCCATGCCGCCGCGCAGTTCGTCGCAGGAGGCCCAGAGTTTGGAATAGAGGTCGGATTTCTTGATCGCCATGTGTTGTTGTCGTTCTGCCTAGTGCGCTCGAAGCAGTCGTGCCCGTCAAGCGTTTGATTAGAGCGCACCGGAGCGCCATAGATGCCCCCGGGAATGTGTCGCCCTGGGTATCGCCGGGGCCGGTTGGTTTAGGTCAGACGGTCGCGGGCTGACCCGCGCGTTGTGGTTGGTAGTTGGCCCCGAACTCGGCCGGCAGGATGTGGCCCAGTGGCTGCATCAATCGGGAATGGTTGAATCAAGCCACCCATTTCAGGTCGCCAGCCCCACTGTCTGCTTGGTCTTCCGCGGCCTACGGCCACGGATCACCTGGGTCTTGTAGAGCCCGTTGACGGTCTCGGCCAGGGCATTGGCGTAGCGGTCGCCCTTGGAGCCGACGAACGGTTCAATGCCAAGCCCGCCGAAGAAGCCGGCCGTGCCGGACAAGCCTTATGCCGAGATCGCTGCCAGCCTGCCCGAAGGATTGCAGCAACTGCTGGCCTCGCTCGAAGACCATGTGCTCTCGCTTGGCGACGACGTGCAACGCAAGGAGCTGCGGCTCTACACCGCGTTCAAGCGCCTGAAGAACTTCGCGACGGTGGTGCTGCAGCGCAACCGGCTGCTGCTCTACCTGCACGTAGACCCCGCTGCTGCCGTGGCCAGCCTGGCCAACGCCCGCGACGTCTCTGCCATCGGCCATTGGGGAACAGGTGACCTGGAGTTGGCGCTCAGCACCCTCGCCGACCTGGACATCGCCAAGCCCTTCATCGCGGCAGCCTACGAGGGGCGGACTGGCAGAGCCAGCGCCCCTTGAGGCCCAGGCGTCAGCCCGGGGCCGCCTGATGCGCCCGGCAGTATTGCAAGCCGCCGAACCTTTCCGGTTGATTCCAGCAGAACTTGCCTTCGGCATAGCTGATCTTGGCGCCGCATGTCGCACAGATGAGGCGTTTGGGCTGCGCTTCGGCGGCGTCGGCTGTGCTGGCGCCGGGTGGCTCCGGTGCCTGGCTCGGCGGCGCCGGCC
>APMI01017105.1_pt1 | contig 11774 bp, 12 predicted proteins | sample 667938 | NCBI WGS metagenome assembly APMI01 (sample SAMN01084076, study PRJNA167559) | wastewater metagenome | biome: Wastewater | place: Denmark: Ejby Moelle, Odense | collected 2011-11-28 | reverse complement strand
GCCGGGATGCCTTAGCATCCCGGGCTCATTTATGGGGAGGGGTAAAAGAATTAGGGAGGAAGTCCATTGCCGAAAAACATAGTAGTTTAAGACGGCATAAAAATAAGTGCAATAGGGCCGGCAAATAATACCACATATGCAGTATTTTATTTAAACAGCATCAAGGCACTGCAGCAACCATCCAAAGAAATGCTATTTTAGAGCAATGCGTATGCTGGTGTTAAATATCGCCCTGGCCTTTTTATGCTTTTGGAGCATTACACCCTCGGCAGCACAGGGGTACGATATCTACTCGGCTTATGGCATTGATGATGGTTTGCCCCAAAGTAGCGTTTGGAGCGTAAAACAGGACAGGAACGGGTTTATCTGGGCAGGTACATCCGATGGGCTTTGCCGCTTTGACGGATACACATTCACAGTTTACAAGAATAATCCTGCTGACCCCCACTCGATAGTTCAAGGCCTTTACTACAAACTGTACATAGACAGCACAGGAACCATGTGGGTAGTATCGCAAAAAGGCATTAGCCGGTACAATGACGATAAGGATAATTTTACAACCGTGTTTGTTTACGCGAATAACTACCCCGCCGAAATATATACTAATATATTAGGTGAGGATGCAGCATATGTATGGGCGATAGTGTCGGGCTATGGTTTTTTAAAGATCGATAAGCATGATCACAAACTTGCTCCCATCCTGGAAACAAGCAATAAAAGAAACCTGCAACTGACGCCCAATTTTGCGTCCGGGCAAAATGGGTTTGTAAATAACAATACAATATGGATGTGCGCAGGCAATACCGGCAATATTAGCTGTTATACCTACGACATTAAAAAGAAACAACTCTCCAAAATTAGTATACCACTTGTAACCAGTATTATAAACCTTAACGACACTGAAGTAATAGCCACCAAAATCGACGGATTAATCGTGCTAAACAAAAACGACCTTACCTATAAAACACTTGACTTTTCCGATAAGGTAAAGGAAATAAGATCAAAAGATATGATGCTGTCAGGTACGGAACTATTACTCGCTACCCAATACGGACTTGTTACCGTCGATACGCGTAACTGGCAAATAATCAAAATAGTCAACTCTTTTACACCCGGAAAAAAACAGTCTTATGCAAATGTTCAGTGCCTGTATAAAGACAGGTCCGGCAATATATGGATAGGTGTTAATGGCGATGGTCTCAAAAAGCTAACGGCTCCCTGGAATAAATTCAGGCTATACTCCTCATACAATGATAGCAGTAATCTGGTAAAAGGTATTTATGCCAACAGCAAATACCTTTATGCAGCATACTTTGGGAATGGAGTAGATATGTTCGACAGGAAAAGCGGCTTCATAAAGAACCTGACCTTCAGTGCTCAATACTCTTTGCTAAGACATGTTTACGCGATCTGCACTGCAGACAGCAATACATTGCTGCTGAATATGGGAGATAGCAATATCATTTATTCTTATGACCAGCGAAGGAAGCACAGTTCCCTGAATTCCCTGTTACCGATCATAAAAAAAGCAGTTCCTGATTACAAAAATTTGATAAATTATGTTCCTTTCATTTATAAATCGGGCAACTATATATATACAGGAATGAAAGACTGCCTGATCTCACTTGATGTATCTTCGCCTAAGAATATACAAGTATGTGGCATATACCGTTTTTCAGGAAATAGAGTCACATGTGCATTCAAAGACAGTAAAGGAACAATATGGGCAGGTTGCATAAACAGCATTTCTTATCTTGACGGGAATATTCCGGTAAAGATAGCACTACCTGAAACGCTACTGGTAAAGTCAATAAATGAAGATACCAAAGGAAATATATGGGTCGCTACGATAGATGGCATCTATGTAATAGACAGCAATAAAAAAGTTGTACAGCATTACACAGAGCGTAACGGCCTGAGCAACCGATTTGTATATGGCATACTTCGCGACGATGACGGCAACATGTGGTTTAGCCATAATAAGGGCCTGAGCGTTTTCAAAGCTGCAACACACACCTTCAGGCATTACACTAAAGAAGATGGTCTGCAATCCAACGAATTCAATACCGGTGCATTTTTTAAAGCCGACGACGGAACACTTTTTTTTGGTGGCGTCAATGGGACTAATTCTTTTGATCCAAGAGAAATATCAGACAACCCCAATAGGCCAAATGCGAAGATCACGGACATAGAGGTGTTTGACAAAAAATTAAAAAGCGATGTAGCATACTGGAATGTAAAAAACATCACACTACCCTACACTCAAAACAGCCTGAGCTTTGAATTCACGGCGCTTGAATTTACGAACCCTACAAAGAACCGCTATGCCTATATAATGGAAGGTATAGATAATGACTGGATCAAATCGGGCGACAAACGGTTTGCAAGGTATCCGGGTTTGCCACCGGGCAATTATGTCTTCAAAGTGAAAGCATCGAATAATGATGGCATATGGCAGGAAAAACCTACAACAATACACATTAGCATAGTGCCGCCTTTCTGGCAACGCTTATGGTTCAGGATATTGATGGCGATACTTTTAATTGGCTGTATTACAGGTATCATCATGTGGTTGCAAAAGCAAAGCTATAAAAGAAAAATGCGGGCGCTGGAACTGCAGCAAAAGATACAAATGGAGCGGGAGCGCATATCCCGCGACCTGCATGACAACGTAGGCACACAACTCAGCCTAATCAGTAATAATATAGAATGGGTGCAGCACCCTCTAAAAACGATCACGGATGAGGAAAAATCGGATAAGCTCAATTTTGTGAACCAAACCGCAAGAGATATCATAGCAACGCTGCGGGAAACAATATGGGCACTCAGTAAAGAACAGATAACTATTGAAGAGTTCTCCGACAAGCTAAAGGCATTTGTGCAAAAGCAATTAACGATCTATCCCAAAATAGAGCTGAAGTTTTCCGAGCAAATAGCTGAGCCTATTATCCTTGGGCCATCCGAAGCTTTGAATCTATTCAGGATATGCCAGGAAGCCATTGCTAACTCATTAAAATATTCGATGGCGAGGCAGATCACTGTTGCCATAAAAAGTAAAGCAGGGAAATATTCCATTAGCATTTCCGATGATGGCAAAGGTTTTGACATTAATTCTGTAGACCCTTCGGTACAAAATGGATTAGAGAATATGAGGTACCGGGCTGATGACATAAACAGTATATTAGAAATACAAACAGAACTCAATAAAGGCACTACAGTAACAGTAAGCAGAAAATAGGGCAAATGATGTATAGCGGTAATAAACAAGCTAAACTACTTTTGTATCATGGTGTATAGAATAGCTATAGTAGATGATAAGTCACAGAACAGGATATCACTTTCCGAAAAGATCAATTACTCGGGCGAGATAGAGATCGTGTTCATGGCGCGCAACGGTAAGGATTTTCTTGACCAGCTAAAAGCCATGCCACAGAACAAGCACCCCCAGTTGGTTTTGATGGATATAGACATGCCTGAAATGAATGGCATAGAAGCGGTGCGGAACTGTCACAATCTATATGACGACATCAAATACATCATGCTCACCGTATTTGATGATGACGATAAGCTCTTTGATGCTATACAGGCCGGGGCCGACGGTTACCTGCTTAAGGAAGAACGCGTGGATACGATCCTGAATGCTATTAAAGAGGTGATAGAAAAACAAGGGGCACCAATGTCGCCCAGCATAGCACGCAAGGCATTGAACCTGCTCTCAGGAACAAAGAAGGAAGAAGCGAATGTACAAACCACGCTTAGCGATCGCGAGATGGAGATACTCAAAGGCGTAGTAAAAGGACTTGACTACAAAAAAATAGCTGATGAATTATTCATCAGCCCACATACAGTACGGACCCACATCTCAAACATTTACGAGAAGCTGCATGTATCATCAAAAGTGCAGGCAGTAAAGATGGCATTGAAAAATAAATGGGTTTAGATAAACAAGTCCATCTGGCTGCCTTTGCCAGAAACTTTCAGTTCGTGCTCCAGCAGCCACTTTTTTGCACGTAGACCACCACCATACCCGGTCAGGCTTCCATCGGCACCGATCACCCTATGGCAGGGAACTATTATCGCAATGCCGTTCTCGCCATTTGCCCCTGCAACCGCACGTATGGCTTTCACATCGCCCAGGTAGATGGCTTGTTCTTTGTAAGACCTCGTTTCACCATAAGGTATAGTCAATAAGCCTTCCCACACTTTCTTTTGAAATGGACTGCCTACAAGGTGTAAGGGCAGATCGAATGCTGTGCGCTGACCTGTAAAATATTCATTGACCTGCTTTTCCAGCATTTTGAAATGAAAATGGTCGCCCTCTTCTATGCTTTCACCGGTATGTGTTTGCAAACGCTTCATAATACTATCCATCATGCGCCTGCCATCAAAATCAAAAAGGCATATGCCCTCATCCGTAGCGCCCGCTCTCATTTTGCCAAGCGGTGTTTTCATGTATGTGATGATCATAGCTTAAATATAGTTGTTGATGATGCCGGCTATTTCATTCGCTTTGTTATATATCATAAGGTGTGTACCACCTTCTATCCAATGATCGGGCTTTACATGCTCTGACAAAATGATATGGTCGTCGGTACCATGTATGTGTATTATGTTATCGGTGTATGTTGTATTGCCCCATATCTGCATTGCCTTAAATGCCCATTTTACAAAATGGGTATCGGTATCCTTAAGAATGCTTGTCAATAATGCCTTCTCATCATCAGTTGCTGCACCAAACTTCTTGAACATAACACTGTTCGGTATCTTCATTAATCCCGCGGGTAACATGTTGTGTTTTATGAGGAACTGCATCAAGCCGCCGCCACTTCCGGCTATCTCATCTTTCGTTTTGGCACTCGATACTAGGATCACTTTCTGTGATGTCCTGATCTTTGCTATTTCTACAGCCAGCATACCACCGAAGGACACACCGAGTATTATAGGATCATCGCCCGGTATCTGTGCCGACATCTTCTGGGCATAACAGCCTATCTCATCATGCTTATCAAAGGGCACCCAGGGTATATGCACCAGCTCAGCATCTTTCAATACCAATTTTTTGAAAATACGGTAGTCAGCACCAAGCCCGCTGAGGCAATACACCTGCTTCATGAACAGAAATAATTCTATCCTAAAGATAAGTGATAAGCAGTAAAAAAATGGGGATGAAAATTGAAAATATACTACACTACTTGCTGCGAAAAATGCTCTTTCAAAACATTCATAAGGTCGGAAAGGATGATCTTATGTGCTGCAACGATCATGTTTTTGAAAGCGAGTGAATGTGATATGCCGTGGCCTATTATCACAGGACTATTAATGCCCAGTACAGGAGTACCACCGTATATCTCGTAGTTGAAATGCTCCATGAAGTCGTCCTGTACATTACGCTTTTCTTTGAACAGGTGGTAGATCGATTCAGCCAGCTTAAGCACCACGTTACCCACAAAACCTTCGCAAACCACCACATCACACTTGTCGAGGAACACATCGCGGCCCTCGATATTACCAATGAAATTAAGTTGTGGGTGCTCCTTTAATAAAGGATAAGTAGCCTGCGCAAGGATATTGCCTTTACCTTCTTCTTCACCTATGTTCAACAGGCCGATACGTGGCTTTTCGATGCCTTCTACACGCTGCATATACAAGGAACCCAGCTGCGCAAATTGCACCAGGTTCTCCGGCTTGCAGTCGGCATTGGCGCCGGCATCCAGCAGCAGGCTGAACTTGCCATCTTCACGCGGGATAGGTGAAACAATACTTGGGCGCTGTATGCCTTCAATGTTCTTCACCGTATACATAGCGCCAACCATCATAGCGCCGGTATTGCCAGCGCTAATAAAGGCATCTATCTTTTGAGCCTGCAGCATACCGAAACCTATCGCTATGCTCGATTCAGGTTTTTCCTTCAGCGCTTTAGTAGCATGCTCATGCATGTCTATCACCTGTGGTGCTTCAACAAAGGTATAGCGGAACTGGTATTTGTCAATTAAAGACAGGTAGGGAGCCGCAGTTCTGCTATCCCCAATAAGCACAAGATGTACCGACGGGTCGGTAACTTGTTCCAGGAACATCAGCACTCCTTTAACGGCTTCAGCGGGCGCGTAATCGCCCCCCATGATATCAAGCCCTATCTTCATCAATGGTATTGAAAATTGACGTTATTGATTTGATTCACCTGCTTCGGCCGGTGATTTATCAACTACTACTTTACCGCGATAGTAAAGCTTGCCTTCTACCCAATGAGCGCGATGGCGCAGATGGCTTTCGCCTGTAACAGGATCAATGCTCCATGTTTCAGCCTCAGCCTTGTAGTGCGTACGGCGCTTTGCACCGCGTTGTTGGGAGTGACGTCTTTTAGGATTTGGCATTTTACTTAGATTTTATTTCGATTTACGTTTAACTTTTTTGTCTTCCTTCAGGGCATCCAGGCCTTTCCAGATATCATTCTTTATTGTTTCACCGGGTTCTGAAAGCCGGTTAAGCAGTTTCAGAGCCTCAGGGTTGCATCCGGGTTCACCGCTCGGCTTGTCGGGGTGTACCCTTTGTAATGGTATGCTCAGCATCACAAATTCATATATCCACTTGCTGATGTCTATCACTGTCTCGCTGCGTGGTATATATACTACATCAGCATCCTCTTCTATCTCCTCGGCATCTTCACCTATCAGTTTTATCAGCAGGTCAAACTCGTCCCAAAGCCTCAGCTTAAAATCATCTCCGCAACGGTCGCATGGTACTGTTACACTGCCATCCACGTCGAAATGCAGTCGGAAAAACCCATTCTCCTTATCAAAAGCGAGTGTTACCTGTGCATCTAGGTCTCTGAAATCAGGCTCAACCTCGCGGTCCTGCATGAAACGGTCATTTATTTCGTATTGAAACTTATGAACGCCGGGTTTTAGCCCCTGCCATGCAATCTCATATTCCCGGTTATGCTTCATCGCCAGAATTAGTTACCCTTGTTTCTTTGCCCCTTTGATACTACCCCTGGTACTTAATAAAAATCAGGGGTTAACATCATCTATCTTAAAGAACTTTTTGCTATTAAATAAAAACACCATTCAATAGCCCTTGAAACGGGTTGCAAAGGTAGTAAAAATTATTCTTTCTACATCAATTTATTTCTCTTCAGCAAAAAAGAGTAAAGCACCTGCTCTACTGGCTCCGACAGGTCCACCGCTACCCTATCCACCTGGTATTGGTGGCACTTATTCTCCACCTTTTCCTGGAACTCTTTCATCCGGCTCACATATTCCTCTTTTATCTGCTGGGGCTGTAGCTTTATACGTTCCCCGCTCTCCATATCCACAAATTCATAGGGCCTGTTCTCGAATTCGAAAGCCATTTCCTGCTTTCCGTCTATTATATGAAAAAGAATTACCTCATGTTTATTGTATTTCAGGTGCTGTATAGCTGCAAACAGCTCTTCGATATTATCTGCATCGTCCATCATATCACTAAAAACTACCACAAGTGAACGCTTATGCATCTGCTCGGCCACCTGGTGCAGGGCCGCAGCGGCATTGGTCTTTCTATTTTCAGGGCTTTGCTGCATCGTATTTTCCAGCTGGGCAGTGAGCATCCGGTAGTGACTTGATGCCGACCTGCAGTCGGATATATAATTAACCTGCTCATCAAAAAGCGCGAGGCAGGCTGCGTCCAGCTGGCGCTTTAGCAACTGTAGCAGGCTGGCAGCGCTTAAGCAGGCAAATTGCAGCTTGCTCATTTTCTTTTCATCCTTGGGGAAATGCATAGATGAGGAGGTGTCTACCACGATACAGCAGCGCAGGTTGGTTTCCTCTTCAAAGCGCTTAATGAATAGTTTATCGGTACGGCCATATACCCTCCAGTCTATATGCCTCAGCGGGTCGCCGGGGTTATAGAGCCTGTGCTCGGCAAATTCAACCGAAAAGCCGTGAAAGGGGCTTTTATGCAGGCCTATAATAAAGCCCTCTACCACTTGTTTGGCTATCAGTTCCAGGTTCTCTATCAGCGATTGTTGCTTCAACATTCTTTTAATGCCCGTTTATACAGTAAAGGTAAGGCAAACAAGCAAAAGCAAATGGCCCTATGTTGCATGAATTATTTCAGAGGTTTGCGGTTTTCGAAAATTCCTATTATCTTCAACCGTTCAAATGAATCTGTACATGAAATTGCGCCCTTTCCTGATAGCGGCAGTTGCTTTCATATCTGTTATAAGTATGAGTTCCTGCTCCAGGAATTTCACCTGCCGTTGCACCTTCTCTTATTCAGGTGTGCCGGGCCTTCCTGATACTACGCAAATAGAATATACCATTAAGGACTCGAAAGCACATGCTAAAAGCCTGTGCGAAGGCGGGTCCAATGTTACCAACAAGAATGGTGTTCATACAGAAGAGAATTGCGCCTTATTTTAACAGGTACCCTCAATTTTGTTTGGCAATAAATAGCCTATTTTTGAGCCGTACTTAGTTTTTATGAACGAAGAATTTACACCAACTCCGCAAAAAAAATTCTCATTTAGTTTAAAGAGGGTTATAGGTTTTATACTGTTGCTTGCAATGGCCGCGGTATTCTTCTATTCTGCCTATACCAAGAGTGGCATAGCTTTTCACAAATTCAACCTCGTAGATAACAGCGGGGCATTCCTGTCGTTCCAATGGACATTTGTGGACCTTGGTATCAATAATATTGTAGTGGCAGGCATTATTGCCCGATTGTTTATCGGGCTCGAGCTGCTACTCGGGTTTCTTCTCCTATTCCATATATTCCTAAGGCAGTTTACTTACAAGGCGGTACTGGTAATGCTGGCTGCGTTTACCGTTTATCTGTTATTTGTCATTATTACACAGGGCAATCATGGCAATTGCGGCTGCTTTGGCGACAGCCTTGCCATGACACCGCTACAATCGATCTGGAAGAATGTGGCCATGGCGGTAGTGACCATAATATTGATGGCGATATACCCGGTAAAGCCATATAAGAACCAGGAAATAATCGCCGTGCTGTTATTTATGGTGGCTATGGTGGTTCCTTTTATTATGAATCCCATAGACCTCGATAACAAGCCGGAGGCCGCACATGAGGCCATAGACTTTGCCCCACTCTACAAGGAAGCACCCATGCCCCAGGCCGACCTGCGCACAGGCAAACATATAGTGGCCTTTATGAGTCTTACTTGTCCCCACTGCCGCAAAGCAGCCTATTTGTTGCACATCATACACCACCAGAACCCCGACCTGCCTATATATATATTATTAAGCGGATCAGCTAAATATGAAAAGGAGTTCTTCCAGGAGACCCATTCTATGGATGTACCCCACCTGCTGGTAACGGATATGGAAGCGTTTACCAAAATGGCCGGCCCTTATGTACCGGCTATCTATTGGATAAATAACAGCACTATCGAGAAGAAGTCGAACTACTTCCAACTGGACCCAAAGTATATGCGGGAGTGGCTTAAGTAGCCTCAGCAATGTTTTTCAGGTAGCGTCAGTACGCCTTTTCGGCGTCAGACGCGTTAAGAGAAACAAACCACGTACCTTTGCACACCATTTTCAAATTTTGAACACCGAAAACGACATAGAAGAAGTTTGGGATGATGATGATCCCGAAGCCGGCCATGAGGAGATCTCTGAGCCTATAGAACGCCTGCGCATTGTTACCGACAAGCGCCAGGAACCACTGCGCATTGACAAATTCCTGATGAACCGCGTGGAAGGTGCTACGCGCAACAAGATACAACAGGCACTGGATGATGGCTTTATTACAGTGAATGGCAACGAAGTAAAGGCAAACTACAAGGTGAAGGCAGGTGACGAGATAGTGGTAATGGAGACCCGTCGCCCTGAGAGCAGCGAAGTACTACCCGAGGAATTACCCCTTGATATTGTTTACGAGGACGAGGAGCTGCTGGTAATAAATAAAGTAGACGGCATGGTGGTACACCCCGGTTGCGGCAATTATAGCGGCACCCTTGTGAACGGCCTTGCCTGGTACCTGCAAAAAGAGCATATTGAGACCGAAGGCCTGCCCCGCGTGGGCCTGGTGCACCGTATAGATAAAGACACCAGCGGCCTGCTGGTGATAGCCAAGAGCGAAAATGCCATGGCCAACCTGAATGCCCAGTTCAAAAAACATACCGTACACCGTCGCTACATAGCCCTTGTATGGGGCGACCTTGAAGAAGACGAAGGCACAATAACCGGCCACGTAGGCCGCAACCTGCGCTTCCGCAAGATCATGGATGTATTTCCAGACGGGGAGCATGGTAAAGAGGCTATAACGCACTATAAGGTGCTGGAGCGCTTTAATTATGTAACCCTTGTGGAGCTAAAGCTGGAAACCGGCCGCACCCACCAGATACGTGTGCATATGCAGCACATAGGGCATCCCCTGTTCAATGATTCTACCTACGGCGGCGACCGCATTGTCAAAGGCACGGTGTTCACCAAGTACAAACAGTTTGTGGAGAATTGCTTTAAGATACTGCCCCGCCATGCCCTGCATGCCAAAGAGCTTGGCTTCACCCATCCCGGAACCCGCATGTGGATACAGTTCAACTCCGAACTACCCGATGATATGGCGCAGGTGATAGAAAAATGGCGTTCTTACGTCAATGGAATGACGAAGCAACTGAAGGATAAGCTGGACGGGGAATAATATTGTGGATTCGGCTACAATGATGTTCACCAGGAAATAACAACAGAGTAGGAAGAGCGCCCTGCTTTCTGTATCGCGTAAAGTGTACTAACTTTATTACAGTTAAAAGTCAATATGAAGCTGCTTGCCTTGATTGTTGCTGTATTGTTACCTGCCATTGGCTATGCAGATGCTATGAATGAAAATGTGTCGACGCAACCTTCACTCAAAATGCTGCTTTTTGTAATTGGCAGTATCACCTCTGTACTATTTATAAAAGGAAGACAAAACGCAGACTACCATACCGGGTATACACCGGTAGTACAGTCAGTGATCATTTCCGTTTGCTTTATATGGGTCCATTACATACTGTTGGTTGTAGATGAGCAGTCTTTATGGGAGTTTTACAGCAACTCCATCCTGCATATAAATAAGTCGTTTGTGGGTCTTTTGTGCGTGGCCTTCCTTTATGCCGGTTTTATAGCAGTGATATACTGGATCATCAAAATAGCATCAGCAAAAATAAAAAGCTTACGAGCCTGAACAGGCAAAAGAGCGCATCTTCTGCTCAAACAAGCCTATGGCGCAGGGTGTTTTTAGTTCTGTCTAAGATTAGAATGACTTTTCAATGATACTATCGCAGGCTATCCCCCCAATCGATACAGCTTCGACTCGGAACTACATGATGATATGGCGCAGGTGATACAAAAATGGCGCTCTTACGTCAATGGTATGACAAAGCAGTTGAAGGCAAGCTGGACGGGGGATAGTGCAAATTACTCAGCCGGCCTATTCAAAAAATCTTCAATCACAGGCAAAGCAACAGGCTGATCGTGCGCTGTTTTCAGGCTCATCAGTTCACCCATATAATCGCCATGCCCACCGGGAAAGATACCGATGCTTGCATGTGGCATGCGCCGGTACATTTCGACGGCGTGTTCAGGTAGTGGTACATCCTTATCCCCAAGGAGTATCAGTGTGGGATTTTGTATAGCAGCTATCGTTTCATCGGGTATGTCTTTAAAATGCAGCATCCTGTTGGCGCATTGGTTGAACATTGTGTGTAGCGCCTCTTCGCTGGGATTGATGGATAAAAATTCCTTTGCGTAAACATCGGGCATATCATTAAAGTCAGGATTGTCAAAGCCTTT
>APMI01010541.1_pt1 | contig 11774 bp, 14 predicted proteins | sample 667938 | NCBI WGS metagenome assembly APMI01 (sample SAMN01084076, study PRJNA167559) | wastewater metagenome | biome: Wastewater | place: Denmark: Ejby Moelle, Odense | collected 2011-11-28 | reverse complement strand
AATGCAGCTTAATTCAACTATTAATAGAGCCACTCCTAGATACATTGATGAATCTAATTAAAATGAGATGCAGAGTTTGCATTCGCAAGGAGCGAGTAGTTTTACTGAGAATTTACAAGTGACTATGATCGATAAACTAATAAAATTTTAAGTGTTAAATACTAAAAATGACAATCAAGAAAAAATAAATAATAGAAACGATATACACGATGATCGTAGTTCATGTAGTCACACAAACATATTCTGTATTTTAAATTTGAACCCAAGTATGTCACAGTAACAACCCCACTAATTATTACTTTTTGTCAGTTCAAACAATAGAATTCTTGGCATTGATTCACTTTCTAGAGATATAATGGAACTATGGGAAATAAATGCTGCTCAAACTATAGTCACTCTTGATGCCGCATGCTCTGATGAAGGGTCTTGCTATGTCATATGCGGGTGTCGCAGTGGTCGATTATACATTAGGATTGATTGGGAATAAAATCCAAAATTCTATGACTGTGGCAGTGAAATTGTGGATGCTAAAATATCAAAAGATTGCTCATATTTACTGGTTGCTACTAAAAGCAATTATTTGTTATTCTTTGCACAGGTTAATAAAGTATTCACTTCACCTCGAAAATTGTTGTTTGAATATGAGACTCCATGTTCGATTAATTTCTTAGACAATTTCAAATTTTTCTTGATTGTCACATCAGCTAAGAACTGTTACTTAATATAAATTCCGCAACTGAAACACAAGAAACTTCATAAATAGACTTAAAAGATCAGCATATCAAAAATTAGTATTAAATACCCTTATGTAAATCAAAAAATGGATTCAGCAGTACTTAAAGGAGTTTAACAAGCACAAAATAATTCAGGTAATCAAAGCAGAAACAATATAAATTTTTCAACGAGTATTTTGGGTGGAAATATGAAATTTTCATTAATTTCATATAATTTACTCTCTAATAATTTATATTTTTTCCCAAGCCCATCGGCACTATAACGCAACACATTTACAATTTTAAATGCTCATAAATGCCCTATAGCTCACATGGTGGTAAACGAGCATCAGAATAAATTCTACACATTGGGAGACTGTGACAATATGCTGGTATAATGGTCAGTATTCACGAACAGATTCCAGGACAGTCAAGCTTTATAAAGAACAAAATCTCAGCGACACAGAAATAACAACAATAACAATAGAAACCGTAATAATTATTAATAATACAATGATGATGACTATGAAGACTCACATTATAGGAATATACGATCAAAATGTAATATTCAGCCCTCGAACGTTTATCTCAATTTCTAGGAAATGTAGCAGTACGATAATTTTGAACAGTTTATCAACAAAACTACCAATCTAAATATGAATAGTGATGATAATACTGGCAGAAATGGATCAGGGAATATCAGTAAAAGTGGGCAATTATACTATTTTAAGGGCACTAAATTGCAGAAAATTAACTAGAATATATAGAAATATTATTAATCATACATATCTGAAGCAAAGAAGAAAAGTATAGCATTCATAGACAGATCAAAATAAAAACAGATGGTAAGCCAGAAACAAATTCAAAGTGATGCCATAATTAATGACCCATCATCATCAAATACAAAGCAATAATAAAAATAAATAAAACAAAGTAATCCTGCAGCATTTGACTAAACTGATAAATAATCATTTAATAAACGAGCACCTGGAGTAAGTCTACATGCGGAGTAAGTTTACGGATTATCCACTATTAACAAAGATTCTATTTGTTATTGTAATGGCAGTAATGGGGATTAAGTGCTTGGCTATAACTCCAGGTTTGTTATCAGAATGAACATTAAATAGAAAATGCAAATTCTATATTAACTTACTAGTAAATGCATCAATAATGTTATAAGACTGCAGTATGCTCCTAATTATATGCTTTACACTGTTGTTGAACTTAGGCCTCGAGTTTATGTGCTTTAGTTAAATACTGATGCTTGTGATATCGGTCCAGTGCCTAAAAATAAGTGTATTCAGACTACACATGAGAAAGGTATTATGCATATGACAGCTCGTGATCAATTTGTGCTCAGTTACGGTATTTCTTAAAAAGGATACAGTCTAAATTTACACAACTTCATGACAGGTTAGCTTATACTGAATTCGTACACTGACATTAAAGTGTCTAAATTTTTAGTATTGCCAATTAACAACAATAATAGTGGTCGTGGCTCATCTAGACCTGCAAGTTTTACAATGGTTAGTTTGCCTGAAGTACGAGTTTGGCAATAATTGTATCCTTCTGAACCAATAGCTTTAGCAACATCAGGCTGCATTTTACCCAATGGACACGATATATTATTAGGGCTCGATAGTGGCAAATTGTTGATTTTAGACACGCGTAAAAGTGGAGGACTACATTAAATATAATCAAATGCTCATTAAAAAGCTATTGATTTTGTTGCTGTTAAAGGTATGGACTGCAATAATTATGTCAGCAATGATGACAGTTTCGAAATTGTTACAGTAGGTCGAGACTAAAAAATCAAAATATGGAGCAGCAGTTTCGAAGTTAAAGTGCTTATTTAGTTTAGGCATAAAGACAATCTTGTGTTTATTGGATAGAACAATAAAGAGCTATTAATGTTGGAGAATATTGTAGCTAAATCTTTAGACATATATAAAAATAAGTTATTACTTGCTCTTAGTTCTGGCCATATATCTGAGATATAGTTATAGAATGCAAAGATGACGATAGCTAAATCAAACGATATCTCAACATCAAAGCATGCAAATAATACAAGCAATATTTCATAGAAATCATTTACAAATCAGTCAATATCAAACTAGCTGCAGCAACAATAACTGACTGAATAACAGATGTCATAGTTTTCGATGGATCAGAGTAACAGGCATGCCAACTGTTACGGTAGGACTAAGTTCAAATGGACTAATATATTCCATATCCATATGATCAGCAACAATTATAATAGGAGAAAGGTTACAGCCAATAGTAATAATATTGGGAAACAGAATATTATGAATATGACTGGGCATCCTAATAATCGCAATCAGATCATGATGGCATAATCTAATAATAATAGTGCTAATACTGGCAATAGTTATAAATAAATTGCTGAGTAACCATGGAAAGCACAATATTTTACCATCAACAATTTGTACCCATTAATAGCAACCTGTGGAGAAGATAATCAGGTTATAATTCGCAATTATGAGACTGGCCAAGTTGTATACAAGTGCTATTATTAAAAATAGAGAGTTTAAGCTGTTAAATTCTGTAAACGAGGCACTAAAATAGCGATTGGGTTCAACACTGGAGACATTAAATTGTATTAAATAAAAGTCTACAAAGACACAATGAACACTAATTCCGACAATATTAACATAAATATTGGCAATATGAATGCAACAAATGTAAGAAACAACGCACGAAGCAATACTTATATAAATAAGAAGGGTAAGATAGACAATGTGATACTAAAATTGTACCAAACTATTTAATAATGTGAGACAAACAGTTAATCGCAGAATATAGGGAAACAGGCATCAAAATATCCGCATTCAGACTCAAGTAAAGCCGACCAATAATCCTCACATAACAGTAACAGTAACCAGAAACAGTACATAAAACACAACCGCAATAATAATAATAATAGTAATATATCTTATGACAGATTCAAAATAGTAAATATATAATTTTCATAATGCTCAAAATATCTAGCTGTGTCGTATATCTACATGTATGACCAAGTAACACAGAGATGTCGGTCCAGTATCGCCATGTACAAAATTAGGCAGTCTTCCAAAGTAGGCACCATCAACAATATCGCACATAATAATATTGATGTATAAAGAGACAGAGATTAAGAGAAAATGAGCATGAAAAATATACAAAGCTATGATTAATTATAGCTACAATACTATGTTAAAGTAGGAGCCACTATACACATCCAATCTGGTGATCAAGATATGAATATGACTCATAGTTCCAAATACATTAAAAGTGCATATTTTATGACATTCATGAAATAAAGTCAACCGATAGATAATAATAATCATGAAAATGTTGAGAGTGGACGAAAATTGAACATCCCGAAATCAAATTTACAGCCTATGAAAGCACAGGTGAATCAGAAATTCTAACGATCACAGATGTACTTGTTATTCTATGAACAATATATCGATATGAACAAACAGCGAGTGCACAACGACAATAAAATAAAGTTAAAAGTGTATCAAGTATAAGATGGCCCCAGTGTGAAATAGGACTATAATATAAATTTATTGAAATGGAAATTCCCACATTTTGTTGATGCTCGTGCTGTGCAAGGAGTCATTGAATGCAGTACACAAAATAAACGAAATTCTAATGGCAATAGTAAACAAATTTAAGGAACTAATCAAGATTAAATCAGATTTGCAGCTAACTAAGATAAAGCTGAATTAAGTGTTATTGTGAGTGACATGCTTATATATGATTAAATGGTAATTTATGGAGATACTAATGGGAAAATACATATCCTTAAAATTAATAGCTTGCATCAAGATAAAAATCAGTCTGAAAATTAACAGAAACCATAAACAGCAGTATCTTCATTGGCTAATAGATTAGAACTATCTGAAATGAGTTTATCAAAAACATATAATTCAAACATAGGTCCAATTTCACAAATTGAGTTATCCTCAGATCGACGATACCTATTTGTGAGCGGTACAACAGATAATTGTATTGTCAAATATAGAATAAAAGCTGAGAGGTCAGACTAAGATTTAGATAGCATTTGTTATTCATTGAATTTTAAGGATGTGCATGGAGAATATATTTGCAAGTCGAAGTTCTATTAATTTTTGAACAGCATTGATCCTATTCGTGAATAAATTAGTGAAATTATGCTTGATGTCTAAGATCATAATAAAAATAACTGTAAAGGTGTCCAACTTGAGCCTATGCGCATATTTGGAAGAAGAGCCTTCGACAGAAGAAATAATCTGTTTCAAGATAAACGAGGAAATTTAATATACAGTTTGGGTCCAAACATAATAATATAAAATCCATTAAACCCTCTTTTGCAGACTCACATCCCTGTGGACCCTAACCCTTACTCAAATTCTCCTCAAATATCGTGCATGTGTTACAGTTGTGGGTATTTGGTGGCATCGACTTAGGAATAAAATAGTCGTCTATTTGTCTGGGATATCAGTTCTAAAACTTGTCTACAAGAATTATGTTTAAGCAATTTCTCTATCGTGTACCATATGGCGCCTGTTTCAAAATAGAAAATAATATTTGTCTATGGCATCAACTATCTGTATGAGCCTTTCTTTCAGCTTATCGATTGGGGATCTGCCAAAATTTTAGGAAGTTACTCAGGTCTGTATTCAGGAGTATGGAAAATCAAAGATGTATGTCAGGTGAGCAATCTGGCAGTGGCATGCATTTCAAATACATTTAAATCAAGTCTCGATTTTGTATCATGCGGAGTGCAGCACTTAATGCACTGGACTTACACTGCTGAAAATCTTCAATGTCAGACATTTGGACTCGCTGACTTATAAATGAAATAAATTACGTTCATGTGTGTGAGTAATTTGAGTGAAATTATTATTGCAGGCGCTGAAAATGGGATAATTTATGGGTTTTCTGGGTTACAATGTGTGCTACAACTGAAAATGCATATGGGACCCATCAGAAGTATTGTACTCGATTATGGAATTACTTAAGGCAACTCTTACGCATATAGTAATGTTATGGTGTATACTGGAGGCATGGATGGCAAAGTATGCGTATCAGGAATCTCACTAGATGAAAACTAAAATTATGTTATTCGTAAATTATAAGAGTACTCTATAAAATCAAGACAATCTAAAGCTTCTCATATGGCATCAGCACATAAATAATCAAGAATGAAAAAGTTCTCATCAAATTAAATTGAGCCTTCGATGATTTCAGCATAGTCAGACATAATTTTAGCTGAAGAAGATATTCAATCTTTGGTCATCTCAAAATGTCTTTAAACAGATCAAAATACTAAAATTCCAATGGTTAATATTTATATTGGTACTCGGTCAGGAAATATTTTATTAGTAAAAAGACAATCAGTGCCAAGCATAATATAAAATTCAAACAGTGGCGTAGGAAATCGTAAACAAATCGGTACAAGCAATAATCTGAGCAACATATAAAGCACAAAGCAGATTTCAAGACGCAACAGTTCAGGTGGTGCACACTCAATGCAGAAATTCGCAATAACTGGCGAACCCACACTAATTACTTCTTGCCATGACAACGATACGATTTCAAGTTTAGTATTTTCTGAGCAGAACCCAAATATATTCTATTTACTGACATCATCAGGAGTGCTATAAGTTTGGTTACTTTTAACAATGAAACGTATTTTTATTTACAAACTATCGCAACAAGCGAAGAAAATATTTACATTCGGGCAGTATGTGATCATTTGCTGTGAGAAAAGTATCAGAACAGTGAAAATAGATCTCGAAAAATTGAGTGTTAATTATGTGACGGCTATGTCTAAAGACTACGATGGATCTATTACTGATTGCTGTATGTCTAAAATTGTATAAGAGCAGCAAAATACAAATACAAACTCTAACGCTCGACCAACAAATAGTAAGAGTAATAACAAAAACGAAAGTCAAGAGTCAGAGGAGGGTAGAACATAAAATAATAATGACAGTAAAGCCGGTAGGAACATAATTGGTAAAATGAGTACGTAATATAAAGACAAAGGAAATAAAAAATTCATATATTTTGTGGTGAGTCTTAAGAAATCATAATTCAGTGAAATACTAATTTCAACTATAACGCTACCAAATTAATAGAGTGAAGTATAATCACAGTACTCATCATAGCCTCTTCTAGACCTCAAATTTTCAGTTCTTAATTTAAAGTACGAACTCTAATTTATGGATTTCAGTGTCGATAACAAATACTTATTGTTTAAGGACAGTTTTGAAGAGTTAGGGATGGTAAATTTATAAAATTTCAAAAGAATCAACACTATCTTTGTTGAAATGGGAATTTAGTGGTAAGGCGAGGGAATCAGAATCAGTCCTAATGGGCAGATGATTTATTGCTCATACAGTAGAGAAAATAGAATCACTGTATTAAGAAGAATCAGTAAAAAGTAAATAATAGTCGGTGATGAAATGGGAACATTAAGAATATTTGAATATCCATGTCCTAATGACAAAATTGGAGAACTTCATACACAATGCTACACATCACATATGAATTTCATCAAAAACATAGAAATTCACCCAACACTTCCGTTTGCTTTGACGACTTCAATCTACGATAGCTCTCTCATTTTATGGAAAATTATAAGAGGCAATGAACACGAAGAAAATTCAAATTGATGAACTTCTAAAAGATTTTGATAAATTAACATTATTTTTCTTCTACTATATTTGCATGGTCATTATAAATAATAATTGTATAACAAATTTTGATATTATATTCTCGATAATTATAAAACATATTGCGATAACAATGCGGCACAGGGAAGCATGGATTTCAGACAGCAGTAACAAGCGAGTGAAACAAATAAAATAATAATTTCAAGCAGCACTCACTGAACAATCCAAATAGTCTAGAATTAACTATTACGATTTTCTATTGATAGCTAAGAAGCTGTCATTCAGGTTCGAATAAAGCTCACATTTGATGGCATTGAAGAACTTCTTCTCCAAGAATAAGAATTCTATTTTGATTAAGAAACTTGTGGATACTCTTTGCGTCAATCAATAGTCCTTGAACTCTAAAGACGATAAAATGTACACTAGATTCTAGATGTAGAATTGTTAAATTTAATGTTCCTGAAAATGATTTCGCACCTATCAAGGAAGTCACCAATGAAGATTAAGACTAACGTACATTTTATAATATCTAGACTATCACCATGGTAGCGATTATGACTAGGATTAAGACAATTAGAAATTTGGAAAAATTGGCTCAGCTGTATAAGGCGATTAGAACAACCAAGAAATCAACGAGAAAATGACGATAATTTTATCAATCAAACTAGAGTAAATGGAGAAAAAGATTAAATTATTGACTAATCAATTTCATTATCCAAATATATTCACTGTATTCGATGCTCACCCAGAGTAGAAAATAACTTACTAAGTATTCCGAGGAGGTATTTTAACAATAATCTCCGACATCAAAGATAAAATTCGAATTTCTGAAGATGACATCAAAACATTATTTTTTATTCTAGACAATGGAGAAAAAGGACATGTGACAATTGAAAATATTCATGAATTACGAAACATATAACAAATCAACTAGAAGATGAAAGTGTTCTATCATTCTAGAATTAATCGAGATATGGTCAAGAACACTTTGTTTAAACTAGGACGCGTTAAAAATAGCAGTATACAAATTTATCAACTTAAAAATGCATCAGTGTTAGAATTTCAGCAAATTTAATAACAAATTGTCAATGAACCGATCAAAGTTAATTTAAGAAAGAGAATTCCACATTTTGGTCCTTTGAAAGGAGCAGCTGCGAAATGGAAGTAGAAAAAAGGAGATCGACATTATACCTCTACGGATTTAAAATACCCACAACATAGTCAGTCAGGAAGCTTAAGCGCAAATAAAAGAACAATAGGGACTGCATTAATTGATAAGTAAAGGTAAAAAATAGAGAAAATTCTACGCAATTCGAAGTAAGACAAGAAGAAGGATAAGAATGGAGAAACTGTAGCTAGTAAACTTCGAAGTCTTTTCATTCATAAAGTGATACTTCCTAGATAGAAAATGCTAGAATAATAAAAAATGAAATACGGACGAGGCAAGCAAGGGGACTATCAGCTAGCAATCCGACCGTTGAAGGACACCCAATGATAATTTAAAATTTTCGTTATTTTTTTGCGATATCATTTAGATTTAGTGGGATTTCGATGTTATTAACAATTATAGAGACAAAATCAGTTAATTTATAAATAAGAATAACTTATTGACATAACAAATGAAAATCACAAAAACAACACAGAGCTCACAGCATACCTCATCCTTGAGCAGCTATAGTAACTCACAACACTCAATTACTTCTGCTACCTCTGCTACTATTGAGCCTAAGAAGAAGTTTGAGATTTCTGGTACCGAGTTCATCGTGGATGCTCGCTATGATATAATCAAACAGATTGGCTCAGGGGCTTATGGAGTTGTTGTTTCTGCTATCGATCGTAGCATTAATCAGAAATTCGCAATCAAAAAAGTAATTATTCCTTTAATAATTTAGGTCATAAATGCTTTTGATGACTTGATCGATGCCAAACGTATTGTACGATAAATTAAACTGTTAAGTAAAATATTATTTACACAGAATTTTTCAAGCATGAAAACATCATCGCAATTACTGACCTTCTTAAACCAGCAGCACGCAAAGGCTACAACGATATTTACATTGTAACAGAATTGATGGAAACTGATCTTCATCGAGTAATTTACTCAAAACAAGAACTTTCTCTCGATCATATCAAATATTTCGTATACCAGATTTTGAAGGGCCTAGCTTATATGCACTCGGCCAATGTGATTCATCGAGACTTAAAACCTTCCAATCTGTTACTCAACAAGGATTGCGATTTAAAAATTTGTGATTTAGGACTTGCTAGAGGATATAACGAGGAAGCCGAATAAAAAACAGAGTACGTGGTCACTAGATGGTATCGAGCACCTGAAGTCATCCTTAATGCTAGTGAGTACACTAAAGCTATCGATATTTGGTCAGTCGGATGCATTATAGCAGAACTTCTAGGCAGGACTCCATTGTTTCCAGGCTAGGACTTCCTCGACCAAGTGCAAAGAGTTATTTCAATTCTAGGAACTCCATCCGCAGAGGATATGAAGTATATAGGAAACAAGGATGCTATCAAATACATTAAATCATTACCCAAGCGTACGAGACAGAGATGGGATAAATTATTCCCCATAATCACTCCTGATCTAGCAGATTTACTGACTCAAATGTTGAGTTTCAACCCAGACAAAAGAATTTCTGCAGAAGAGTGCCTTTAACATCCATTTTTCGAAGAGTACGCGGATGAAATCAAGGATATTAAGCCTAGCAAATATGTGTTCGACTGGTCATGGGATAATTTTGAACCAACCAAAGATCTACTGCAAAATATTGTCTATGAGGAGAGCTTAGTGTACCATCCCGAGGCCAAGAGCATCGCAGTTAAGAAATAGAATGTAATTAAGGATCCTCTAAAGAAATACAAAATGAGCCGTCAATGAAATTCATAAATTTATTTCAATTAATAAACTATAATTATTATATTTTGATATCTAAGTTTACACAAAATTTACATCATAAATTAATAGAATATGTGCATTGATTTAAATAATCCAAAAGTGTATATTATTCGAGGCCAAGCTTATCTATTATATGAGCAAATTTTAAAATAAAATCTCGTATAATTGATCAGATATAGGGACATGAGTTATGATGCTTATGTTTTTTACCATATCCATAATAATGGCCGCAATTGACACACACAGTTCCCAAATATACACAATCTTTGCCTTATTTGCCCATTCTGCGAAACATGATTAAACTTTTGCCTGCACTATCCTTATAAAAGCATATTTAATTGGCTCGATATCTGCCGTCAACTTCAGGCAGCTGACTCCAAAATTATTGGACAGTAGTCAGTTATTTGCAATACCGACATTATTATTAATCTTATTCCTCCATCTATGCAAGTATGTCTTATATCATCTTTTTAGTCTGGGAGTTTGTGTATGATGTTGCGATTTTTTGAACACCATTCACAACGCTTTGTACTGTCCTGGCACCTAGATCTATCACAGTTGGAACTGCTGTTATCAGTACGAATGCTAACATATTTTACTTTTTATATAATGTAAAGAAATATTTATATTCATAATTATGAATTTTAATGTTATCGGCTTTAAATCTATTTCGGAAATGAGTTATTTGGTTTTGAATTCTCTCGATTAATGGAAAGTATGTATAGAAATTACAGATGAATAAGCTTGATCAAATTAAAGTCACCCCTTTAATAATTGTAATTGTAATTATATGTATAGCAATCATTCCAATTATTCACTGAGATCCCACAACATATCACGTAATTCGACACCGACGCGAACACAACTGTCATAGAATTTCGGTTTGGTTAGACCTAAACTACTGAGTACAAATCCAACCCCATAATAGTTGCATAGTAAAAACATGAAGGAATAATAATAATAAAAATACAAATGCAGATATTATGATAGGTAGTACAACAAAAGTAATAGTCATAGTAATGCTAAATCTGAAAATAACTATTGTATAAATAGACGATATGATAACAGCAACTTGTATCATCATAAGGATAACTAATAAGAGTATGTTCACACTAATTACAGAGTTCGAAAGACAAACTATTATCAATTTCATAATAAAACAAGCCAGTAACGAGAAAGCGCATAAAAGCATAACATAAGTAAAACAAAACAAGCCAGTAACGAGAAAGCGCATAAAAGCATAACATAAGTAAAACATAAGATATTAAATCAGTATATTCAATACATAATAAAAGACCAACAAATGTAAGTCCATCATCACAATAGCACTCTTTATCAAGTAAAAGCCAAGCTATTACTCGTACGCACATGATGGATAACAGTATTCATGCTAATAAAATACTGAAAATGTAGAAATAAATGGAACTGTTACCAATAAATAATGCAAAATTCATGAATTACTAATAAAATTTGAAATTAAAA
>APMI01010986.1_pt1 | contig 11775 bp, 10 predicted proteins | sample 667938 | NCBI WGS metagenome assembly APMI01 (sample SAMN01084076, study PRJNA167559) | wastewater metagenome | biome: Wastewater | place: Denmark: Ejby Moelle, Odense | collected 2011-11-28 | reverse complement strand
AATGATCAATCGTGAATAGTGAATCAAAGAAATCCTTACTTTCAATCAAGCTGACAGGCACCTTTATTTTTGATACATGGAAAGAAAAAAATTTCTTGGTTCACTTCTGCCACTGGGCGCTGCATTTACCTCCATGGCGGCCGGCAGCATGATAGATGATGACCCCGAAAGGATTACTGCCATTCCTCCTTATTTAAAAAAAGGAGATTTGATTGGCATTACCTGTCCTGCTGGTTTTATCAGCAATGAAGACATTCAGCCGGCAGTAAACAAACTAAAGGAATGGGGTTTCCAGGTTGAGGTTGGCGAAACAGTTGGAAAAAAAGACGGCACATTGGGCGGTACGGATGATGAAAGAACCAGGGACCTGCAGCGACTGCTGGATGACAAAATAATCAAGGCAGTATTGTGCGCAAGAGGCGGTTACGGTGCTGTAAGAATTATTGATGCGCTGGATTTTACCAGGTTTGTACAACATCCAAAATGGATCATCGGTTTTAGTGATGCAACGGTGTTACATTGCCACCTCAATAGAAATTTTGGCATCGCTTCTATCCATTCAAAAATGTGCAACAGTTTTCCGGCAGACTGGAATGCGGCGGAACAGGTACAGCGTGATACGATCGATTCCATCAGGAAATGTTTGACCGGTGAAACAATGCAATACAATGTAGCGCCCAATGTAACCAACCGGCCGGGCAAAGCAACCGGAGCATTGGTAGGTGGAAATTTGAAAACGATTGAAACGCTGGCGGGCAGTAAAAGCGATCTGAATACAAATGGAAAGATATTGTTTGTAGAAGATACCGGCGAATACCTGTACAGCATCGACCGGATGTTCTGGAATCTTCAGCGCACCGGCAAACTGGAGAAACTAAAGGGCCTTATCATTGGTGGTTTTAAAATAAAAGCTTCGGAAGATCCGGCAGAGGAATTCAATAAAAACCTGCAGGAGATCGTACTTGAAAAAGTGAAAAAATTCAGTTATCCCGTTTGTTTTGATTTCCCGGTTGGTCATCAAAAAAACAATGTAGCGCTCAAATGTGGCGTTAAACATTTACTGTCCGTTACAACAACAGGTTGCAGTTTAAGAGAAATAAAATGATCAAACTTCCTCCATACTTAAAAAAAGGTGATACTATCGGCCTCACTTGTCCTGCTGGCTACATGACCAGGGAAAAAGCAGCGAGCTGCATTGCAACCCTGCAGCAATGGGGCTTTACCGTAATGGTCGGCAACACCCTGGGCAGTGCCTCTGACAATTATTTTTCAGGAACCGATGAAGAGCGGTTAACGGAATTACAGGCCATGCTTGACAGTGAGCAGATCAATGCCATCCTCTGTGGACGTGGCGGCTATGGTGTTAGCAGGATCGTTGACCAACTGGATTTTTCAAGATTTAAAAAAAATCCAAAGTGGATCATCGGTTACAGCGACATCACGGTGTTGCATTGTCATATTCCCGCCAGGTTAAAAATTGCCACCCTGCATTCTCCAATGGCAGCAGCTTTTAACGATGGTGAAAACAATAACGAATACATTCAATCATTGCACAAAGCCCTCACAGGCAAAAAATCCACATACAGATCCGCCGTATTTTCCTTTAACAACAAAGGAACAGCGACCGCCGAATTGGTCGGCGGAAATTTAGCATTGCTGGTGAACATGATTGGCACCCCGTCTGATATCAACACCACCAACAAACTGCTTTTTATAGAAGATATTGGTGAATATATTTACAGCATCGACCGAATGATGTACCAGTTAAAACGAAGCGGTAAACTCGACAAACTGGCCGGCCTGGTCATTGGTGGCTTTACGGATATCAAGGATACAGAGCGCCCTTTTGGAAAAACCGTTTTCCAGGCACTCCATGAAGTAGTAAAGAAATATCAATATCCCATTTGTTTTAATTTTCCTGTTGGCCACTCCAATGAAAACTATGCCCTGAAGGTGGGTGCCACTTATAAACTAACTGTTACGGCTAAGCAGGTTCAGCTTGCCGAACAATGACAACAATTTGGTAACATTGAAAATTTGGACCTGCCCCTTTTATCACTATAATTTTGTGAAAAATGAACAAACTTTCACAACAGGAGTTGTGGGAAAAAATTCAAAACTTTAGTTTAGACGACCCTTACTCAAGTTACCCACTCTCCAAAAAACTAGCTCAGCAAAACAACTGGTCGGTTTCTTTCACTCAGCAAGCCATTGAAGAATACAAAAGATTTATTTTTCTCTGCTGCATTTCTCCCATAGGCGCTTCCCCTTCTGAGATCGTAGATGAAGTATGGCACATGCACCTGACCTACACCCAAAATTACTGGATTGATTTTTGTAAAAACACGCTGCAACAGGACCTCCATCATCATCCAAGTAAGGGCGGCCCTGAAGAAAAATTAAAACATGTAAACTGGTACGCTGAAACCTTAAAACTGTACGAAGCAACCTTCCAATCAGCGCCACCAGCCAGTGTCTGGCCGCCAGCCAACGCTGCTTCTTCAACCATTGATGAAGATATTTATGATGCGGCATTTTTGAAAAGAGTGGTACTTATTTTTTCAGTTGCACTACTCATCTTTATACCAGCTGTCAATTTGTATCACAGGAAGGGACCAGATTTTCTACTTTATTATTCCATCATTTGTATGGCCGGGCTCGCCATCACCTGGCTTACCCAGAAGAATAAAGAACAGCGGCTGCAGCAGATCATTTTTGCCAATATGCCGCAGCAGTTTACGGTGTTTGAGATCACCAGGTTCATCCACGGTCCACACCGATCTTATCAAACAGCACTGGTAGACCTGCTCAAAAGAGGCATCATAGAAACATCCGGCAGCGGGTACAGGATACTGGATCTTCCATTGTCACAGGAAGCCGCAGAAAAAAATCCTTTGCTGCCTGCATTGATCAACGGTTACAAAAACGGCGACCCGTTTTCATATCTCGAAGGACTTGGGCTCGCAGACAGTGATGCCTTGAAACATCCATCCTTTGAAAAACTGCAGCGCTTTTCTCAAAAGGTAGATTACCCAAAATTGATCATTCCGGGTATTGTGTTGCTGGCCGGAATAATAAGAATGTTACAGGGAATCGCCAATGACAAACCAGTGGGCTTTTTAATAATGATGATGGCAGTCTTTGCCGGGATCAGCCTGCTGATCTTATCCATGTTCTCTTATACCAAAATGGTAAAGGATATGGTAGAGGAATTCTGGGAACGTCAAAATGCAGCGGGTGCCAGTGATAATGTGGTAAACAATTTTTCGGTCCTCGGCACCGCAGCCGTTGCAGGGTTTGCTGAATATGCTTTCCTGAGCAGCGACTTTAATTACTATACTCCACAACATCAACGATGGAACGGCAGTGACTGGACCAGCGTATCATCCTGCGGTGGAAGCAGCGGCGGCGGCGGTTGTGGCAGTGGTTGCGGAGGCGGAGGATGTGGCGGATGCGGTGGTTAATCCTTTTTCAATACACTATCCAGCTTTTGATGAAAGAGGTCGAAGTCATTCAGGTTATGATGTGTGCCGCCTTCAATTGTAATAAATTGATCTTTGGGCTTCAACACTTCTTTTAATTTTTTAGCAGAGCGGTAAGGAATAACACCATCATCTGTACCATGAAAAATTGTGACCGGGCACTTTACTGTTTCAAGAAATTCATTAGTGGGTATTTTATAGTTGGCCATTCTTTCCGAAGGATAAATGGGCGCATAACAACTGAACAGGGCAGGAATGCTGTAGTAGGGTGTTTCGAGGATCAATTGCCGGGCAGTATTGCCCGAAGCAACATAAGCAGCAATACCGGTGCCGAATGATTTTCCATAAATAATGATACTGTCTGCATGATACTTTGTGGCTGCCATTTTATACAACTGCTCCGCCTGGCGATACAATAATTTTTCATTTCTTGCACCGATACTTTTACCAAAGCCGGGATAATCTTCCATCCAAACTTCATATCCATTTTTGGTAAAGTTGGCAGCATATTTTGCATAGCGGCCAATGTTCTCTTTGTTACCATGAAAGTAAAGCACCACACCTCTCCGCACTGTATTTACCGGAAAGAATTTTACCAGGTTAATGGTATCTGTTTTATTAAAGGGCAGATCCATTTCTTCAAACGGCACCTCAAATTTCCAGGCAACATTGCGTTCAATTTTGGTGGGATGAAATAAAAAATGATCCTGCAGGTAAAACAACGCAATGCCGATGACGGCATAGAACAGCGTAATTACTTTGAGCCAGCGAAACAGGATTGTCTTTCTTTTATTGTTCATATCATTTTGTTAATAGCCCGGTTAACAGTTTGGAATCGATCAACGCTTAATGAAAAGCACATCGCCGCAAAGTTTTTACAGTGCTAAAATATCCCTTAAAAAATTATGGTATTCAGGAAAGGAAGGCAGGTTATTGTGTCCCCCACCCTGTATCCGTATCAATGTGATCTTTCTTGGATTCAAAGCCTGTAATTTCTCACTCTGGCTGATCGGTATCAACCAGTCTTTGGTGCCATGGATGATATAGGTATGGCAGTTTACCCGGGTGATCCATTTATCAGTACGCAAATGAAAACGCAATACAAACTTTACCGGCAGTATTGGCAAAAACCGTTGCACTGTTTTCCTGAAATTGAAATAAGGTGCATCCAGTATCAGGTATCTTGGTTTGTTGTCGCTGGCGATCTTTGTGGCAAAACCGCTGCCAAGGCTTCTTCCATACACAAGGATGTGATTTTCATGGTAGGTAGCTGCCAGTGTATCATACACAAACTGCATGTCGTTCAGCATATCTTTTTCATTCCGCTTACCGGTACTTTTTCCAAAGCCACGATAGTCTACCAGCACAACATCATAACCATAGCGTGAAAAATCTTTTGCATATTTTGCCCACCCTTTGATGCTGCGGCTGTTGCCATGAAAATATAAAATCAATCCATGCGGCTTTGGAACATGAAAATGCAGGCCATTGATGCGTACGCCTTCCTCCACATCAAAAAATAATTCTTTAAAAGGCACATCGTATTTATACTGGAAATTCTGTTTGAGCTTTTCAGGTTTGAATATAAACCGTTCCTGCAGCAGGTAGGCCAGCGCCAGCAACACAACGTAACCAATAATTATATAGATGACTGTTGACGACATGGAGAAACGTTGAAGCGTTGAAAGCTGTAAACCGTTGAACGTTGTTTGTAAATGTAGCAATTCTATTGAGAAGCGTAATCGTTAAACGCCTTCAACGATTTAAATGTCTTCAAACGTTCTCTTCCACGATTCGGTGCCACCGATAAGATTGTACAAATTATCAAAAGGAAATTTGTCTTCCAGCTTTTGAATCGCAAACTGGCTGCGGATGCCTTTACGGCAATAGAATACCACCATTTTTTCTTTATCGATCTGGCCGATATTAGCGGTGATCTCATTGAGAGGGATCATTTGTCCGCCGATATTAAAAGCCGCATGTTCATCCGGCTCCCTTACATCAATGAGTTGAAAATCGGTGGAAGTTTGCAGCAATTGCTGCAACTCTTTTGAAGTGATACCTTTCATTTTGCAAGATTGATAAACAACTAGATCTCTTCTTCGTCATCCATGTAGATGCGCTTGAGGCGAAGCTTGCTGGGCGGTGCAACGATCAACGGGTATTTTTCAACCACCACATTGCTTTGCTGCAGGCCAAAACCTTTTTCTTCGCTCAGTGAGATCTCCTTTATCCAGAAGTATAATTGCATGATGAGCTTTTCTGTAAAAGGCAATTCATGATCTGTTGACAGGAATTTCTCCATTACCACAAACTGGAAATCACCCACCACATTATTGCGCTGCTGGCTTTCATAACGGCTCGTTACATTCACTTCCTTGTTGGCCACCAGTTCTTCCACTACTTTTTTAAACATCAGGTTCACTCTTGGCGCCACACGGAACCCAAGCCTGAACTCTACCCGGATGATGTCATTGGGGATGATATGCTCTACCACGTATTCGCAGGTGTATGGATCATCCAGCGTATCCACATGCACAAACCAGTAAATATCTGCACGCTTTGGCTTACCGCTTAAAATGGAATAGATGATCTTGTGTTCAATTTCTTTGGGATTATTAGCACTCGTCATGTACACCAGGTGCGTTGCATACTTAGGCACGGTAATATCGTTGCTCAATTCTTCCAGCTTGGAAATGTATTCTTCCAGCCGAACAAATTCCACGTACCGGTTCTTGATCTTCCTGCTCCTGAACCAAACATACATCACACCAAACAAGGCACCGCCCACCATCAGGGCGATAAAACCACCGTGTTTGAATTTATCCAGATTCGCCACCAGGAAACAGCCTTCCAATCCTAAATAAACAATGAGGTAAACATAGATAAGAAAAGGGAAGGTTCTTTTGGATACCAGGTAGTTGGAAAATAAGATAGAGGTTGACAACATACACAGGGTAATGGCAAGACCGTAGGCGGCTTCCATGGCACTGGATGTTTGAAAATAGATCACGATGGTACAACAGCCGATGAACAACAGCAGGTTGATACCCGGAATGAACAACTGACCTTTTGCTTCTGAAGGATAATTGATCTTCATACGTGGCCACAGGTTGAGGCGGATGGCCTCACTGATAAGGGTAAACGAACCGCTGATCAATGCCTGGCTTGCAATGATGGCTGCCAGTGTTGCAATGATCAAACCTACCAAACGGAAAGACTCCGGCATTACGCCAAAGAAAGGATTGAAACCGCCTTTGATGATCTCATCTGTTATTACATCTCCACTATGTTGGGAAAGCAGCCAGGCGCCCTGTCCGAGGTAATTAAGTATCAAACAGGTTTTAACAAATATCCATGAGTAACGGATATTGGCCCGGCCGCAGTGGCCAAGATCACTGTACAGTGCTTCAGCACCCGTAGTACAAAGGAACACCGCACCAAGCAACCAGAAACCCTTGGGATATTGAGTCAATAACTTAACTGCATAGTAAGGATTGAAGGCCTTGAAAATGCTGAGGTCATCTGTAAAATGCACAAAGCCAAAAACGGCCAGCATTCCAAACCACACGATCATGATGGGACCGAATAATTTGCCGATGGAAGCGGAGCCGAATCGTTGCAGGAAGAAGAGCAAAGCAAGGATGGCGAGCACAATGGCCAATATCTGCAATTGTGTTACGTGTTTAAATGAATCGATCTGTTTTAAACCTTCAATTGCGGAGGTAACAGAGATAGGAGGCGTGATCATACCATCGGCCAGCAAGGCTGCACCACCCAGCATGGCCGGTATTACGAGCCAGCGCTTTTGCCGCCTTACCAGGGTGTATAAAGAAAAGATACCTCCCTCACCCCGGTTATCGGCCTTTAGGGTTAATACCACATATTTTAAGGTAGTTTGTAATGTAAGCGTCCAGATGATGCAGGAAAGACCGCCAATGATCAGCAGTTCGTTGATCTCCTTTCCATTAATGATCGCATTAAAAACATACAATGGTGAGGTACCGATATCGCCGTAGATAATTCCCAATGCAACAACCAATCCGGCGGCTGAGGCTTTATTGACATGTTTTAACACTACAAAAATGATTTAATTAAAAAAGCCAATATACCACACACAATCAATTGAACTGCATACGGCATACTGACGGTACAAATGTATATTTAAAACAAATATGATAACGACTAATGAAATTAAATATTGAACAATGGAGAAAAAATGCGGTTCATATGATCGAAAGCCAGCAGGAGGACTCCTGAGTACCGCCACTGGTTGCCGGAGCTGTATAAAAAAATAAGGCGGCATTTATCAACTTGTTCTAATTTTCAGGCATGGATAATATTGTACTCATAACAGGCGCTACCTCAGGTATTGGAGAAGCCTGCGCAAAAAAATATGCTGCTGCCGGGCATTCGCTCATTGTTACCGGCAGAAGGGCAGAAAGGCTGGAAGAGCTTAAATTAACACTGGAAGAGGCACATGGTATACAGGTGTTGCCGTTGGTATTTGATGTGCAGGACCGGGCCGCAGTGGAACAGCAGTTGGGCAACCTGCCCGTTGAATGGCGCAACATCAGCATATTGATCAACAATGCAGGGCTTGCAGCAGGCAGAGACCTGTTTGAAGAAGCTGACCTGCAGGATTGGGAAACAATGCTCAATACCAATGTGCATGGCCTGTTGTATGTAAGCAAAGTGGTGATCCCGTTCATGATCGCCAATAAAAAAGGACATATTGTGAACATGGGTTCCATTGCAGGAAAAGAAGTATATGAAAGAGGCAATGTGTATTGCGCCAGCAAATTTGCCGTAGATGCCATCAGCAAAGCGATGCGGATCGACCTGCTGCGGCACCAGATAAGGGTTACTTCCATTAACCCGGGTGCTGTTGAAACGGAGTTTGCGCTGGTACGGTTTAAGGGCGACGAAGCCAAAGCAGCCGCCACTTATGATGGCATTACACCCCTTTCCGGTGAAGATATTGCGGATACAATATTTTACTGTACGCAATTACCGGCGCATGTGTGTATCAACGACCTGGTGATTACCTGTACCCGCCAGGCAGGTACTTATTATTTTAACAAACAGCCCTGAAAATTATTTTAACAGGCCCGCTCAAAATAATCACGGCTTTTATGCGTTTAAACAGTGACGGAGGTATGTTATTTGCGTAGTTGCAGGAATATACAACAACCAAAAACAGTATTCCGGCGTTATAACAATAGTGTGGCATATTCAACTGTTCTACTCATGAAAAAAAGGGCGCTGTTTTCATTATTTTGTTTTGCTTTTGCCATGCAGGCAAGTGCACAGGATCCTGTGATAAAAAGGGCTTCCTGCTATGATGAAGGCATCATGAAACAGGTTGACAGTGTGAGGCAAACAATGGCCAAACAGGGTTTTATTGTAGCCAAAGAATCGAGCATGGCCATGGAAAGTGAATATGAAATGGCAGTGCTGGTACCGCTTACCGAAGGCAGTTTTTACCAGTTTGTTTTTATCGGCGATATTACCTCCAGGTTATACGAAGTACGTATGTATGATTCAGATGAAAGACAGGTGATCTACCAGAAAAAAATGTGGGGCGATGTAGACGGTAATGTGATCAGCTTTCCTTACATCCCTAAATTCTCAGAATTTTACGCCATCAGGCCGGTACAGGTGAACAAAAAGAAAAAGCAATTGTGCGGCTACGTGATGCTGCTCAAAAAAGTAAAATAATTATTTGCCTCAATGTACAACGCTCCTTTTGCAAAAAAGGAGCGTTGTTTTTTTAATGGTGCCGGTATTTTTCACGCAGCCTTATCGATCAACGGAAAATATTTCCTCCTCTCCTCGTACATAATCCAAAGCAAGATCACACCGAACACCAGGGCTATCGGCAAACCGCTTGTATCCTGTACAATATTGGTTAAAAATATGCCGACCATTACCGGGAAAACAACCAGCGCCCCCAATGCCCTTGTCTTGGGAATGATGATCAACAACCCACCCACAATTTCAGCAAGCCCCACCAGCGGCATCAGCCAGCCAATCTCCATAAATGCAGCAAATGCCTTCAGCATTTTCTCAGGCAGGTCTTTTGGCATCGGCATATAGTTTAAGAATTTATTCAATCCTGCATTGATAAAGAACAATCCAAACAGGAGTGACAGAACGAAAAGTACTTTGTTTTTAATGGAGCCTTTCATTTTTAAAAATTTTGTTGTTTTCTAAAATTACTGAATATTGAGTATTCGAATAACACAGCCGGGATATTTAACGATGAATGCATCTTCCTGCGCTTTATTACCATAGCTCGTGTCAACAAAAACTCCCCACTCTTTTGGAATGGGGAGTCAATAATATTTGATCCGACAGTTTAAAGACGGGGTTTCTTTACTCTTACACGCTATTGTGCCAGAGATATCCTAACCTGCAAACCTGCTCTCGTATTCACGATTGGCGGACTGGAAGAGATATACGGCGTTACCCTGCGCTGGTCGAAGAACAGTTTTACATTTACCCTGCTGCTTACAAAATAATCAATGCTTGGTGAAAGCGTGATTTCTTTGCTGCCGCTGGTTGGCAAGGTTGCATCCTGGTCGAGGCGGTTGTTCACCGTTACGTTATCCCTGATCCTGAAATCAAAACGGAAGTTGATCTCGTTCTGCAGTTTCTTATTGCCTTCGCCACCACCCAAAAATTTAGGCAGGTATTTCAGGAAGCCAAATTTCAATCCTTTTTTGCGGTAGCCGGCACCGATAGAGAGCTCCGTAGATCTTGTTTCACTCAATTGAAAATCGATGAGGCTGAGACTGAGCATGCGCTGTTTGGTAACTTCCACTTTTGCCTGCAACTGGTTGGTGAACATCACATCTACGCCAAACAATGGTGCAAACTGTTCCTGCACGGTGATATTCGGCACCAGGAAATAAGGAATATAATTTTTTGAAGAGGTATCATAAAAAGATGGATAACCGTAGCGGGATTCATCTGCATAGAACAAGGCAGAATTAAATCCGTTCATGCTGAGGCTTCCGGTATAACCATGCGAAATCGTCACATTGCTGAAGATCTTGTCCAGCCCCTTTATCCTGCTCAATCCTGTATAGTCGATCTTCCAGTTGGGCATTGGTAAAAACTTCCTGAAAGGATTGGAACTGATCTTTGCATTGCTCTGGTCGATCAAAGAAACTTTGGATGCATCCTTGCCGGTATAAGCCGCAACAAACGCAGGTATCAACACATCGGTGGCATATTTTCCATACCCGTAATAATAACCTTCTGCATTGGGATTGAGGTTATTGTTCACCTGGTTATACTTATTGGCCAAACCAAGGCGCTGGGAGATCACTTTCCTGTTTTCCTGGAACTGCAAAAAGGTTGCAGACAACTTGTTGGGATCAAACTTTCCGAACATGGTGTTGAATGCAATAAAGCTGATGTCGAAACTACCACCAGAATAAGGGCTCAAGTGGCCGAAGGCATTACCCGTACCGCTGGTATCTTTAAACAATTCAGAATAATTTTTGCTGAATGTTTTGGTAAGATTTACCGAGATGGTGAGGTCCCTTACCGGTTCTACCTGTGCGGTCAATGAAAGCCGCTGGTTAAAAGATTGCTGGAAGATGGTATTGAAGAAAGAATCTTTCGAGATCAGATTATTTCGTGCCGCCCGGTTGAGCCAGTTGGTATCCGGCTGCATACCCATCACAAAATCCAGTCCCGGCTCCATGCTCTTCCAGTTTTGCCCAATATATTTAGTGCTGTCCATATAACCCGGCAGTCTTGTATTACCGTTTTCAGAAACAGAGAGGTTTACCTGTTTGATGCTTGAAATAAGTTTGCCAAATACCCTGGCTCCAAGCCCAACATCCGGCAAAGAATTGGGATCCTTTATTTTTTTGATCTTCAGTTTTTTTATTTCTCTTGTTTTAACACCCTCTTTCTTCACCCAGCGCCAAACCGTATCCGTTCTCGTTTGTGGCTCGGTCTTTACATTCTGTCCTGCCGGCTGATCAATGGCCCTGAAGAATTTGAACTTACTGTACAGCTTGGTAAAATCAAGTTGCAGGGTTGCTTCCTTGGTTTGGCTGTTCTCCAAAATATTTCCCAATTCAAGTGCCAGCCTCGATGCCCCGATCCAGCGGTAGGTGGCCTGGTATTTAAGATTTACCGAAGTCCAGTCGAGCAGCGGGAATTTTGTAGTCGGCAGGGTGTAAGAAATATTTGCTGTATGATTGTACAACGTATTTCTGCCACCACTCACCAAACGCCGCCATACCGTATCTTTCTTTTCTTTTGTATCAAG
>APMI01002321.1_pt1 | contig 11776 bp, 12 predicted proteins | sample 667938 | NCBI WGS metagenome assembly APMI01 (sample SAMN01084076, study PRJNA167559) | wastewater metagenome | biome: Wastewater | place: Denmark: Ejby Moelle, Odense | collected 2011-11-28 | reverse complement strand
GTCCTTTCCCCGCATGCCCATCCCTGCTTCCCCGGGTGTCAAAACTTTTGAGGCAACAGGGGGGGATCAAGGGTGAAAAGAGCAGCATTGACCTGCCGTGACTGTTTCTAATATGGTTCAGCCGTGAACACGAACCGGCATCAGCGCCCTTTGGTTTTCATCAGCTTTCCGTTTCTTGCTGTGATCGTGCTGGTGGCGCTGCTGGCCAGCCTGACCATGGCTGTGTTCAACAAGCTTCATCAACAAAGCCAGCCGCCTCAGGCCCCTGCCCCTGCAATGACGCAGAAAAACCAGCATTGACCCCCGGCCGGCATTTCGGGTAAACTCCGAATATGAAAACGCACCGTAAGCATGCTTCGAGAGCGTTCACCCTGATCGAACTGCTCATCACGATCACCATCATCGCGGTTCTCGCCAGCCTGACGGCGGTGGGAGTCACCCAAATCACCGAACAAGCCAATCGTGTGAAAGTGCGAGCGGCCATCATGGATCTGAGGAATGGCATTGACCACTACCTGACCGACTATGGGCGCTATCCCACCGACTCCAACGTCAGTGGAGCAAATGGAGAAGACGCGCCCGAGCTGCTCACGGATGGGAACAATGCCCTGGTGGACACGCTCATGGGCATCCCCACTTCATCAAGCGGGACGATGGACATGAACCCCAAGCGCATCCAGTACGCCACTTTCCCGCCAGCGAACAATGGCCGCCACGGTCTGGTCGGCGCGGCGCGCCCCTTCAAGCTGGCGGACATGTATGGCCAGCCCTACCACATTCTGCTGGATACGAATGGGGACAACCAGGTAAAGAATCCCGACACAAGCAACACTGACCCGAAGATCTCGGTGAACCAAGCGGCGTATCTGCCGCTGAAGGTGGCTGTGTACAGCAGTGGCAAGGATCAACTGCCGCGCACGAGTGATGACATCACGTCGTGGCGGCCGAAATGAGGCGGAGTTTTTGTGGCAGTGCCACGAGGTTCCAGAGCCGGTTTAGAAACCGGCGCTCCCAGTAAAGCAAAGAGCTGGCGCCTACCTGCCTGCGGCCTTGAACACTTCGGGGTGGTCGAGGACGACTTTTTTGAGACGAAGCACCTGCATGGAGGGGCAGTCTGGGGGCATCCAGGTGGAGTGCTCGATGACATCGCGACCTCCGATGGTACCGGCGATGACGTAGGCGCTGAGGAGGGTGCCGAGCATCTCGGCATGGGTGCCGTCTTCGGCGTAAAGCGACATTGCCGGGAACTGATCGTGCACGAGCCACCAGAAGTCTCCCACCGGGCTGATGAGAATCTGTGCGCCGGGGCTTTTCTCCTGCGCGGCCTTCACTACGCGCACATTGGCGAGATGAATGTTGGCACGGGCCTCGGCTTGGCTGGCCCCCGTGAGAAGCGCCTCCTTGCTCTGCTCTTTCCAGAGTTTTTCATGCCGTGGCCAGACCTGGAAATCCACGACCAGGACGCTGGGATTTGCCTCGTGGGCCAGCTTGACGAGCTTGGAAAAGCCGCTCTCCATCAGGCTCCTGGAATCTGCCTCCAAGGCGGCGGAAGCGGAGATGATGCTCTGCTCCTGCACCACGACGACGTCCCATGGCTTGCCGTCGTCGGCCCCTTTTTTCAGCAGTGCCAGGCCTTCTTCATTGTGGGCGTGCTGTTCCAAGGTGTAACTGCCGTGCAAGCTGCTGCCGATGTGTGGAGACAACATGCCTGAGGAAGTCATGAGCTCCCCCACCATTCCGGGCATGCGGTTGAAGGCGGTGTAGCTGTTGCCAAAGAAAAGGATGCGGACATGGGGCGGGCCTTCTTCAGCTGCGCGGAGTGAGCAGGCGAAGACGACGAGCGCTGAAAGCAGCAGGAGACGAAGGGAGGCAGATGTGTTCATGCGCGAGTGCTCAAGGCATGCAGAGCTTGTCGGCCAAGATCTCGGCTTTTTCATTTCCTTCCTTTGAGTCCACATGTCCAACAACGCGAGACTTCTGCCCATCGAGCTTGATGATGACGAGCGTCTCCAGGCGCGTCTGTTTGGCGTCATCGGCGCTGGACATCATGCGGTAGATGATGGCGTAGGGCATGAAGGAGCCGCCCTTGCGGAAGCCGCGCCACTGCACCACATGGTTGGCCTTGGCCGGGAACTGACCAGGGCAGGCGCTGAGGGTGTCGTTCACGAGGTCGGTCTTGCCGCCGTCGTAGATGAGATTGATCCAGCTGCGGAGGTCGCCGCCTTCATGGATGACCTGATAGCCACCGAGACCAGGGCAGAGGTGCCGGAAGTGGTCGATCTCGGGATCTTTCTCGCGCGAGGAGTCTTCGAGGATTTTGACCTTCTTGGGATCGGTGGTGGTGAATTCGGAATCGGGTTTGGGCTCGGCAGCGCGGAGCATGGCGGAGCTGAGGAGCAGCAGAGCGAGGAGGGTGAATGCTTTGTGGAGGGACATAATGTGGATCAGTGCAGCGATGCATCCGCCGCGCCATCGGCTTTGCGGTAGAGGCTTGTGGGAATGAGGAGCTGCGGAGGGAGCTGCTCGCCCCTGGAGTAGCGCATGCAGGCACGCACGACTTCCTGGCCCATCTTGTCCGGGAACTGGATGGGGTCGGCGTAGATTTTGCCGTCTTTGATGGCCTGCTTGCCTTCGGGCTGGCCGTCGAAGCCGATGATCACCACACGATCTGCCTTTCCGGCTTTTTCGAGGGCTCCGCGTGCGCCGAGGGCACCGGGGTCATTGATGGCAAAGATGCCCACGAGGTCCGGCTGCGCCTGGAGCATGTCTTCGGTGACCTTGTAGCCTTTGTCGTTGGCGCCGCCGCAATCGAGCTCGCTGACGATCTCGATCTTGCTCACGGCGGTGGCGTTGTGAGCGGCGATGACCTCCTTGAATCCTTTCACGCGCAGGATGCAGGACTCGATCTGCTTCAGGTCGAGCACGCCGATCCTGCCCCCCTTCCCTTGCAGAGCCTCGATCATGGCCTCGGCGGCCATCTTGCCGCCGCCAAAGTTGTCCGTGGCCACCTGGGTGGCGATCTTGACGCCGGGTTCGTTGCAGGGGACGTCCACGGTAAAGACAGGGATGCCCGCCTTGTTTGCCTCCTGGATGACGGGCACGATGGCCTTGGAGTCGGCGGGGCTGAGCACGATGGCGGCGACGTCTTTGACGACGAAGTCTTTGATCTGATTGCTCTGGCGCGCGACATCGTGGTCAGCACTGACCACGAGGGTGTCGTAGCCGTTTTTTTCCGCCTCGGCGGTGATATTGTCGCCGATGACTTTGAAGAAGGGATTTTGCAGGGAGAGCAGTGAGACGGCGATGGTGCCCCTGGATGCCGCGTGCCCGCCGCCTGTTTTGCCACAGGCAGTGATCAGAAGGGCGCAGGCGAGAAGGCAACGGCGGAGATTCATCGGGTGCATGCTAGCACAGGCAGTGATCTGAGATGCAAGCCTGGAGTCCATCAATAGCGGAGAAATCCGCTGCGGCGCTGCGCAAAGGCGCGCGTCTCCTCCGCCCAGTCTGCCAGCACCTGACGCCAGGAATCTCCTGCACCGATTTTTTTGACGCTGCTGACGCGGTTCATGAGGGTGTCCACCTTGGGAAGGTCGAAGGCTTTGGGATACAGGCGCTGCAGGGTGCAAGCCACGGCCACGCCAAGCTCCACGGGGCGGAGTGCCTCGCGGTCGGTGATGGTCATGCGGACGCCGCCGCAGGGCTCGCCTTTGAACACGCTGGCCGCAGGGGTGAAGCGAACGGGGGTGAACTGGACGCCAGGGAGGCCGAGCTTGTTGAGCTCATAGGACAGGCGCAGGTCGTCCACATAGGGAGCGCCGAGGACTTCAAAGGGTGTGTCTGTGCCGCGCCCTACTGTGATGCTGAACTCCAGCAGGCCGATACCAGGATACAGCAGCGCGGCATTGAGCGAGCGCATGTTGGGCGAGGGATTGATCCATGGAAGGCCGGTCTGATCAAAGAGCAGGCTGCGCTGCCAGCCCTCAACGGGGATGACTTTCAGATCGCACTGCATGGCGCGCTCGGTGTTCAGCATGGTGGCGAGCTCGCCGGCGGTCATGCCGTGGCGCAGGGGGATGGCGTGGGTGGCGGTGGGTTTTTCGGCATCGATGACGGCGGGGCCTTCCACCTGAAGGCCGCCGATGGGGTTGACGCGATCGAGCACAAAGAAGGCTTTTTTGGCTTTGGCGGCTGACTCCATGCAGAGGCGCATGGTGCCGATGTAGGTGTAGAAGCGGCAGCCGATGTCCTGGATGTCGAAGACGAGGGCGTCCACGTCGGCAAGCTGCTCCTGCGTGGGTGCGCGCTGGGTGCCGTAGAGGCTGATGATGGGCAGGCCGGTCTTTTTGTCGGTGGAGTGGCTGATCTTTTCCTGGTCCAGCTCTCCACGGATGCCGTGCTCGGGGCTGAAGAGTTTTTTCAGCTTCACGTCGGACGCATTGGCGAGGAGATCGATGGTGCTGTGGCGCTGGGCATCAATGCCGGTCTGATTGGTGATGAGGCCGATGCGAAGGCCTTTGAGGTCGGCGAACTTACGCCGCACGAGGACATCGATGCCATTGAGGACGGTGGGCACTTCCTTTTCATCGCGCGGCCAGGGCGGGCCCTCGGCGGGGGAGAGCTTCACACACTTGGCAGCGGTGGTGCCGATGTCTTCGTACAAATCGCGCACGCTGCCTTTGCCATGCGGATGCAGGCGGGAACTCATGAAGGTGACGAAGGTCTGAGAGGCGGGATCGATCCACAGGCTGGTGCCGGTGAATCCAGTGTGGCCGAAGGAGCCCAGAGGAAACAGCTTTCCACGCGGGCGGCTGAATGCGGAGTCGATGTCCCAGCCGAGGCCGCGGCGCTCAAAGACAGTGGCGGGCGTCTGCGGGGCTGTCATGAGCTTGACGGTCTCGGGTTTCAGCACACCGGCTCCGCCTTGGAGGATCATGCGCGCGTATTTGGCCAGATCTCCGGCGGTGGTGAAGAGTCCCGCGTGGCCGGTGACACCACCCATGCGGCGAGAGGTGGGATCGTGCACCACACCGCGCAGCATGATGCCGCTCTCGTCTTTCTCGGTGGGGGCGATGCGTGGCTGCCAATCCGCAGGCGGGAGGAAGCAGGTGGAGTCCATGCGCAGGGGCTCGAAGACATGCTTTGCCGCAAAGTCATTCAACTGCATGCCGCTGACGCGCTGGACGATCTCGCCGAGAAGGATGAAATTGATGTCGGAGTAGCGGAAGAAGCGTCCGGGCGGGCCATCTGGCTCTGTGGCGATGGCACGCTCGATGCCTGACGCGTAGCCAGACCATTCGGGCTCTTTGGGAATGCCGGGCTTGAAGCCTGAAGTGTGGGTGAGCAGGTGACGGACGGTGATGCCCGCACGCATCTCCGGGATGTAGCGACACGCCTCGGCCTCCAGATCGATCTTTCCCTGCTCCATGAGGATGAGCACGCTGGGCAGAGTGGCGGTGACCTTTGTGAGAGAAGCCGCGTCAAAGACGGTGTCTTCGGTCATGGCCTCCTTGGCCGGCTGGAGTGCGCGCTGGCCTTCGACGAGAGTGAGCTTTTGATCTCCGCTCTCCATCCACAGCACGGCACCGGCAGGATTCCCTTTGGCGACGGCCTTGGACACCACAGCGCGCAGCGGATCGAACTCGTCTGCGGCAGCAATGGAGCAGAGGAGAAGAAAAAAGAGCGGGCGCAGCATGATGAGGCTCATCCTGCCAGAAACGCTGTGAAGCAGGCTATTTCTTTTTCTTCTTCGCTGCAGGTTTGCCCTGCTTGGGGCTTTCGAAGATGGGGGCGATGGTGCCTTTCTCCCAGTCGGCGATGGCAGCGACGAGCTCTTTCACCACCTCGGGCTTTTCGGCGGCGAGGTTTTTGGATTCGCCGATGTCAGCGGCGAGATCGTAGAGTTCGGGCTCGGCCTTGCCGAGACGCACGAGCTTCATGCTGCCGCGGCGCACGGCGTTGTTCCCGCCGGGGCCATTGGTGCGCCAGAAGAGGAGGTCATGCGGCGCTGAGGCTTTTTCGCCACTGAGGAAGGGCAGGAGGTTCACACCATCGAGGTTTTTTGGAGCCAAGTCTACGGAATCGGCAGCGGCGAGAGAAGTGGGCAGGAAGTCGAGAGCGATGACGGGCTGCTCGTAGGTGCCGGGCTTGATTTTGGCGGGCCAGCTGACGAGGAAGGGCACACGCATGCCGCCTTCATAGACCATGCCTTTGGCGCCACGCAGGGGGGAATTGTTGGTGAAGTTGGTGCCGCTTTTCGCCTGGAGATTGGGGCCGCCGTTGTCGCTGACGAAATAGATGAGCGTGTTCTCGTCCTGCTTGGTGGCCTCCAGTTTGGCGAGCACGGCACCGATGGCCTCGTCCATGGCCGAGACCATGGCGGCGTAGGTCTGGCGGCTTTTGTCGGCAAGCTGGGAATACTTGTCCAGCCACTTCTGCGGGGCCTGGAGAGGCGTGTGCGGGGCGTTGAAGGCCAGGTAGAGCATCCAGGGCTTGTCCTTGCCGGCGTGGCGCTCCACGAATGACGAGGCCTCATCGCCAAACTGCTCGGTGAGGTACTTGGTCTGCGCCTCGTCCTTGCCGTTGCGATTGAGAGGGATGGTGTACTCCACACCTCCCTTGTCTCCGGGGAAGTACTGGTGGCCGCCGCCGAGTGCGCCGAAGTATTCGTCAAAGCCGCGCTCATTGGGGTGGAACTGCGGATGCGCGCCGAGGTGCCACTTGCCCACGGCCCCGGTGGCGTAGCCAGCCTGGCGCATGAGCTTGGGGAAAGTCGTCTCCGTCAGCGGGAGCCCGGCCACGGTGTCCTGCGGCACCCAGGCGGGATTGTTTTCATGGCCAAAGCGGTGCTGGTAGCGACCGGTCATGATACCCGCACGGGTGGGGCTGCAGAAGGGATGGGAGACATAGCCATTGGTGCAGACAAGGCTGCGCGCGGCCAGCCGGTCGAGATTGGGCGTGGTGATCTCCTTGGAGCCCTGAAAGCCGACATCGTTGTAGCCGAGATCGTCTGCAATGATGAGCAAGACGTTGGGTTTCGCGGCGAGGGCGGATGCGGTGAGAAGCAGGGAGGCGAGGAATAGGAGCGGGCGCATGGTGATGGTGCGAAAAACGTCCGTTTGCCGTTCTTGTTTCACTTCCAGCTTGCAAGGCACGGTGAAATCCGGCATGCCGGTGCCATGAAGCCCAACCTGCTCCTTCTGCTGCCTCTTTTGCTGACCCAGTGTGGTGATGAGCCCAAGAAACCTGCGCCTGCAGAGGCGGCCAAGCCTGCGGCGGAAAAGAAGGCGGGTGAAAAAACGGCGGCGGCCCCTGCTGCTCCTGCACCAGCCCCTGCCAAGGAGGAACCGAAGAAGGTGTACTGGACGCAGGAGATGATGCACACGGAGATCAAGTACCACAACCCGGGCTACCTGGGTGACGGGCAGTTCAACATCGAGCAGGGCAATGTGGTGGCGCTGAGCCTGCGTGGAGCAAAGGTCGACAACGTGAAGTTTCTGGAGCACATCGAGCCGCTGGCACTGGACCTGAGCGAGACGCCGATCACCGACCTGCGTCCGCTGCAGGGCAAGAAACTGGTGGAGCTGTATCTGGAAGACACCAAGGTGCGCGATCTCTCCGCACTGCGTGGCATGCCGCTGGAGAAGCTCTACCTGAGCCGCACACCGGTCGAAAATCTGGCGGCGCTGGAAAACATGCCGCTGGTGGAGCTGAACGCCGTGGGCTGCCCGATCGGCGACATCTCGGGGATAGCCCACTGCCCGATCCAGATGCTGTGGCTGACGGACTGCCCGGTGGAAGACATCCGTGCGCTGAAAACGGTGCCGCTGGTGAGCGTGACGCTGCACCGCACGAAGGTGAAGGATCTCTCGCCGCTGAGCGGTACGGCGCTGCAGCGGCTGCACATCGGTGAAACGCCTGTGACAGATCTGACACCGTTGAAAGGAATGAAGCTGACAAGGCTGGTCTTCAGCCCTGCGAGCATCAAAACAGGCATTGATGTGGCAAAAGAGCTGCCTCTGCAGGAGATCGGCACGCGTTTTGATGATGGTGGCAAGGACCTGATGCCGCCGGCGAGCTTCTGGCCTGCGTATGATGCTGCGGTGAAAAGTAGCGGAAATTGACCAAAATTTATCTTGTCCACGCCGCCTTCCTCCTGACAGAATCCCTGTAGTTCCATGAAAGAGTTTGCTTACATCCATGACGAGAAGCACAACCCGTCACCTCTGCGTGCGGTTCCGGCTCTCGCCAGTTTCAGCGATGACCAGCTCGATGATGTGCTCAATTCCAGCAGCCTGCTGCAGTGCGAGCCCGGAGATTGCATCATCAAAGAAGGCAGCATCGACTCCCGCATCTACGTCCTGCTCAGCGGTGAGCTGGAGGTGCGGGTCGGCACCAAAAAGGTGGCCTCCATCACCCGTATCGGGGAAGTTTTTGGCGAGCTGGCGCTCGTGAACCATGACAAACGTCTTGCCTCCGTGCTCGCCTCTTCAAAGGCAGTATGCTTGGCGGTGGACCAGAAGTTTCTGCAGGACATCCATCCGCGCGAGCAGGATCCGGATTTCCACGCCGCGCTCTATGAGTTTGTGGCCCGCCTCGTGGTGCGCAAGCTGGAAGCCACCTCCCGCCGTCTGGCGCAGGTGGAAAAGGAGCTGCGCGAGCTGAAGGAGGCCCAGGCCGCCCCTGCCGCCAAGCCCGTGGTGCCCAAGCTCAAGCGTCCGGTGAAGCGCGCCCCTGCGGCTGCCGTGAGAAAACCTGCGAGGAGCCGATAAGGCAACCCCAAGCCACCTGAGGCGGCAGCGCTGTCAGCCAGCGCCGCCACCGATGGTGATGCGTTTGGCTGGGATGGGTGATTCGATGATGCCGAGCTCCGTCTCCTGCTTGAGCCGGAGCTGGCCGCAGGCTGCGGCGATGTCGTGGCCTTTCTCCCGGCGTAGCGTGGCGGTGACTCCTGCATTCGTCAGCACGGCAAGGAAGGCATCCTGACTGGCCTCGCTGGGGCGCACCCAGTCCAGGCCGTCCACGGTGTTGTAGGGGATGAGGTTTACCTTGGCATTGGCACTGCGTGCGCGTCTGGCCAGAGCCTGCGCCTGCGGGATGCTGTCGTTCACATTGGCGATGAGGATGAACTCAAAGGTGAGGAACTGCTTCCGCTTTTGATTCCAGTAGTCGAGCGCCTCAAAGAGTTCGGCGAGGTTGTGCTTGCGGTTCACCGGCATGATCTGGTCGCGCACCTCGTCGGTGGCGCCATGCAGGGAGATGGCGAGGCGGATCTGCAGAGGGAAGTCCGCCAGCTTTTTGATCTGCGGTGCCAGGCCGCTGGTGCTGACCGTCATGTGCCGCGCGCCGATGCCGATGCCCCACTCGGCATTGAGGATTTCGATGGCCTTGGTGACGTTGGAGAAATTGGCGAGGGGCTCTCCCATGCCCATGAAGACGAGGTTGTCCACGCGCTCCCCGGCGTAGGCTTCCACCTGCACGATCTGCTCCACGATTTCCGCTGCAGTGAGATTGCGCGTGAAGCCGGCGAGGCCGCTGGCGCAGAATTTGCAGTCGTAGGCGCAGCCCACCTGGCTGGAGACACAGAGGGTGCGGCGGTCTGAGGCACCGCCATAGAGGGCGGGATTGGCCGGGATGAGGACGGTCTCGACGTAGCGGCCATCGCGCAGTTTGAGGAGGAATTTACGAGTCGTATCGCGAGAGCCTGTGACTTTGGCGATGCTCAACGTGCGCGTGACGAAGCGGGTGGCCAGGGCCTCGCGAGTGGCCTTGGGCAGATTCGTCATTTCCTCAAAGGTGGCGGCGCGTTTGGCAAAGACCCATTCGACAAGCTGCCTGGCACGAAAGGCGGGCTGCCCCAGCTCCGCAAACACAGCGGAGATCTCCTCCGGCTTCATGCCGAGGAGGCCCTGGGGTTCGTGTGTGGTGCTCATGGGCATGACAGTGGCGATGAAATGAACATTTGAAATTCGAGATTTGGGTTTGATGCTGTGTTCATGGGAATTCCCGGCCTCATTGCACTGCTGGTCATGGTCGTACTGATCGGCATAGGAATCGGCATCGGCTTGTTTGCCTGCCTGCTGGCGGGTGCGCTGGCGGCGCTGGGTGTGGTGTCCAGCTCGGTGGCGCTGGGTTTTTTTACCACCCGCCCGGCCACGGCTGTGCGGGCGCTGCTGCTGCAGTGCGGCATTTTGGCTGGCATCCCCGCCGGGGCGGTCACCGCCTGGGTGGGCCGTGCGGTGCTGGAGAAGGTGGACGAGAGCTGGATGATCGCCGTGTATGGCGGGATCGGCGGGGCGTTTGCCGGTGCGGTGCTGGCGCTGCTGCTGGACTACATCCTGCGCCGCACGCATGCGTGGCTGGAGCAGCGGGTGAAGCAGCACAAGTCGCTGCCGAGCTGAGGGCTATTATGACTGCTTTTCCTGCTCGCGGAACTGCGTGGGAGTGAGCTTGGTCATTTTCTTGAAGTCCTTGGAGAAGAAGAACTGGTCGTGGTAGCCGACCTGGCGGGCGATTTCTTTAACGGGGTCGTCGGATTCGATGAGACGGCGTTTGGCCTGATTGATGCGCTCCCGACGCAGCCAGTCGATGGGACTGGTGCCGATGGCGGCCTTGAACTGGCGGCTGAAGTGGCTCTCGCTCATGCCACTGAGCTGGGCCAGCTCCACCACACGCATGGGGAGGTGGAAGTAGAGGCGCATGCGCTCGAGGGCCTTGCACACTGCCGATGGCAGCTCGGGCTGCACCTGCCCGGGCTCTGAGAGGCGCACATGGAAGGCCTGACCGATGATGGAGGCGACGGCGGCGCTGGCCAGCGCGGCATCACTGGGGCGGGTGCCGCTCATGTGCTCAAAGGCGCGCTCAAACTCCTGGGAGACGAGCTGCTCATTGATGCCCTCCAGCACGGGCTGGGAGCGCACCTGCAGGAGTTCGGCGATGCGGTCCAGCGGACGCCCCTCAACGCGCATCCAGTAGAGTTCCCAGGGATCTTTTTTGGCGGCGCCATAGAGGTGGGGATGGTGGCAGTTGACCCAGAGGAGTGCGCCGGGGCCCACCTCATGGCGTTTGCCCGCGATCTGGACCCAGCCGCGGCCTTTGAGGCACAGAATGAGCTCGTGGCCGGGGTAGGTCTCGCGCTCGATGCGGTGCTCATGGCCTGCCTTCAGGTGGCCTGCGCGCACCACCGAATAAAACAAATCACGCTGCCAGTCGGCGGGAGTGGCATAAAGATTCCTCAAGAATGTGGTTTCCTGAAACAGTGAAGCCATGACGGAATAATACATCACCCCATGCCCGGGTGTCGAGCTTTGATTGCAAATTAGGATCGTGCGCAGGGGAAAATCCTTTTGCAGCCTAAGGGGCAAAGCGGCATACTCCCTCCCCTGCCGCGCAGTTCAGCAAACCCCTGCGCCGCTTTTTTCAAAAAACACCATGCCCACCTACGACTACGAATGCCAGACGTGTGGCCATCAGTTTGAGGCCAGACAATCCATGAAAGACCCCCACCTGACCGACTGCCCGAAAGAGGGCTGCCCGGGTCCGGTGAAACGCAAGATCGGCCTGGGATCAGGCTTCATCTTCAAAGGCAACGGCTTCTACATCACCGACTACCGCAGCGAATCCTACAAGGCTGCGGCCAAGAAGGATTCTGAAAGCTCCTCCAGCTCAAGTTCATCGAGCTCGACGGCGTCATCCAGCTCTGCACCAGCCGCCAGCAGCCCCGCGCCTGCCAAGACTGGCGGCACGGCCGCCTGAGCCTGATGCAGAGCCCATCCACCCT
>APMI01021831.1_pt1 | contig 11780 bp, 6 predicted proteins | sample 667938 | NCBI WGS metagenome assembly APMI01 (sample SAMN01084076, study PRJNA167559) | wastewater metagenome | biome: Wastewater | place: Denmark: Ejby Moelle, Odense | collected 2011-11-28 | reverse complement strand
AGAGGGTAGATCAGAATGATAGATTAAATGACCGGAAAATAAAAATCTTCAATATACAATCAATCACAATAATAAAGTTAAGAGTGATTAAAAAAGGCCAATCTTATACTTATATATTTCTTATTTTAATCCCATATAAAATAACTACAAATCAAACTAAAACTTTTTATATGTATTTATCATATTATCTTATATTTTTGTTTATAAGTATATTGTGTGTTCTTGGTGTATGTTTCTGTTAATTATATAAGTGAAGCAAGTTAGAATATTCAAATGAACCCTTTTTAGAAATTACGCAAGGCTGTCGATAAAGCCACTCTCAATTACGAATTACCTTAAGACTACAAATAACCCACTTTTGGAGCTCCGTCGCCAAACTAGCAATCTACCTAGGCTTTCACTAAGACAAAATCAAAGCCATTATCTCCAACTAATAATTACAACAATTCAGTGTCAAAAACTGACAATATTAACACATTACTTCTGTAACAGCAGACAAAATATTTACAACAAATAAATGAACTGAGCTCCAAAAATTAACGATTAACTAAAGCATTGAGTCTGTCATAAGCAGAAAAAGATCAGTTAATCCAGCAAGTATGCACTCTTGAGAAAAATAATTAAATACTTTAAGACAAAATCAAGTAATTATACGAGGGATGCGGAGGTAGCTAGGATCGAGAGAGAAAGTATAAATAAGAAATATATCGAATCAATAAAACTATTTAAGCACTTGGACTGTAGATTAACAATTAAAGAACTACTAGAAAGAATGCAGTCAATGAGCTCAATAAGTATAAATAATAGGCAGATAAGTGTCGAGATAATTACAATAAAAATGTCAAGTAAATGGAAGATAAAATTAAGAAAATGGACTAAGAAATACAAGAAAGAGTGGCTATGCTTTAATTTAATATCAAGAAGAACAGCGAAGACAGAATATAGAGTAAGTTAACGATATAGAAACTTCGAAAGCAAAGTTAAGATAAAATTTAACAATTAAACTTAACCATCAATCGTCTCAAAGACTAATTAAGCACACTAAAAACAAGCCATGAATTACTAAATCATAAATATGACACGATTTCAGTTAAATGCGCGAACTATGAACAAAGACAGATAGTTTTAGATGGATAAGTCACTCATTTTTAGGAGAGAAATAAAAGTCTTGAAGAGTAGCTAAGGCAAGCTTATTAAAAAATACATGAACTTTCAGTGGACAATGATCAACTCATTAGAAACTTAAACTAATAAAGGTAAAATATTAAATTAAAAGTGGTTGAAATCAAAGATGAGACTTTGGAACTAGAATTGTAAATGTACAAGAGACAATGTAAAGATTTACTTCAATAAAAAGCAATCACACAAAAGTTAACAACGTAAAGAATTTTACAACCTTCATATCAAGTGCAGCAAAACAGAGTCCAGCCTTGATCTTTTGATATTTTTATAAATAACATAAATCTTTACCGTTAATAAAATTAAATTGTTTAAATAATTTAGCAACATCAGAACCTAAGTTCGTGTGGGCGGACTCCACTGCCGAGGGTGAATCTTGTTTTCAAATAAGCACCCAAAGATTCAACTTTTTTGATGTTCTCTACGAGCTTATCATCGACAGTCTTTTGGACTTTTTTAGCTTCAGTTTTCCAGGTAGTAGTTGCTTGTTTACCGGCTTCTGATCGCTTGGTTCTGGCTTCAGAAGCATTCTTCAACTCGTTCTTGGTGTAACGAGTTTGACGCTTGAAATGAGTTTCGTCAACGTTAGCAGTGACACCATCAAGGGGAACTTTGGTTGATGTGGCAATCACGTATGCGGGATTGACTCTTTTAAGTGGGACCCCATTAACGGCATATGGGCCAGTCACCAAAATATTTCCAGATGGCAGGCTCTTCAAAGCAACAGCTCTTCTTCCTCTGTGAGGTCCAGAGAGAAGAATGACAATGGTGCCAGGGGTGATAGATTTTCTGCCTGTGCTGGGTTTAGGTTGGTTTCTTTTTCTCTTGAATATCTTTTTCTCGTCATCAGCGGGGTACCAGGTCTTATCGCTGTTTCTATATTTTCTTTTGGGTTATCCACCGTAAACTAATATAAGCTAAGCAAGTACTCAAGTGTGAGACGGAGGGTTGAGCTGGGCATGAGCCAGATGGAAGATGAACTGGTAAGGCTTTGACGTATCTAGCAAGCTTGTGTGCAATTTTAGCTCTTGCTTGGACTGTCTTCTTGGCTTTCTCAACCATGGTCTTGATGTGGTTATTAAAAAATGAATATTATTTATTTTTTGCATTTATAATAGTAAATATATCCAACTTACATACTATCATTATGGCAAATAGAAAATATCTAAATTAACTCAGCAGCTATATCACAACATGGCAAATGTTTCTGAGCAAGTCTTAAGCCCATTGCCAATACTTTGCCTAACTCTTTGGATGATTTCAACTTGTCTTTTGTTTTCTTGATCTATCAAGATTTCTCCTTCAAGAACTTCAATTTATATAAATATGCTTCTGACAAACTCAAGCCGGTATGCAATACCTTCCAATATTTCTTGATTTATTTGCATTTGGTGCTCGATTTATTGAATGTGCAGTCTCAATTTCGATATCTCTTGTTCAAGCCTGTGGATTTATAGACGTAATCTTTAAGACTCAGCAGAAGATCGCGAACTTTAAGTTCTGTATCTCTCCACTTCCATTCTCAGTTCTTGAATTGTTTGCTCAAATTGACTATTTGTCACCGCTCCCTTCCTCAATTGTTAATTTGCTGACTTTCTAAATATTAAATAAGAATTACAATCTTTCGATTTCTCCTTTGTGTAATTGAATTTCCAAGCGAAGTTACTTAATGACCTCTTCCATGTTACCCATTGATGAAAGTCTTTGTCTCAGTTCACTATTCTATGAGTTTCTAAAATAAAGAAGTATTTTACAATCTTTATATTTGGGTTTTGTATTGATTTATTTCAATCTTTAAGCTTCTCAAAGATTATTCTAGTTCGCTAACATATCCTTGTCTTTGCCTTGTCTGAGCACTCTCATTGTCACGTTATTTTTTACTAAAATAAATATATAATTACAGTCGGTCTAAGTACGAGCTCATGCTGTCTGACTCAAGCTCCCTTCTTTTGAGTAATGCTTCAAGTTAATTAGCTCTATTTTTTTAACTCTTAAGTTTATTCTCAAGATCAAAGAACTCACTATCAGTATCCTTAGCTCTAAATTTATATAAAGAAAGTACTTCCGGCTTAAATTTTAATACAAAGAGTTCAACCGTGTCACTTCGGTTTCTAAATTAGCAATTCTACCATTCAAAACTGAGATAGTTTGCTCATAGGATGACTTGGCTTCGTTCCACATTATAGAGTGCTCATGAAGTTCTCGAAGTTCGTTTTGCATCTGAACTATTCTTGATTTTAGTCTTGAAATTTAAGCATTTTATTCTCCTTGCTTGCCTTTTAATTTTTAGTTCAATCTTTCATTTTCGGCCTTTAGTAACTAAATCTGGTTTGATAATTTTGTAATTTGCATTTCAAAGTTGTTTATTTTACTATTTGCATCTCGCAGATTTTGTTCAGCTGAACTTAATTTTTGATCTCTTTCATGTCCCATTGTTTTGTGTCTAAGTGCTTCATCGGAGGCATTTTTAACTTATTGAGTGTATCGATTGAGGTCATTTTCTAATATTCCATTTTGCATTTGGAGCTGAGATATTTTTCTATTAAGTTCATGAATTTTATTTTCCAGCTCTGTCACTCTAATTTATGAGCTATTGTCATTCTTATGACTTTCAATACTGGTCTTCAAATTTCTATTTTAATCAGTTAAAGACTTGATCCTAGCAAGATATTATGTAATCTATTTTTAAAGTTGAGCGACTTGCAACCGATAATATTCAGCTGTGTTAGTATCACTGCCACTCTTGAGCATAGATTATAATTTCTCCTTAAGTTACTTGTTGAGTTTGATGTGATTATCAATTCTTTCTTAGAGTTATTTATTTTTATCTTTATAGTAACCCAACTGTTCAGCGTAAATGCTTTTTGCGCTATCAATGTATTTGTTGCTACTACTGCTGTATGAGTACATGTTTGTAGTGCTGTTCGGACCCACTGTCTATAGTGAAGAGCAGTAACGTTGCAGATCTATTAATCGGGCTTGTAACGCTGAGATTTAGGCACGATGGCGTCGGATTAAGGAAGTTCGTTCTCTTTCAAATGAAGTTATTACTTGTTGGTTTTGATGTTTAGGTTATAAGAAAAGTGCGAAATCTGTGTTCTTTGCCTACAAAGTTCGGTTCTACTCAATCATTTATTCAAGCTTTTGGTTGAAATCTACTAAGCGTTTTTGAATGAAGTCGTAACTGTACTTTGAAGTTGGACTGTTTTCATGACTAGGGCTTTGATATTTAAAACCTTTGCCTGAAAGTATTGATTTCAAGCGTTCATTTTCAGATTTAAGATCATAAATAGCTTTTTGTTCAAAGACAAGTGTGCTTTCATAGTCTCTTGGCTTGTAGTTTGATCTTGGGCTTCCAAAATTGAATAAACGAGATTAATATTCAGCAACTTTCTTTCTTAAGACTTCAATTTGTTGTTGGTTAATGAATTACTCTTAAGTTGCATTTGTATGTGAAGCTTTAATTTTTAAAGTCTCAATTAGGTTCTCAAGTTGTTTAATTTTATTGTCCTTAACTTTGATAGCAGCTTCAAGTTCAACAATTTTAATTTGATAATCATCGTATAGTTTTTTATTATTGTTAATTCCACCTGATTATAATGATTCCAACTGTTTCTTCAAGTCTTATTTAGATGACTCAAGATCTTTTATCTTTTTATTTAGATTTTAGATTTAGATATCGTACTCTTGCACTCTCGAATCATGATTTTTAAGTTTGTTTTTAAGTACTTTATTCTCACCTTATAGTTTTCTAAGTGCATCTTATTTCTCCTTAATAGCATTCTATAAATTTTGCAGCTCAACGTTGAAGCTTGATTTAGAATTTTTCTGTGACTCATCCAGACTTCTAGCTTTAACTTCCAACTATTTGATTCTATCTTCATAAGCCTTCACCATATTATTATACTCAGCTTTATCATGCAACTATTTCTTTTCAGCTTGTGCTAATTTTCCTTGTAACCTTTGATGTTCATATTCAAGTTATTGCACGTTGGTCTCTAATAATTGAATAGTCTGCTTCAGCTTGCTCAACTAGGCTTACTTTTTCTTGAATGAGTCATTCATTAGTTGTAATTCTTCAGCTAAGGACTCATTGCTGTTCGGGAACAATGCTTGGCGCTGTTTTGATTATCTAATTTTATTTTATAGCTAAGCGTTTCCGAGTTTTAATTTGTCTATCTATTGATTCTTGGCCTGAATGGTTGCTTTTAATGTATTTCGTTAGTTCTTCAAAGATTAAAGCTCAATTTTTAATTCATTTCTTTCAAAAGTTGCTGATTTATACTCCAATATTTACTGATTTTTCTTATTCAATGTTTAACTAAGAGATTTAATTTAACTTTCAAACGTTCCATAACTTGAATATTGTCTTTTCATATTCATTATTTATTGCATTCTTTTCACATTCTCTTCATCAAGTGAGTTAAAACTAGTCTGTAATGTTTGCAGTTTCTTGTCAAGATTTTATTTTTGTCTAATGGCATCAGCGAGTTCTGATTATTTTTGAGATAATTTGTCTCGCAAAGTTCGAAGTTATTGATTGTTTGGAGATGGGGATGGCGAATAGCTGTCGAAATTTTGTTACTTTTGAGTATTTCTAGGTGTGCTAATGTTTGCGCGTAATTTAGTATTTAGATTCTAAATTTCTTCTTCTAAATTCTTAATTTTCCTATCTTTTTCATTGGTTTTTCTCTTAACTTCTTCCTCTAGCATTTGCAGCTGATCCCTCAACAATCTGGTTTAACTCTCTTTTTCCATAATTTTCCTCCTAGCATTTTCCTATAGATCAACCATCTGGTCTTATAACTTCCTCTTTTCCTGCTGTTTTTTCTTATTATCAGCCATCAACCGTTAAATCTAAGCATCGGCTTATTGTAACTGTTGCTGCAATCTACTTGTGTCTAAATTGGAGTTTAAAGATGGTGAACGAGGTAAAGTTGGCGTTGGGGGCGGGGCTGGAGAGAACTGGGATTGTTGCTGTTTCTGCTGAATTGATTGTTTTAGCTAGGCTTAGATGCTTGTCAGTTTTTATTATAGTAATTTTTGCATCGATGCCTGTGAACTTTCTTTTTATTATTTTAAAGATTTAAGCTATATTTATTTCCTTAAAATCTATTACTTCAATGAAGTCATGCTATCGACAGATTTTGAGAACTTAATTTATGATTATCTTATTGTGTCTTCAAGATCCTTGATTCTCTGTTTAGCTTGTTCTAACTCAGCTGCATTATTTTGTGGTTGAGGTTGTGGCTGGGAGGGTTGAACTGGTTGAGCTTGATACATTGAACTATTTTGTTTCATCTTTTTCATTTGTTATTAAAGTGCTCCAATTGTTACTTCCTGTTTTTGTAGTAATCCTTTAAGTTCTTCTTCTTTGCCTTATGATGACTTAGCATGATTTCTCAATTATTATTGTAAATTCTAAATGGTTCTCGATTGGAATTGCAAAGCCTCAATATATCCTTTTTCATCAAATTGAGTCTAATGACTATGAGATTGCGAGTTAGCAAGCATCCCTTGAAGTTCAGTCAATCTTGTTTGTAGGGTCGATACTGTTAACGCATACTCTTGAATTTGTTGAATGTAATGTTGTTCACTCTGTTGAGAGAAAGATTGTGGTCGTTGTAAGGGATTTCCATCTAATGGCTGGATAGGTTGAGATTTCGCTTGCTTCAAAGCGGATTCAAGCTCACGAATTATTCTTTATTGATCTTGAATAAGCTGCACATATTTGTTGTTGCCTTATTGTCTTGTTTTTTCACTATTCAAAATTGCATTGTGATCTTATTCCAATTTCTTAATGTAGACCTGAAGCTAATGACTAAATGCATTTGATTGTTTTCTCTCCTGCTCTAAGCTCTACACTTGTTGTCTTAAAATCATGGTTGTTTGATGTAAAGTTCTCAATTATGCCTATGCATTTTAGTTGGATGAAGAGGCAGGTTTCTTTTGAATATTTTGAAGTTAAGCGGTTAGACGTCTAATTTATGATTTCAAGTCTTAATTTTCTTTTTATAATGCTCGGCATCTGTCTTTATATAGACTTTGCTATTTCAATTCTGATTCATGCTTGATCTCCTTGTTATATGCTGTGTTTTATTGTCTGAATGAAGTAATTTCCTTGCTAGTCTCATCGAATAAAGTTAGTAGCCTCTGATGTCTCGAAAGTAGCTCATTATACAACTTTTAATACCCATCCTTGCCTTTAGCTTATACAAGCAATCTAGTAACAAGCTGGAATTCTTGAAGTAGCATTTAAAACTTAGTTGAGAAAAAGTTAAATTTCTCAATAACTGTTAAATATCGATGCTCCCACACAACAGTCACTGTCTTTTAAACTACAGTATGCGTATGTTCTCGTATAATTTGCACTGGATTATTTTGCTGAATTATGACAGGAGGCTTAGGTGGAGATGGAGGGAAAGGCAGTCCTGGCTGAATATTTGACTGATATGAGAAAGTCACTGATGGTCGTTTTCCTTTTGAATCTGCAGAGCCGTAGCTTATGGAACGACGTTCATTACTGCCTGATGCTTGTTGAGGTAATTGATCTGTTATGAACAGACGAGATTGTCTCTGGCTTGTTTGGATAGGTGCAGGTGCGACTTGAGAGGGTGATAAATTACGGGCTTATTGTGTTAATGGAACTGATAGTGGCTTTTGAATATTTTGAATGTTTTGTCTTGATAAGTTAAGCTGTCCTGTTTGAGCTTGAGTGACTTGTTGACTCTGTCCTCCTAATGTTGATCTCAATGAAGCTTGATTTGAATTATTTATATTTTGTTGACTTGAAACATTAGGACCTGGTATTAATGATTGACTTGAAGGTTTATATAATTGTGGGCTTTGAACAAAAGGAACTTGATTTTGAACCAGTCTATTCACAACAGGCGACTGACCTTGAGTAAATGTATTTTGTATCTGTCTTGAATTGCTTGGAGATTGAGAGAAAAATTAGTTATTTTGTTGAGTACTGGAAGTAACTCCAATGCTTTGCATAACATTTGTTTGTCTAGATTGAATCAAACTTCCTTGTGATTGTTGATTGAGACTTTGGCGTAGAATATCTTATTGAGACGAAGATGAATTAAAGAATCTGTTCGGACCATAAATTGCTGCCTTTGGAGATGTTGCAGGATTGCCAACGCTGGGAATCATTTCAATCAAGGGCAAATATGTTGTCTGTTGGTATTAATTATGAGATACTATATTTTGAATATTTTGCTGATTGTTTTATGACAAGTTAGATGGCTTTGAATTTGCTTAGGAGTTTAGAAGAGTAGCACCTACTAAACATGTAACAGGCGAGCCAAATGTTTGTTGTCTGGCAATAGGAACAGATTTGTTTTGTGCTTCGATTGGCTATGATCGGGAAAGTTGGGATTGAGCCTGTTGATTAGCAAATCTGTTTGACTAAATTCCAGCTAAATTTGCAGTTTGTATAGATTGAGAGTTAGTTGGTAAAGCACTTTGAATATTTTGAGTCGAAGGTGGATTAGTGTGATTATTTTGTGCTTGGTTAGATAGTTCAACTCTTTCCATTGACCCTTAATTTCTACTGAGTAATTTTATAATTTGTTATGCTTGGCTTTGCTGACTTGCTAAGCTGATCTTTGACTAGACTTGTTGAGATTGTACTTGAGAGCCTTATTTTGAGAAATTGGATTGCAGAGACTGTTTTTTATCTACAATATTGCCGGATTATTTTGAATCTTTCAGTTTTTGTTCTTGAGATTGTTGCTTTAAGACAATATTCTGTAATCCGCCAGCACTTGATCCAGTATCAGCTCTTCTGTGCCCTGCCTGGCTTTATCCCACATTATGATTACCTCCACTTCCTGACGAGGCATTATCACGAAAATTTTAATTGTCTGATCCCTGCAAACTGTACTAATGGATCTCCTGTGATATATTCTCATTGCTTTGCGGAGCTTGAAACCGAGCGATTGGACTAGTGTCAATATTTTGTAACATGTTAGTTTGTCGTATGAGATTGTTCATCTGGGCTTGAGAGAAGTGAGCAGTTTGTTTGATGTCTTATTACTATTAAAATCCTTCATCTTACTCTCGCTCGTAGTCTCCTTTAACTTGAGAATCGATCATTCCGTGTAAAGCTTGTTATTCACGGTTCATACTTTTTTAAATCCAAAAATATATTTTATTCCTCAATAAATAATAAATAAATTGAACATCAATATTTGTACTAAGCTTATTTAAATTAAACATTTATGGTATCTTTGAGTTATCAATAAAACAAAATACATTAAATAAATCATTGTGGCACATCTTAGATTTATATATTATAAAATTTTTAATATTGTTTCTTGTGAGCTCGGTCCAATATAATAGTGCATCTACATTTATTAGCTATTTATTTAGGTTATACTACTTTCTGTATATATTTTCTTTAAGACTAATCTTCAAACCATATCATATCTCTAAATTCCTACTTGATCGTGAAGGTATACTTTTGTTTTTTACTTAATTTATTAATAATTCTATACACTCCTCTATGCTAGTTCCACATACTTCTGAGAATATACTGGTCACACTCGATATCATATTAAAGATGTCCATAATATTTCTTGATGGCAGTATTCTTACATTTCTTACAATCATCAACAAGTATATTCTATTAACATCGCCATAGTTTAATAAACTAGTCTGATTGGGTAACCACATTGCACTCGATTGTTTATGTAGCTGAACAGTTGTAGATATGTACGATTATTGCTTACATTCTGCGCGAAATTTGTAGCATCTTGTAAAATTGGTTTGTTATTAAAATTAGGTTGGGTTGACAGGCTGGGATTTATTTGCGGATTGGCAGAAATGTGAAATTTTGGTTGTCTTACTATACTATTATTATCTACACCATTAAATATTAATTAGGAAGTTCTAAATTCAACAGAGGAAACCAAAGCGCAATTATTAACTATAAACGAGGTTTCGAATTTGAAAATTTGAAATATGCTGAGCTTTTAGGACCGATTGCTAGAAATTAAGTTGATAATTATTGAGGGTTTAGGTAGTTCAGTCTGCTTGGGACACCTGTGAGTTCAGCGAAAATCTGTTAATTTGTGAGCTATCTGATTTTATCATAACTACCTAACATTTTTGCAAGAGCCTTCTCGACTAAGATCGTCCAGATTCCAGAGCCTGCTTTTAGTTATCCAAATAAATATTTACCATTTTCATCAACAGGTACAAAATCATCAATAATAATTTACTGTTATTCTCCTTGAAGATGGAAGAAAAACCTGTATAATCCATATTAAAATGTTTATGTGTCAATACACATACGTTGCAATAGTTCTGGATGGTTTTTAAGATCATTCATGGCTTCCCAAAAACTATTATAATTTTTGTCTTTTGTTGCTGGTTTGGGCGATGAAGAGAGTCTTCTCGGTGTTAAGAGAGATTGGCTATTGCCAATTGACCAATTTTAAGATTTAAAGGGCTCTGTCGGTAATATTTATGATACACGCTTCCATTCAGTTGATTATTTCATAAGCGACTCATGAGGAAACTCATAGTCAACAAACTGATGATCTTTTTGCATGATAAGCCAAGCCTTTAGTTTCCGGACATCTATGTCTCCTGGAGGTGGAGGCACATTTCGGATATAAACATTTTTCATCTTGTTCTTATAATATTAACCGATGTCACAATATCTTCTTTCTAGCACAGGCTTGCACCAATCTAAGCCCATCACTTTAAGATCAAGATCTTACTCGAGTAAGCTAATTATTATCAAAGTGTTAAATAATAATAATTAATAATCTAGTAACAAGTGTTAAAGCTTACAATATCATCATGGGATAGTCTATCCGGCAATCAGTAAGCTTCGTATGATAATAATTGGACTAAAGTTGACAAAGCTTCGTCATTAACTTTTTCATCCAGTAAGTAAGTATTTTTAATCAACTGTTTCTTCTATTTTGTCGTACCTAAATTCTGAGTTTTTCTGTGTACGCATGCGAATGTAGGGACTTTGTCTTGCAATAATTTTATACATCTCTGATTCAAATCTGGAATACATTTCAGCATTTCTGTCGTAATGACTCCAATTTCGTAAGGGCCGCCTACTTTCTTATTGAATTTCTCTAAATCTCCAAAATATTTTATATCACACACTTGCTCTCCTTAGACTTCGTCATTTGCTGAATTTTTAGTCTTCCTTAATTTTTTAGGTTTCTCACTATTTTCATATTCTTGTAGTTTATTAAATATTCCGTATGAAATTTACATAACGTACTGCATCGTCTATCCAATATGTTTCGTTCTGATTATCTTGAAGTTATTTACAACAGCCGAACTCAACAAATATTTCTTCCTTTCCAGTAAGTACTCCTTGGATTAATAGTCAATTTAATTCTGCATAAATTTCCCTTATTCTTATTCTTGTTTAACCTATAATTTAACCATACTGAGACTATCCTGGCCTTAGACGAAAACATAAATATTCTCACAGCTAGTCATCCGTGCTCTAAACAGTTTAGTCTTGAATTACTATTCATCGAAATCATGAGTGTTAATTCTGATAGCTATAAAATCTAATATTTTATCATCCACGCACCATAGAAAATCAGCCATTTATA
>APMI01010589.1_pt1 | contig 11780 bp, 12 predicted proteins | sample 667938 | NCBI WGS metagenome assembly APMI01 (sample SAMN01084076, study PRJNA167559) | wastewater metagenome | biome: Wastewater | place: Denmark: Ejby Moelle, Odense | collected 2011-11-28 | reverse complement strand
GCAGGGCTCATTTTACGCTGTTTGTGGGCATGAAAACGCACACCGCAACATGCGTGCTTTTTTGTGAGGTCCGAGGTCTAAAGTCTATAAAAAATCTGACGATAATTTCACTAGAAAACTAACGGAGCGCAAGATGGCAAACGTAGGCCAAATGCAACTAAGAGACGTAATAGGTCAAGTTATCACTGTAGGTTCGATGATTATCTTTAACGATGAAAGCACTAAATTGAGCATCGGCCGTGTTATTAGTTTGACTGATAAGTATGTTCGAATCGAACTAATAGATAATACAAAGAACGGTAAGAGCATTAGAATGCGGGAGGCAAGCCGAGTTCTGGTAATGTGCAATAGCCCAGAGTTCACATTATGGTTACTGACGAATGGTAGTTAAAATGCCCCTTATTCGGGGCGTTTTGCTGTGAGTCACTTGCTGGAAGTTTCAGTTGGATTTGCTGCAAGCCATTGTTCGACTATAGAACTCTTTTTATTATATTTCTTCATTAGTTCGATTTGTTCAGCGTAGTCTTTGATGATGAACTTAGCCTTGAGGGCATCATTATTTTTGTCAAACCATTTAGGAGGCGTACCAGAAGCTAAATACAATTCCTGTCCTGCTTCGGCTTGTGCGTTGTAATAGATAGCGCTCGGGCGACGTGCTTTAACATTGTCTCTTTTGGTTGTCTTAGATATTTTCGTAGTTGCAGCAGGAACGGGCGTGTTGGTTAGTTTTGCGACTTCTGCTGCACTGAACAAATCGAGAACAGTAAGGCCGTGTTGTGCAATAATTTTCTGAATATCATCAATCACGTCTTTCTTTATACTGTTCTTAAGTGCTTGCAGTGCTTCTCTTTTTTCTCTTGCAGCCTGCTCAGTTTCTTGTAATTCAGCTTCAAGCTTTGCGAGTTGTTCATTGAAATCAACAGGGGCGGCGATCATTGTTTTACTCCTTTGTTAGCACCAAAACATCAATGCTCTAAAGCTATCACACTAATTAAAAGTGGGCAATATGTTTGAAGACAAAAAACCAGTAGTTTCGAGTCTTGATTTCTCAGAGCGTGCGAGACTGTTGCAGCTTTACACGCTCTTGCAACGCTTACGCAAAGATGACGAAAGTGCACTTAAGGAGATGTCAAAGTGTCTGTCAAAGGATGAAATGGAGGATTTTAAGGGAGATATCAGAAATCAAAGATGTTACGAGCAACTTATTCTTGAAAAGCCTGACGAAGTCCAGAGCTACGAAATATATTTAAGTAAAGCTGATCGCACGAACGCGTTAGCAGATCGATTCATGAATAAGCGCAATTTTCAACGCTCGAGATCCTATAGATATAAGGCTGAGCAAGAGTATGAGACTGCATTAGAGCATCTGCGAGAACTATATGAAAATAATCCGACTATCTCAATATATTTTGATAAAGCATTAGATTTTAGCCCAGACGGTTTATTAGGGCCAGATTGTGTGAGTGTGCCTCGACATAATAGTTCTAAGTCACAATATAATACACATAATGGCACGAAAACAACTAAGATTGAGATAGCAATAAGCTATATTGAGTCATACTTAGATCGATATAATTGGTCAGAATAAAAGTTCGAAGAGTTAGTTATATGTCGAACAGCCCAAAATGAAAAGATGGCGATTTAGTGTGGTTTTATTAAGCGCGGGCACCACTTATACCCAGACGAAAAATAAGAGGTAAAAAACGCCCCTAAAGACGTCAAAACCACCTAAAAATCACCCCTCAAGACCCCATTTTTACCTCGTTTTTGGCCAAAAACATCCCTTGTGACTTCTGCGGTATCTGTGTAAATACTGCACAACAAGAGGTGTGTATGAGCGAAATAAAATGGAGCGGCAACAGGGAACTACAAGAGAAACTGAAACAGTTGCAAGCTAAATCCAACAAGGCAGCAGCAGGAGCTATAACAGGTCTCGCATTCGATGTGCGTCAGGAAGTGCGCAACGATCTCCCGAAGTGGTTACACCTGACGAGACAATTCTTACCGAACAGCGTTATATATGAACGAGCGGACGAGACGAACTTAACTGCTCGCGTGGGCTTTGATAAACGTGCGGACTTTGCAATGCTGTTGGAAGAAGGCGGCCAACGAAAGCCTACGAACAGCCGAGTAATTGCGGTGCCGACGGAAGATGTCAGACGAACAAACGCCGGAGGGATCAGCAAGGCCAATCGCCCATCTGTATTGTTACAGCGAAAGAATGTTTTCAGTGGTGTTCCAGAATCTAAGCCAACTGACCCAGCAGGTATATGGAGAGCAGTAAAGAAGACAGGGCTAAAGCTGTTGTATGTCTACAAGGACTCAACGCGCTACACTCGGAAGTTCTTGCGATTTAAGGAAACTGCGGAACAAGTGATTAAGGCTAATCACGAAAAAAGATTTGAAGAGGCGATTCAAAGAATTATTAAATGATAGTTCGACATCGGGGTATAAATAACATTGCAGCACTTGTGTACACTTCAGTGGTCCATTGTGGTGTTTCTCCTTAATAACACAAGTGCTGCTAATCCTTGAAATTGACGCCCGGAGTTCTAGACATTCTTCGGGCGTCGCCTTGATTGCTTTGGTCAAATTTTAAGTGGTCCCTGATTGGCGTTTCATGAAGATGAAAAAGCCATTCTTTGCAGATTTTCTATCGAGGCGTCAAGCGATTGCTTTAAAAATTTAGGTAGTTCTTTATATCCCAATGCATCTAAATGCTGAATAAAATGGAAGCACCGGGTTTCAACGCCATTGTCACGCTCAGTAATGGCTTCAAGAATTGATGAAAGGGCTGACCCTGAACGCGAAATTTCTTCCATAAGTCGATCAAAGTCATTAACCGTAAGAAAGTAAATGTGCTCTGCGGGTATATGCATATCAGGGGCAAATCTATCTAAAATTTTTGAGTATGCTTCACTTGCGATTTCGTCTCGAAGGTTCTTGCCGTTTGTCGCGTATAATTCCTTGTAAGTAACAACCATAATGTAGTTGTTAGGTTTTCGGGTGATTATGTTGTTAGCTGTGTCGGTCGGCAATCGGGCGTTTGTTTCTAAAGCTTGCTCGATGGCTTTGAGAATAGACGGTTGAAGGCTGTTAGATAATCTCGACGCGCTATGCACCGCACTAGTATTGCTTCTCGCTTCCACAGCTTTGGCGTCGATGAATATATTTGCATTGTCTTCATTGATGACGAAGTCAACAACTTTGCCAGCCCCGACGATTTTCTTTAACTGATCCTCAGTTAGAAAACTTAACGAAGCGTGTTGAAGAGTTGCGTTAATGTGGGATTCGAATATTTCACGACCGAATTTTGGCATGAACTGTTCCATGAAATTACGCCGCATAAAATCATAGAAGAAAGTCTCAAGTGCTCTGTATAGCAATGCTTTGTATGTGACAATATATAAATCTCCGTTCTGCACTAACGGAAATTCTATAAATGGCGGCGGCTCATAGAACTCTTCTGCGCACCTCTTCTGAAAGCCGTGGCCGCGCATATGGTCCCGCAGACCTGTTGTTGGAACAGAAATTAGGTTTAAGAACGAACGAACATATTTCTCCGTCTCTTGGCCGAAGAGTGGGCGGAATTCGCTAATGTTAAAGACGACTTTTTTGCTCTGTTCTATGAAGGACAGTAGAGTTATAGAAAGTGACGAGCATTCGTTTGCCGATAATCCGGTTCTTTCTTTGAAAAGTCGTTGAAAGGTATGGTTATCAGGAAGTTCTGCAAAGAATAGTCTCTCGCGAACCAAACTCCCTAAGTTAATTGGTTGTTGATAGAGAAATTGTTGATTGGCCAGTGCTCTCAAGAAAAGATATATGGATTGATACTCACTTGGGTCACGAAGCGTGCTATTTAATCCCTGAGCTTCACTTAGTAACTGAGATATGTCGCTGTTTCGCGCGAGTTGCTTTCCTGGGAGGTTAAACTGATCGTCAATGTAAGCCCATTTAATTAACAGGAATGCAAGCCAGTGTTGCTTGTTTAGCTCATCTTGCATTCGCTCCTTGGGCTGATTGAGATAGAGAATGCAGCCATTAAAAACGGAGTCGGCCTTAAATTTACGTAATCGGTTTCGAATCCTTTTATATGCTTCGTAGTAGTTGTTCTCCGAGAACGTCATCCTAGCTCCTCTGAAAATGGCATCTAAGTATCATACTGCGGGACGTGCGTGCCAGCAACGACGCCCTACGGTGCTCTACTGCTGGAAAAACTGGAGAAGTTATACAATAGGGAATGAGTTGTATAACGCTATCGAAAAACCACGTCAGATGAGAGCTCGCCCTTGAGTTCGTCTTGTGTGTAGTTCGAACTGCTCTAAGTGGTACTTCCGCAATGCCTTTGAGGTCGTCAGTAAGGGCGATTTCTGGAGAAGTTATACAATAGGGTATGAGTTGTATAACGCTATGAAAACACCAATCCATAAAAAGAAGGCTAAGCAATTACTGCTGCACACATGGAGAGCGAGCTAGCGAGTTCGACTGTGCAGCAGTAAGGTCGTTACGAGTGCAACGAGCTACGACCTCCAAGATGTCTCTCACAGATACTGGCAAAATCACTTAGATGTATCTGCTCATAATGTATTGTATTCGACGTGCTGAGTACGCTACATTTGTACATCGCACATCATTTCGCCATATATTTTGCGATTTGTGCTAAATAAAAATGTGAGTGCAATGCTCACACACTTTGTTCTCTCAGGGAGTAGTGCCTGCTATCACTACTCCCATCCGCATAGCAGTGCGAGAGAGGGCAGAGAAATAATTGAGAGAACAACAATATGAAGAAATACCACCCGAACTTTAAAGACAAGAGAGTCGCGGAGCGCGTTCGTAAGGCCATTGGATTTTCAAAAGCAGTCATCAGCGAGAACAAGCCACACGCTTGGAGCACACGTTACATCGACCGATACTTTGGGCAGCAACAGCACGACCTCTCCAAATACCTACGTAGTGTCCTGCTCATTGTCACAAACAACCATTGGTCCGTTGATGGCAAGAAGTGCAAGGAGTACATGCTCAACAGCAAAGGCTACACTTTTCTTCGTGATAGCTTAGATGGCAAGACATCATTAACCTGGGCTGAGTATCGCAAACAGATCAACTCAAATGAAGAGCGTACTGAAGAAGAAAAAACAGCCGCATGTATAACTTCATTGATCAATCCAGATGATGTCTATGACCGCAAGATTGTTAATGAGTGGTGTCGCCGTGAGTTTGCCTGCGAGCTACAAAACCTAGCATTCACATACGAGGACAAGAGCGGTCGCTTGTGGCACCCATTGCAGAAAGTCAAGCGCGAGATTAAGAAGGAAGTTCTTTCCGAAGCAGGGCTAGTCCATCAATACGACATTGACTGCTGTGCGCCTACATTGCTTTATCAGTACGCACTGCAAGTCGGTATGGATGAGTACCTTGAGTACATTGCGAAATACCTCAACAAAAAGACCAAGATACGGGAGCAGTTGGCCGAGGATGCCGAGCTTCCAGTTAAAGCTGTCAAAGTCATCATCAACAGCTTGTTTGCAGGTGCCAAGATCGGGTCAAGTCCGGCAGTAGCAATGGGAACAGTCATCGGGCACGACCAAGCGCGTGCTGAATATTTGCGTCAAGACAAGTTCATTGTCGGTCTGCGCAAAGACATTAAGACAATGTGGGAGTACATCGAAGAGCATCACGGCTGCCGATACAAAGCAGACAGCAAGGGAAATGTGCTTTTGACGAAAAAGGGTAAGCCTAAAAAGGTTCCTATGACTTCATCGCGTAAGTGGAGCATTTACTTTGATCTGGAGCGTCGTGTGTTGGATTGTGTTCGTGAGTATTTGGAAATAACAAATACACCTAACTTTTTAGAGCACGATGGATGGACTACAGCTTCGCAAATAGACTGCAAGGCGCTTTACTCATACGTAAAGAGTAAGACTGGCTTCGACGTTCGACTTAGCTACGAAGAGGTCAAGCCAGAATGAGCGAAACTGACTTTCACTTACGGCACGAAGCTGTAATCATTGCTGGATCGTTCGGGCCCCACAAAGCCCGCGACAATTGACATACGGAACCCAGCAGCAGAAATGCAAGAGGTAAAGCGAGGAAGAGGCCGCCCATGCAAAGACTCAAGCGCACTAAAAGTAGTCAGCGAAGAGACACGCGCTAAGTTATCCGCTGCACGCAAAGGCAGAGCACCAGCAAACAAAGCACACAACAAAACAGGAGCCCGGACTACTTAAGCGCGCTATCTCGTGTTTCAAGGGGTAATTTGCAGGGCGTAATAAGTAAATGTAGGGGAACACTACAATGCGCAAAACAACTGAAAAGAAATACATCTGCTCTTTACTGCAAACAAACGACGCAGCCAAAGCCGCTTATGAACTACTGACTAACGGCACACAGTTAAGCAGTAAGGACAAGGAAGAGTTAGAGCAGAAGCTGCTTAAGAACCTCTACCTCTGTATGAAATACAAACAAAGTCACAGACCGGGACACTGGCCGGAGTTCGTTAAGTTAATGCAAACAACGGAAATCGATACACAGCATTACTATAACAACTGGAGCAAGAACCAGCATCTCGATTATCTGCTATTCATCAATGAATACGTAAGTGCAAAAGGGAAGTAATGATATTAGGCAAAGAAACGCTCATTGCCGATATAGAGCTATTGGTTAAGGCTGGTGATGGATAATCAATACACCGGAAGATAGCTGAGATAAAGAGCGAGCAAGACTTTGAAGAACTCCGTGAGTTAGTAGAAGTCCTCGCAAAGATCAAAAAGCGAGCAATAAACGAACAGACATTTAAAACAGTAACTATGTAATGAAGAGCCCACTTGTTTCGTGGAGTCTTCATTTAGATGGCTTTTAATTTTATTAATCGCACAATAATCTTGACACGTTATCAGCTACTGTACCCGGAACTATATCTTGCCACTCAGTTTGGATATTGTGAGTTCTAACAACTGAGCCTCGACCCATAGCTTCGCTGTACAAGGTGATCAGAAGCACGCGAAATCTTTCGTTCTTACAGTCTGTTTGGGTACGAACTATGCGAGACCGATATTTAATACCATCTGCAATCTGAGTTTTTTGGTACGAAAATAAATCCCAGTGCTTAACTGTATCTCCGTCAGAACGTAGTTTTGACGGCATTCGGCAAATGCGCTTGAAGCAGTGACCAGTAATGCAGCAGCAAGGAGAATGCGTTTCATTTTTGAGCCTCCTGGAGTTATGCATATCGTTGAAAGTGCAGCATTGGCAAAGCTGTTCGACGCTCGCATCCCGATTATTGAATACTGCTGAGTTTATCTATCTCTTAGGGCACAATTTTTTCATGAAATATTCCGTACTCGAATTTGGAACTACATCATTCCAATCGAATGGGCCGTTTATTGCGCTAACAAGATCACCTTTTCTCATTGCGTCACTGAACCAAGAGCCTGAATGAATACGATAATTTTCGTTTTGGCAGTCTATTTCACTCAAATAGACCGTTGACCTATAAAGGAAGCTATTTAACGTCTGAGGCCGCTTATACGATTCTAAAATCCAGTACTTGACTAAGCTTCCTTCCATTCGGATTCTTGAAACATCGAGAAATAAGTCTCTCTTGTCGCTCGAATCAATAAGCTTCCATTCAGCAAAAGCACTTGAAGCAGTGACCAGTAGTGCAGCAGCAAGGAGAATGCGTTTCATTTGTGAACCTCCTTGGGTGACGTTTATAGGTTAGCGTCTGTAGAATTCATGGATTGCACGTATCCCGATTTTTGAATACTGCTGAGTTTATCTATCTCTTAGGGCACAAAAGTTGAGCGAAGTGATCACCTATTGATCTTGGGATTACATCATTCCATTCGCTGATGCTGTTATAATTCTTAAGAGTTGTGCCATTTCCCATAGCTTCACTGTAATAGGCTATCGTGAGTACGCGAAGTTTCTCGTTCTGGCAGTCTAATTGAGTCAGATTGATTCTTGAGCGATATTTCATGCTGTCCGAAGTTATATATTCTTTGAACGAGAATAGACCCCAAAACTTAACTGAATTACCTTCTCGACGGACTCTTGAAGATTCGTAGTACAAATCGTATTGGTCGTTGGATTCGACAAGCTTCCATTCAGCAAAAGCACTTGAAGCAGTGACCAGTAGTGCAGCAGCAAGGAGAATGCGTTTCATTTGTGAACCTCCCAGAGTTATGTTGGGATTCTACCTCCACGATGCTATCAGTGTGAAGACAGCATCATTTTCCGCATGAACACAGGGCTGCGGGACGCACAAAGCGTGTAGGGTTGGCTCACACACGGCCAGCGGACGAGTGCTTGAGCAGTGCTTGAGCGTGTAGGGTCTAGGGTGGCTGCGCGGTGGTTTTGCGGGTGCAAACGGGGCTCTGCTGGGCAAACTCGGTGGCAAAGCGTGCTGAGTCGCTTGAAATTCGCCACAAACCATACACACCCTACACGAACCCTACACGGCACGTTCGGGGCAAGATCATTGCAAAACCCCCCATTAAACGCACTTTTATTAGCAAAGTGTATAGTGTGTATAGTTGTGTATAGTTTTTACTTCACTTATATATAAATTGATCCAAGTGTTTGACTCATAGTGCTATCAAAATGGCCTACACAACCCTACACACCCTACACTCTTTACCCACACTTCTCTTTTGCTCTTGACTCACTTCCAGTGTTCGCCTCGCTCCGCTCTGCATCTGGTTCATTTCTAAAGCCGTTAAATGCCGAGTGCGAGCAGGACTAACAGATGAAGAGAAGTATCAACGGAGATGCGAACGTGCCAAGAAAGCTGCAATAACAAGAGCGGCTAATGGATGCACATCTAAAGGTATTCCCAAGAAGAACAAAGAGAACTATATGGGACGAACGCCTTGGAACAAAGGCAAGAAGACTGGCCCTAGACCTCCAGAAGTTATTGAGAAAGTCAGACAGGCTGTTATTCAATCGAAGGCCACCAAAGGATTGTTTTAGGCCAATAACCGCAGTGATTTGGCAGGTTCGGAGTTTCGGTAGTCAGTGTGATTCTGCTTCCAAATAGTGCATAGATGAATGAGTGCCGTACTTATAAATACGGTATGAACGACACAAACTTGCTAAACAAACAAGAGATAACCGAAGCTCTGGATATCTCAATATCAAGCCTTAATAACTACATTCAGGCCGGAATGCCAGTCAGCCGACGAGGCAAACAAGGTAAGCCATCCTTATACAACCTCTCTGATTGCCAGCAGTGGATAGCTGAGAAGATTAAACAATTAGATAACGAGGATATGTCTGCTGCTCGTCTAAGAAAGCTGCAAGCCGAAGCGTCATTATCTGAACTTGAATTACAGCGCGAGCGAGGACTGTTAGTTGAGATTGAAGTTGTGGCACAAGAAGTCGCTGAGACTCTTTCAACTATAAAAACACGCTTGCTCGCACTACCTTCAAAAGTATCAGGAATCGTATTAGGAGTTCCAACACAACGAGAAATAAACGACATCCTAGATAGAGAAATGCGTGAGGTGCTGATTGAGCTTTCAAGTTCGTTTGCTCAATTAGTAGAAGAAGAACAAGAAGAAGACGATGCCGCAGAATGAATTGCAATTACAGTCCAGCATTAACCTAAAGAAACGGTTAGCAGCAACAGTCCAACAAAGTCTAAAGCCGCCTCCGAAGCTATCGCTAAGTGAGTGGTCAGACACTTACAGAATACTTTCATCAACTGCAAGTGCAGAGCCGGGACGATGGAGAACATCACGCGCTGAGTATCAACGAGAAATATTAGATACCATCAGCGATACAACAACAGAAATGATTGTGCTGATGATGGGAGCGCAATTAGGAAAGTCCGAAGCTCTCCTAAACATCCTTGGCTACTTCATACACAACGACCCGTGTCCTATCCTGTTCGTCCAACATAGTGTTGACGAAGCACGCAGTTTTAGTTCGACTCGTATTGATCCATTACTACGTGACACGCCTGTACTTCGTGAAATAACTGCACAGGCCAAAAGTCGTGATTCGTCAAACACAATACTTAGAAAGACTTTCATAGGCGGCACGCTTACATTAGTTGGCGCAAATGCTCCTGCTGGCCTTGCATCAAAGCCAATACGAACTCTGCTATGTGATGAAGTTGATCGCTATCCATTAAGTGCAGGCAACGAAGGTTCTCCGGTTTCTCTTGCTATAAAACGAACGACTACATTCTTTAACAAAAAGATTATTCTGTGTAGCACTCCGGGTGAAAAAGACACTTCCGAAATATATTACCGCTACAAACAAACAGATCAACGCGAATACGAAATACGCTGTATTCATTGTGAAGAACACTTTGTTCCAAATTGGTTCGATCACGTTAAATGGGACAAAGACGAAGACGGAACACACAAGCCAGAAACCGCAATGCTTTACTGTCCTCATTGCGGAGCCGGCCATAACGACGCACAAAGAAACTACGCAGTAAGCAAAGGGCGTTGGGTTAAAAGAAACCCAACTGCTGTTCATGCTGGATTCAAGATCACACAGCTATGCAGTCCATTTGTGAGCCTTGAAAAGATTGTTCGTGATGAATGGTTACCTGCTGTTGGACATCCGGGCAATTTACGTGTTTTCTTCAATACAGTGCTAAGTGAGCCTTACGAAGCAAACACCGAGAGCCTAGACAATATCGAGTTCTTGAACAGATTAGAGAGCTACGGATTAACAAATCTTCCAGAAGGCATCGTACTCATTACTGCTGGTGTTGACGTTCAAAGTGATCGTATTGAATGCAGTGTTTGGGGTTGGGGTCCGGCGTATGAAAGCTGGCACATCGATCACGTGATAATTTATGGAGACACTACTTTACCGAGCACTTGGGACGATCTCAAAAGCACTCTACTTACTCGTTATAAACGTGAAGACGGATACGAGTTAGGCATTGCTGCGGCTGCAATTGACTCTGGCTACCTAACGCAGATTGTTTATAACTTCACTAAAGACAATGCTTACCGTTCTTGGTACGCGACAAAAGGTGCGTCAGGAGCAAACTTATCACTATGGCCTCGCATTGCAAGTAAGACAGATAAGGGTAAGGTCTATCGGTTAGGTGTTGAAAACGCGAAAGAAACGATTGCGGCTTGGCTTAAAAATGAAACTCCTGGCCCCGGATATGTTCACTTTTCGGACAGATGCAACATTGAGTTCTTCACACAGCTAACAGCCGAAAAGAGAAAACTAAAGACAAACTCCCGAGGTCAATCATACGTCGAGTGGTATTGTCCAAAAGGCAAACGAAACGAAGTCTGGGACTGTTTCGTTTATGCACTTGCAGTCCGCGAAAGTCTAGTCGTCAAGTACGACCGTCTAGCTAAGCGTCAGCGGCAGCGCGTCCAGCAAGCAACCGCCCAAAAAAGCCCTACAACGACTTCAACTGAGCTTGTTGCTACAACTGACCCAATCAAGGTCGCTGCACCCGTTGTAGGAGCTATACGCGAGTCTGTGCCACCAGTGCAAACACCTGCACCTGATCTATCTAAATCTATGCCTGCTTGGAAGAAGAACATTCTAAACAAGCGGCGCAGCGCATGGAATATTCGCTAACGACTAAATAGTCATAATGTAATGAGAGCCATTATGACTATAAAACAACCGATATACGCAAACTTTTCCTTTCAAACGGAAACGTTAGCGGGCCAATCTACACCAAGCAGAGGCTACGAAGCAAAGCTTACGGCTAAAGGCCCGAGCGAATATATCTTTGACGGCACCTTTGAAAACGGTAAGTGGGTATTTACTGCAACGATTACAGAGCC
>APMI01039296.1_pt1 | contig 11781 bp, 12 predicted proteins | sample 667938 | NCBI WGS metagenome assembly APMI01 (sample SAMN01084076, study PRJNA167559) | wastewater metagenome | biome: Wastewater | place: Denmark: Ejby Moelle, Odense | collected 2011-11-28 | reverse complement strand
ATTTACAAACGAGTACTTATAAAGAATGGTCTCTATCCAGTTGATAAGAAAATAGATAAGTCCAAGTCAGTTAAGGCTTTAGTTCACTATAACTTTGATGAAGTCGTAAAGTAATGCGTTGCTAGAAAAAATCAGGTGATTAGAAGATCAAGCAAAGAAAGACAGGATGAAATAGTAGTCGATACTTATAACAGGACAGTCCAAAGCTTAAAAAGTAGATCTTTTGCTTCAAGCGCTCAAAAATTTTCAAGGTTTTCAACCCCTTGTAAAGGAACAGAATAATTGAAGAAAAGAATGCAAAGCATTCATAACTTAGGATCGGCAAGGCTCACTGATACCAGTAAAATGAACAAAAAGTCATTTGTAACTAAAATAGAAGATTGTATAGGCGTCAATGAAAAACCAAAAAGTTCATAAGTTTCATATAGGAATATAAACGCAGATCGAACTGCTCTCTTTTCTTCAGTGACTCGAACGCCAGAAAGAGTTATTTTATTAAACCACATGATGAAACCTATCGTGTACTTCAAGTCCAATGAACTGTGAAACAAGACAAACTTAACTATGTCCTATTTAATCATCCATTTTTGAATAGGATGAGCTCAATATGTGTAATTTTATCTGATGATAATTATATTAATCATAAGAAATGCTCAATTTCGGTTTTTTATTGTCTGAGAAATAGGCTAATCTATAAATATTACAGAAAATGAGGGGTCAGTTAGTCACACTCTTGATCTTGATCACTTTGGCTACTTCTCAAACTTAATATCCAACGTTTGCTCAGTACGTTCAACAGTTCAGCAAGATCTACACAGCCGATGAATATGCTATGAGATAGAGTATATACAATAAAAACATCAAAGAGCTAGATCAAATCACTGACTATACACCAGGTGTCAATTAGATAACAGACTGGAGTGATTAGGAAATTAAACAACGCAAAAACTTATTACGGCAACCATCAAGCACCCGTTTAGCTAGGCCTTTACCATTGAAAAGTAGGTTAGGCTACCCTGCCCGTGTGGACTGGAGAGCTCTTAATGCTGTGACATCCATAAAGTATCAAGGCTGTGGTGATTGTTGGGCTTTCGCAACTGCTGCTTACGCTGAAAGTAAGCTTATAATTGATAAACGATTTAACAACACAAACGTTGACTTATCAGAGCAGTATTTGGACTCATGCACTTTTAGCAGCGACTGCACAGGTGGTTATATTGAATATGCCATGAAAGTTGGTCTAAAGCTGCCTTCGGAGACAGTCTTCCCCTACAATGCATCCTATCAATCAAGCGCCATCTGTAGTGCAAAACGACTCTAAATTGCTAAATCAAATAGTGACTATTATACTGTATCTGACTCTGATTTAATTAATTTGCTGCAGAGTGGGCCTGTGGTTATTTCCATTTCTGCTGATGACTGGGAGAAGTACAGTTCTGGAGTTTTCAAGTGTGCCGCTACTGCTCAAGTGAACCATGCTGTGCTACTGGTAGGATACACTGACTCATACTGGATCATCAAGAACCAGTGGGGAGCCTTCTGGGGGATGTCTGGATTCATGTATCTGACTCGATAAAGAGCCTACAACTGTCAGATAGGATAATCTGCTCACATAATGACGGGCATGGGAGACACCAGCTATGATAAGTACTTCCTTGTGGGCGTGGACACAAATAATCAAACATTTACGCCTGTGAATAATAACACTACTCCTAATACTGTAGCTACTAATAACTCAACTTCTACTACACTATCTGGCAAGTGGATCTTGTCTGCATGTCTTTTATTACTGCTCGCGCTGCTGATCTGATTTGTATTATAATATTGATCTAAATTTAGTCAACACCGAATGAATTATATTATTATATCCATCGAGGAGAGCTAATGCTGAACATTCCTTGCTTCCTCGTTCTCACTCTAATGATAGAACGCATGAATGCTTGGTGCGAGTCCACTAAATTTAATGACATGGGTCCAGTCACATGCATTGATTATTCACCGGATAGCACAATGATAGTGACCACAACTCTCACTACAGTGACAATATGGGATCGCGTTACTAAGCGCATACTTGGCACATCGACACAAACGTCAGCCAAGTGCGCTATGTTCTCCAAGGATTCGCCTTCTACGTATATAGCCATCACCAGTAACAATTGTCAGGTCGAAATATTGTCAGCAGTCTCACCATTCGGATCAATCCAAACTTTCAACTCTGGACATGGAGGCGGCGCTGCTGTAAACATGGACTTTTTTGGCACTACTATGCTCACCTGTGGCGGAACTAACAACAAGTTAAGAACATGGGATCTGAGTGTAAACCCTGCAGTAGCCACATTTACAGCTACATTTTCTCAATCTAGTTACTGTGCGTTGAAGAGTGCTACTTAGATAGGAGCAGCATCAAATAACAACCTATAGCTACTGTCTATAACTTCACCGACTACATTCTCAACAGTGATGACAAAATCGATAAATTCGTGCACCTCAATTGCATTTTCCTCCACTCCCAACACCATGGTGGCCGCCTGTAACTCAGGTGCTTCTGATGGAGTGTACATCCAGACATCCTCAGGTACGGTGAGTAATATTGTGACATCGGGAGTGATGTTGACTACCTCATTTGCCTTAGATGGAAGTGCGTTCTGCTATGGAGGCAACACCAATATATTGTACATTGTGAGCTCGAATAAAACTATCATCTCACAGTTCGTATAGACATCGAGTGTGTTGAATACTGACTTCACAGACGACGGATTATATTTAGCAGCATCTACATCAGATGGAACAATTTACTAATACGCTAAGTACTGCTTGCCATGTAAACCGGGCTACTACGCCAACTTAACAACTAAGACATGCGTACAGTGTTAAACAACAATGCAGGGATGCGCATTTTGCAACAGTTCAACTTACTGTGGCCAATGTTACGAAAACTATATCTACGACTCAGTCAATCATTTGTGTCTCAGTTGTGCAGGACTGATACCCAACTGTGGAACTTGTTTCAATTCAAGCGCATGCCGGTATTGCATGTCTGGTTACTATCTAGTGACACCGGGGTACACATGCAGTCGATGTGAGGCTGCCATGCAAGGGTGCTACATATGCAAATCATCCACTATATGCTACATGTGCGAGTCAGATTTCTATCTTTAAAGCAGCAACAGCACGTGTATGGCATGCGAACTAGCTATTGTTAATTGTATTAAGTGCACCAGCAACACATATTGTACAAGCTGCATTATCGGATATTACCAGAACTCAGGCAACTGTCTATTGTGTCCAACAAACTGTTATATTTGTCAGTCTGCTACTAATTGCACTGATTGCGTGACTGGATACTATGCTTTTTCTTCAGGAGGTTCAGTCACTTGTACAAAATGCGCAACCGGATGTACTGCTTGTAATGCAACTGGACAATGCAAAAACTGCGCTGATGATCGTTATTTGGATGCAACTGGTTCATGTTTACAGTGCATATATCCTTGCTTGACATGTAACACCTCTTCCTTCTGTCTTTCATGCTAGGTAGCATACTTCTTTAATGGAGCTGGAGGCTGTACTGAATGCAGCAATGGATGCGCTTCATGCAATTCTTCAACTTGGTGTCTGTCATGTTCATCCTCTTACTACTTAGATCTGGTGTTCTATACTTGCAATTCATGCTAGTTATTGATGAGCCACTGTATGTAATGCACAAACACATCATGCCTGAAATGTCAAATAGGATTCTACTTATTCAATTCGACATATTGTGGGAGCTGTTTAGTTTCTATGTTCGCATGTGATGTGTGTTCCTCAGCCACTGTCTGCCAGTTCTGCAGTTCTGGCTACTATAAGACAGCAGGTACTGGTAACTCTTCCTGTGAGATATGCCCACAAGGGTGTAGTACGTGCATTTCTGCAGCTAACTGTACTTCTTGTAATGTCGGATACTACTTGGATACTGTAGCCAGCACCTGTAATATATGTGTGAATAATTGCATCGGATGTTCTAGTGCCAGTGTGTGTCTTGAGTGTGAAATCGGGTATAGGCTTGGGGCTGCAGGGACATGCGTTGCCTGTATCACTGATATCCCATACTGCCAGTCTTGTACTTATAACTACAGTGCATCTGCATTATGGTGTCTGAGTTGTCAACTTGGCAAGTACATTGATGTAGCAACTGGAGGGTGTCTCATGTGTCCGCAGAACTGTACAGCATGTATTAACTCAACAGCATGTGTTACTTGCTAAATTGGAATGTACTTGAATGGCACACTAAACTGTCTTGCATGTAGCCATAACTGTTCATAATGCATAGGCTCTGCTTCTAATTGTAGTTCCTGTGTGGGAGGCTACTATGTGACTGCTTCATTCGCATGCCAGCATTGTTCTGCATTCGGATGTGCAACCTGCAACTCCACTACTCACAACTGCCTTTTTTGTGAGCTTGGGTTCTACTTAAAAACAGTGACTGGTCCACCCACTCGAATATGTGATAACTGCTTAAGTGCAATCTCTAACTGTTACGTGTGTATTTCGTCAACTATATGTAAGCAGTGTGTGTATGGATACGCACTGGCCTCTAACTTCCTGTCTTGTACTCCTTGCTCAGTCATTGAGGGATGTAAACATTGTACAGCACTCACATCATGCTAGAACTGCGAAGTCAACTATTACTTAGTTGTCAATGGTACTGGATTTGGCTCATGCGTTAAGTGTGCACTCGGGTGTAAATAGTGCAACCCTAATGGTGTTTGTACTACCTGCTTCTCTTAATATATCTTGCAAAATATCTCAGGCGTGATTTCATGTTCACTGTGCTAGCTATCAATGACAGGATGCCTAACATGCACCAACAGTACTTCGTGCTTATCGTGTCTGCCTGGCTATTACTCGCATTTGGGAGTGTGTGATCTATGTTCTAATCCGCTATTTGCGTGTAAGTACTGCAACTCCAATACCACGTGCACCAGCTGCCAAGACGGTTACTATTTATCTGCTACTAGTACTTGCTCTAAGTGCGAATTGGTTATTGCAGGCTGCTCTATTTGCAACTCCTCCAGTGTGTGTCTATCCTGTGAGTACGGCATGTACCTGAATGCCAATCTCTGCTATAAATGTATTGACACACTACCAAACTGCCTATATTGTTCAAGTCTTACTACCTGTTTACAATGTGACGTTGGCTCATACTTAAGTGCAGGCGGGTGTTTGAGCTGTGAGGCACATATTACTGGCTGCATTCAATGCACTTCATCATCCACTTGTCTACAGTGCAAAGGAGGCTACTTCCTTAACTCAACCACTCATTTATGCGAACCTTGTAAACAGGAAGGATGTGAAGTATGCGTTTAATCCAACCCACTGCAGTGCGTGAAGTGCAATGCTCGATTCTATTACAACACTACGCTAGCCACCTGCGTCAAGTGCAGAAATGACATCTCTGGCTGTCTCGAGTGCACCAGCTCTACAATTTGCTCCAAATGTGATCCCGGCTATTTTGTTGGTAATGTGTCTTCATGTGTGCTCTGTGATTCGATATTGTCCGGATGCAGCAAGTGTAGTTCGGCTTCAGTGTGCTTAGAGTGCAAATCTACGTTCTACATTTACAGTGATAACTCATGCAGAGACTGTAAACTAGCTATGCCTGGTTGTTCACACTGCATTAACGGATCAGCTTGTCAGTCTTGCTACCATGGTTACTTCCTAAACACTTCCTCTCTGTGCCAGACCTGCACTTCAATTACTGGATGTCTATCATGCATTAGTTCGACTCTCTGTCAGTACTGTGAGACCTCCTACTTCTTAGGTAGTGATAACATCTGCTACCCGTGCTCAGTCCTGTAAGGATGTTACGCTTGTACTAACAATGTGACCTGCTCGATCTGTGGAGGCGGCTATATCCTCAACAAGGACGAACTTGTCTGCAATGCTATGCGAGTGGAGTCACACGAGACTATAACCAGTCTAAAGTTGATCACTCGATTTGTTAATAATTCTTGTCTCATGCACTACTTGTACGCGAAGGATATGACCTATACCACAAGCGACTCTATCAACTGGAACAAAACTACTAAATTGTTGCTTTAAAATAGCGCGTATAAGCAAACTCGGCTACAGATTCTTAAAGTGGAATGGGAGAACGACTATACGTTAATATTCTACACTGATAATCCTTTACAGCTAGGGCAGAGTGACTTTCAATTTACACGCAGAGTTTTGGTGTCAGGTACTTTGTCAAATAACAAATACAAGATTAATCTACAGATGGACCAAACAACAATTAATCAAATTTTACCCCAATTTTACCTGCCGAAGGATTTGATAATGGGCTACAGTATTGGCGCTCCCGAATTTGTCATGAGCTATGCCAATGCCAATCCTGTACTTATTTATTATTCCATATTCGGGTATGCCCTAATTGGTGTCCTCGCTCTCAAGTACTTTATAAAAGCTGCATGTACAGTTCCAGGGTCTGCTGAAATGGGTGATATAATTCCACAAGTGATGGCCCTCAAGGCTCCGGCTTTCTTCATTTATCCCAGCTACATGGAGTTCGTGTACTACTGCGCAGGCTTTATGGTGGCTGACTTACCTTGGCTTAACTAGTTCTTTGGTAAGATTATGTCTGACCCTTCAGATGCGATGCCTGATGCATTCGCATTATTCTTCATTAATATGAATATCGGAAGCACATACTTTTTGGCTTTCATCATCATTATAGTTATTGTCTTCATTCTCTGGTTATTCTACAAAAGCAAGTAAGAATCAGATTATAAGGAGAAATTTCCTTTGGGTAGATTTGCACTTAATTTCTTCATTTTCGGAGCTACATGGGCAACTTGCGCCTCATTTCAAGGCGGACTGATCAACCCAATTCAGACAGTGAATGTAAATTCTGGACTCTACATGGCTGGTATTGCCTTCTACTTCATCATCTTTGCCATTTGTTTGTATGATTTGTACAAAAGTCGTAAGAATATGTACTTGATGAGAATATTTATCAAAGCTTCCTTATTGGCAATAGCAAACATTAGTCCTATATATATTTTCTGCAGTAGTGTCCTCATAGATCTCATCTTGATTGCCATAGAGTACTATTTTGCAACAGTTAACCGTATGTACCCGAAAGTGTGGGTAGCTAAAAATATTTTACTTGATCTTGCCCTGTGTGTGTTAACATTTATGCCCTCGCTTTTGCTCACATTGATATTTGCAAGTTTTCTCGCAACTGTGGCCTTGTTACTGGACATTTTCACCCATCTGAAGGAGTATAAGTAAGCAGTGCGTAACAAAAAATTTGTACCCAACAATTAGTCAGAACTGGATGTCAACATCTGGAATGTAAACTTCTAAAAACAAAATATTGACAAGGGTTATAAATTGGAAGAGTTTGGTGGCGAACCGGAGCCATAGCCGTAATTAGAACAAGAACAAGATAAAATCTAAGATGATGCTCGCAGAACTGGCTTTGTCAAAACGGCTGGCTCAACTGCTACAAAAAACTATTATAAGCGAAGAGAACGTAAGCCAAAAGCGAACGACTAAGTTCCTTAGGTAATCGACCCACAGGACCCCGCTCAAATCAATGCATCTAAGCAGAATGAGTTCTAATAGGAAAATAAAAATGAATTTATCGCTCAGACATATTTAAGCTGAATTTTTATTGCTGATTGTTTATCATTCTTTCTCACTGATTATTTGCGAATCTAAAATGCCGATAGAGCATTCTAAATTATTTAATAAATTGCAAGAGTTCAAATCGCGATATTATAATAATATGAGCAACAATCCTAAACAGTTCGTGAGAGCGAAACCTCTTGCGGACCAAAAAGAGAGACCGCCTCCTGCTGGCCAACCGGTTAAAGAACCAAAGAAGAATAACAAAAAATATGAATAGAAGTCATCTCAGAACAAGGATCCACGCTAGCACATGAAGCTAATTCTTAATGAGTTCCAAATTTATGAACGAGATCAAAATATTGTCGCTTTATTTACAAAGTTCCCCACCCTATTTTGTGAAAAGCCTCAAAAACCCGAAAGTGAAACACAAACGAATTACGGAGAATTACTTTTGTTCGGAGCTAAGAAGGACCTTCCTCCAAGAGTAGCCAAGCAAATGTCCTCGGATTCCTCAGATCCCAACTGGGCTTCCGATGAATAAAAATAAATTAAATTGGTGAGTAAAAAGATTAATTAATCGATTGTCTAAAAAGTCAATGCAGCTGTAAAAAAAGAGAATGCCAAAAAATTGGACGAGTTACAAAAATATTAAAAATAGTTCCTTTAAGATCACTACAGACAGAAAAAGCATAGATAACATTTGCTATAAAGTCAGCAACCAAAGCAGTAAATTAAAGCACTTGAGAAGGAAGAAAAGCCTAAATCGACTACACATTCTCAGTAAAAATAAGATGATGAATGGGCGGAGTACGATCCAAAAGTAGGAGCTCTTATTACAGGTGGCTATATTCAAAAAGTTGAGGCCGGTGACAATGATGACTTTTCAGCTGATGATGATTTTAGCTATCAATCCTAAAAAAGTCATAAATCCTCATCTTCCTAGGATGACGATATGTTTGCAGATGAAGGGCCTAGGACAGTCACAAAGACCAAAGACAACAAGTAATCCAAAGAGAGCAAAGAGTAAAATGGAGCACGCAAGGAAATAGTAAGCATAAGTAGCAACTTGTTCACACAAATTGCAGAACAAACAGGCATTAACCCGGATGCCTGCACTTGGATCATCAGCAATAAACATGAGAGGTTCAGAGTTTCAACACAATACATGAATGAGTATTATCGCTCGCCTATGAGTCTCTGCACTGCTTTTCCCTATGTGTCTCTGAATCACTCTGAATTTGTGCACAACGATGAAATCCAGACATAGAAAGGACTGGACAAGCTAAAGAGTCCGAACGAGCACAGGAAAAAACAGAACCAATACAACAAGAACAAAGGCCCTATTAAAAACCCAGCTCATCTTTATAAACAGAAAAAATGAAATCCCCACTTCTGTATTATTCATTAATACCAATATTTTCGAGTTAATAAACGTTTAAGTAATATTGAATGAGAGCAGTTGAACATGAGTTCATTTCTTGATAATGTTCATAAGCTAAGCGTTAAAGACAATGCATTTAAGAGTGTAGTCTTTTGAACAATTTTTTTGTAAGGTCGCCAACTTATCATCCATATCCGAGGACTGTGCGCCCATTTGCTGGTTAATGCTGAGGTTCGGCTTTAATATTGGAGTCCGCAATGAGCCTGAGCTTGGCAATCTCTATAAATTCATCACTGCCTATTATCAATATTAACTAATATTACACGAAGAGTAAGACAATCGATAATAATATAAACTTTTACTCTGATATTTTTTGTCGAAAATGTTTTATTCGGTATTTTTGTGTATTTTGATGAATACACTACAATATTGATTTTAAATATTTATTAATTATTTACCTTAAAAATTGTTGAATTCATTTATCTAATCGGTGGGCATTAATTATAATTCGATATCTTGAAAGTATAAGTTAGAAAAAAAGACTTATTTTTTATAGTAACGATTGGCTTTAGAGTCAGCCTCAATATTAAATTAAATTGGTTATATAAAACATCCAATTTTATGGCCAGATTTGCTGGGAATGATAGTGGTATTTGAAACAAATACTGCATTAATTGAAATCAAATGGCTAATTCCATATCGTTTAAGGATGTGATCAAATTTTTGAACATGTTTTTACAGACCTGAACCTTCTCAACTTTGTTTGAGCTTTCACTCAAATCCTGCAGCGAGAGCACTAAAGACAACCCCTTAAGTTCTTTAACAGACTCAAGGCAGCCCAATAGCAGAATATCGGCAGGCATGTCACGAAATTGCCGGGTGGTGAGCGCCAGAATCATCATCTCGGATATCAGTTAGGCCCTGCGCGGATCTAGGCCGTGGAGACCCAGTGCTAGGATTCCAAACGGGTTTGCGACGTTTTAGAAGGAAGGGTACCCTCCCAAAGCGGTGGCAGGCTGCGCACCCTCAACCAGCAGATGGTGGCAAAAAATATTTTGTTTCTAATTGATCTTTAATAAAAATATCTTTGCTAAAGAAGCATGTACCTGCAGGATTTGAAAAAGCGATTATTGTACGGTCAGTGAATCAAAAACATGGAGGTTTTAGAGTTCGCGGAGATAGAGATCAAAAATAATTTTGACGTAGAACAGATAAGGGCGTTTTGTTTCTAATTATTGCTTCATTAAGAGATTTTAAGTGGTCTAACTTTACATTAAATTACCTCAAAAAGCCAGCAAACACTCTCTTAATAGTGGTCCGCGAGCTGGGCTAAGAGCGTCGTGGGGGCAGGGATCAAATTGGCGTCAGCTTTGCTTAGATTGCAGATATTTTTGCTGATTGTACTCATGCCGAATCAATATATTATAATATTTCTTTGCAATTCTTCCAGTCATAATGCATAGTTGCCTGAAAGAGAGACCTTTCTGCTAGTCAGATAAGCACCAGAGTGATATTTTAAAGCACTCTGAATTACCCAATTTAATTTCCGCAATTCTGATAATTTTCCCATCAGACAGTATCTCTCAATTTATAAAAACATGCTCTTCGCTCAAAGTAGACCTCATGAGCTATCAGAATTAGCCGCCTTAATTCTAAATGACCATAAATTAAATTTTCGAATATCAGTATTATTAATATTAATGTTTAATTATTAGATTATCTGTCTTAGCCAATGACAAAAATAATGTCTGCATATTAATGAAAAATACCTTTTTCAAATTATTAACATTTAAATTAACGAAGACATTCATTTTTTAAATTCATACTAAAGCATGCATAAGTCAAATATAAATTAAATATACCGCTACAATCTAGCTTAATGCATGAGCTACAACAAAACATTAGCATATATCACAAATATCAAAGTTAGTTATAAAATTTTATCAAATGACTTCTTTGAATATGTTCTTCACATCGTCATTAATCTTTATTTTGCTGCCGATATTGAAGTATTTCTTAACAAATTAGTTAAAATTAACTTGCCTGAACTGCATCTCCTGGATGTCAGTAATAAGAAATTGTTCTCTTCTAGTTTTAGATACTTCGATGTCGATCTATTTTTTCTTTCTCTATTTTTCCTTAATATTTTGCTTCAACTATTCTCTAATCTCTTTGATTTGCTTCTATTTGTCAAATTTCGGTTTTTATTTTGGTATCATTATTTAAAGTGGAACTTGTGCTGCTTTTGGAGTCTTTTTCATAATATCTTGATTTTTTGATGTTAATTGTTGTATAGGAGGAACCTATTCATCATCATCTAAATTTATTGGTTCAATTGTTTTCTATTTTTCACTCGATACTATCTTTGGTTGCGATTACTTTGCAATTCCAGTTTTAATAGTCCTAACAGGGGCCTTTTCTTAATTATTTTTTTTATTGATCTTTTATGGGATTCCATCAGAGCTTAAACTGACATTGTCATCCTAAAATGCAACCCAGCGATAATTACCATCCATATCCATTTAAATTTCGATGCCCGCTGATCCATCGTTGAGGATAGACAATATATACATATCGATGATGGGTTCATTAATATCAGAATTACATATAGGACATTGCCACTCTCTATTGTTCATAGCCAGTCTCGTTTGGATGAGTGTGTCCAAGCAGATGACCATATAATGAGTGCATTTTTTACCTCTTATCGGTATCTTAATTCTACTCTTCATGAAGGGACACTACAAACTTAGTTTAACTTTGGAAATAGATAATTCTCCCTCTCCTCTGCG
>APMI01016184.1_pt1 | contig 11782 bp, 16 predicted proteins | sample 667938 | NCBI WGS metagenome assembly APMI01 (sample SAMN01084076, study PRJNA167559) | wastewater metagenome | biome: Wastewater | place: Denmark: Ejby Moelle, Odense | collected 2011-11-28 | reverse complement strand
CCCAGCACCTTGATGCACTGGACGCGCTTCGCGCCGCTGTTGTCCGCGACGTCGAGATTGGATTGCATCTGGATCATTGATCCGGTTCCTTCTCACTGGCTTGCCGGAACCAGTCCGGCAGTTCCAAAATTGTCGCTGCTCTTAGACGTCCGCTTCGACGGCGGTGCCCTTGCCGGCCTGGACCCGTTCGATAACCTTCCAGGTCTTCAGCTTGGAAACCGGCGCGGTCTCTTCGATCCGCACCGTTTCACCGGTCTTGTAGGCATTCGCCTCGTCATGGGCGTGATACTTCTTCGAGCGGCGGATGATCTTCCCGTAGAGCGGGTGCTTCACCTTGCGCTCGACCTTCACGACCACGGTCTTGTCGGTCTTGTCGGAGACCACGGTCCCGATAAGGATACGCTTGGGCATCGTGTGACTCCTTACGCCTTGGCAGCCTGAGAACGCTCAGTCTGCAGCGTCTTGATGCGAGCGATGTCGCGGCGCACTTCCTTGATGCGCGCCGGACGTTCGAGCTGGTTGGTCGCAGCCTGGAAGCGCAGGTTGAACTGCTCGCGCTTCAGTTCGGCAAGATCGGCCGAAAGCTGGTCATCGCTCTTGACGCGCAGGTCTTCGAACTTGGCCATTATTCGCCTCCCAGGTGCGAGGTGTCGCCAAGACGGGCGACGACCTTGGTCTTGATGGGCAGCTTCATCGCGGCGCGGCTGAACGCTTCCGCGGCGAGCGGACCGGCAACGCCGTCCAGTTCGAACAGGATGCGGCCCGGCTTGACGCGGGCTGCCCAGTATTCGACCGAACCCTTGCCCTTGCCCTGACGGACTTCGGCGGGCTTCTTCGACACCGGCACGTCGGGGAACACGCGGATCCACAGGCGTCCCTGACGCTTGATGTGGCGCGTGATCGCACGGCGGGCAGCTTCGATCTGGCGCGCGGTGACACGCTCCGGCTCCAGCGCCTTCAGGCCATAGGAGCCGAAGTTCAGGTCCGTACCGCCCTTGGCGTCGCCCTTGATCCGGCCCTTGAAGGCCTTGCGGAACTTGGTCTTCTTCGGTTGCAGCATGGTGCTTCTCTATCCTGAGCCTCAGCGCGCCGGGCGGACGCCGGAGGTTTGAGCCTCCATCATCAGCCGGTCCTGCGCCATCGGGTCGTGCCCCAGGATCTCGCCCTTGAAGATCCAGCACTTGATGCCGATCACGCCATAGGCGGTCAGGGCTTCGGCTTCGGCGTAGTCGATGTTCGCGCGCAGCGTGTGCAGCGGAACGCGACCTTCGCGGTACCATTCGACGCGGGCGATTTCCGCACCGCCGAGACGGCCGCCACACGTGATCTTGATGCCTTCGGCGCCAAGACGGAGGGCGGACTGCACGGCGCGCTTCATCGCGCGGCGGAAGGCGACGCGGCGGATGAGCTGGTCGGCAACACCCTGGGCGACGAGCTTGGCGTCGATTTCCGGCTTGCGGATTTCAACGATGTTCAGCTTCACGTCGCTGCCGGTCATCGTGGCCAGCTTCGAGCGCAGCTTCTCGATGTCCGCGCCCTTCTTGCCGATGATCACACCGGGACGGGCCGCATAGATCGACACGCGGCACAGCTTGGCCGGACGCTCGATAACCACCTTCGAAATCGCGGCCTGCGGCAGCGTTTCGACGATGAACTTGCGGATCTGAAGGTCTTCCTTGAGCAGCTGCTCGTAGTTGCGCCCTTCGGCGTACCAGCGGCTGTCCCAGGTGCGGTTGATCTGCAGGCGCAGACCGATGGGGTTGGTCTTGTGACCCATAATCAGGCCTCCTCGACTTCGCGGACAACGATCCGCAGCCGCGAGAACGGCTTGAGGATCCGGGTCGACTTGCCACGACCACGCGTGTGGAAGCGCTTCATCGTGATCGACTTGCCGACCGAGGCTTCCGCCACGACCAGCGCGTCAACGTCCAGGTTGTGGTTGTTTTCCGCGTTGGCGATCGCCGAAGCGAGAACCTTGCGCGCGTCAACCGCCATCGCCTTCTTCGAGAAGGCAAGGATGTTCATGGCCTCTTCGGCCTTGCGGCCGCGGATCAGGCCCGCAACGAGGTTCAGCTTCTGGGCCGAACCGCGGATCTGCGTGCCGACCGACAGCGCTTCCTTGTCGCCGACGCGACGGGGTGCCTTAGGCTTGCTCATCAGCGCTTGCCCTTCTTGTCAGCGGCGTGGCCGGGGAAGTTGCGCGTGGGCGCGAATTCGCCAAGCTTGTGGCCGACCATCTCTTCCGAGACGGAGACGGGGATGAACTTCTGGCCGTTGTAGACGTTGAACGTCAGGCCAACGAACTGCGGCAGGATCGTCGAACGCCGCGACCAGGTCTTGATCGGGCCGGCGCGGGTACCAGCGTCCTGAGCGGCTTCCGCCTTCTTCAGGAGATGCAGGTCGACGAAGGGGCCCTTCCAGACGGAACGTGCCATGGTCGATTACCTCTTCTTCTTCGCGTGGCGCGAACGGATGATGAACTTGTCCGTCTGCTTGTTGTGACGGGTGCGGGCGCCCTTGGTCGGCTTGCCCCACGGCGTCACGGGATGGCGGCCGCCCGAAGTCCGGCCTTCACCACCACCATGCGGGTGGTCGACCGGGTTCTTGGCGACACCGCGCGTCAGCGGACGCTTGCCCAGCCAGCGGTTGCGGCCGGCCTTGGCAAGGTTCTGGTTCGAGTTGTCGGGGTTCGACACCGCACCCACGGTGCCCATGCAGTCACCGCGCAGGTAGCGCTGCTCGCCCGAGTTCAGGCGGACGATGACCATGCCGCGGTCACGGCCGACGAGCTGCACATAGGTGCCCGCCGAACGCGCGATCTGGCCACCCTTGCCCGGCTTCATCTCCACGTTGTGGATGATGGTGCCGACCGGCATCTGCGACAGCAGCATGGCGTTGCCCGGCTTCACGTCGGTCTTTTCGCCGGCGACGACGACGTCACCAACGGCCAGACGCTGCGGCGCCAGGATATAAGCCTGCTCGCCGTCCTCGTACTTGACGAGAGCGATGAACGCGGTGCGGTTGGGGTCGTATTCCAGACGCTCGACGGTGGCCGGCATGTCCCACTTGCGACGCTTGAAGTCGATGTAGCGGTACTTCTGCTTGTGGCCGCCCGCGATGCCGCGCGAGGTCACATGACCCTTGTTGTTGCGGCCGCCGGTCTTGTTCTTGCCTTCGGTCAGCGCCTTGACGGGCTTGCCCTTCCACAGCGACGACTTGTCGACGAGGATCAGGCCGCGGCGCGCGGGGCTGGTCGGATTGTAGTTCTTGAGTGCCATGGTCGTGCGCGCCTCAGATACCGCTGGTCACGTCGATCGACTGGCCAGCAGCCAGCGTCACGACGGCCTTCTTGACGTCCGAACGGCGATAGGGCTTGCCCTTCCACCGCTTGGTCTTGCCCTTCTGGGTCAGGGTGTTCACACCCGTGACCTTCACGTTGAAGAGGGCTTCGACCGCCGCCTTGATCTCCGGCTTGGTCGCGGAATCCGCCACCTTGAAGACCACGGCGTTGTGCTCGCTGAGCAGCGTCGCCTTTTCGGTGATGTGGGGAGCCACGATCACGTCATAGTGACGCGTGTCGATTGCGTCCTTAGCCATTGAAACGCGCCTCCAGCTTTTCGACCGCGGCGCGCGTCAGCACCAGCGTATCATGCTTCAGGATGTCGTAGACATTGGCGCCGACGGCGGGGAGCACGTTCACGCCAACCAGGTTGGCCGAAGCGCGGGCGAAACCTTCGTTCACCTGCTCACCGTCGATCACCAGCACCTTCTTGCCGAAGCCCGCCTTGGCGAGCTGGCCAGCCAGCGCCTTGGTCTTGGCGTCCTTCAGCTCCAGGCTGTCGACGACCACCAGACCCTGTTGGGCCTTAGCGGAGAGCGCCATCTTGAGGCCGAGCGCGCGAACCTTCTTGTTCAGCGAGATATTGAACTCGCGAACGCGCGGGCCGTGCGCCTTGCCGCCGCCGATGAACACGGGCGCCTTGCGGTCGCCGTGACGGGCGGTGCCGCCGCCCTTCTGGCGGCCGAACTTCTTGCCGGTGCGGGCGACGTCGGAACGTTCGCGCGCCTTGCGGGCAATGCCGCGACGGTTTTCAAGCTGCCACGTCACGACGCGATGCAGGATGTCGGTGCGCGGCGCGATGCCGAACACGTCATCCGAAAGCTCGACGTCGCCAGCGGCGCTACCGTCCAGATTGAGGACCTGAACCTTCACGACTTAGCCCTCCTGGCCTTCGGTCGACTCGACCGCCGCGACGTCTGCCGCAGGCGTGTCGGCCGGAGCCGCATCGTTGTTGTTGGCGACCTGCTTGAGGCCGGCGGGGTACGGGGCTTCCGCGTGGCGATCGACCTTCACGGCGTCGCGGACGAGCAGCCAGCCGTTCTTCGCGCCCGGGACCGAGCCCTTGACGAAGATCAGCCCGCGTTCGTCGTCGGTGCGGACGACTTCGAGGTTCTGCTGGGTGCGCTGGCGATCGCCCATGTGGCCAGCCATCTTCTTGTTCTTGAAGACGCGGCCCGGATCCTGGCGGTTGCCGGTCGAACCGTGGGCACGGTGCGAGATCGAGACGCCGTGCGTCGCGCGCATACCGCCGAAACCCCAGCGCTTCATGGCGCCGGCAAAGCCCTTGCCCTGCGTGTGACCGGTGATGTCGACATACTGCCCGGCGACGAAGTGCGAAGCGGCGATGGTGGAGCCGACATCGAGCAGCGCGTCGTCAGCGACGCGGAACTCGGCGACCTGCATCTTCAGCTCGACTTCCGCCTTCGCGAAATGTTCGCGCTGCGGCTTGGCGACGTTCTTCTGCTTGGCCTGGCCTGCACCCAGCTGCAGCGCGACGTAACCGTCGCGGTCTGCGGTGCGGACCGAAACCACCTGGCAATTTTCAAGCGAAAGGACGGTGACCGGCACGTGCCGACCATCTTCCTGGAAAAGGCGGGTCATCCCGACCTTCTTCGCGATCACGCCGGTGCGCATGATCCAATACTCCATCACAGAGGCCTGCGAGGCCCATCCCCGCAGGCGTGTTCAGCCCGTATTGTGAAGCATGCCCCGTCCGGGCTGAGTGCCCCCGCATAACGGGAGCGAACGGGGGACGCTTGCCCGGCCAGTTGCCCCGAAGGACGAATGCCGGAGGTATCCCAAGAATGAAAAGCTTCAGCTTTTCGTTCGCTGCCCTCGCGAAAGCGAGGACCTCGGGCCGGTTTGAAGAACCTGAGAGGTTCGATCCGGCCTCTTGAGACCCCCGCTTGCGCGGGGGCTGAAACGCAAGCTGGCTTACGCCAGCTTGATCTCGACGTTGACGCCGGCCGCGAGGTCCAGCTTCATCAGCGCGTCGACAGTGGCCGCGTTGGGCTGCACGATGTCGAGCAGGCGCTTGTAGGTGCGGACCTCGAACTGCTCACGCGACTTCTTGTCGATGTGCGGTCCACGGTTGACGCAGAACTTCTCGATGCGCGTCGGCAGCGGAATGGGGCCCCGGATGAGAGCGCCGGTGCGGCGCGCGGTGTCCGCGATTTCTCCAGTGGCCTGGTCAAGTACGCGATGATCAAAGGCCTTGAGGCGAATGCGGATATTCTGGGCTTCCATGTCCGTTTACCGATGCGAAAGAGCAAAAACAAAACCGGCCATCCCACCCATCATCCCGAAGGAGAAAGCGGGCCGACCGATCAAAAAACCGGCCGGCGGGAGAGCGAATCTCCCGCCGGTGCGCGGCCTATATTACTTCGTGATCTTGCTGACAACCCCCGAACCGACGGTCCGGCCGCCTTCGCGGATGGCGAAGCGAAGACCTTCGTCCATGGCGATCGGCGCGATCAGCTTGACCGACAGCGTGATGTTGTCGCCCGGCATCACCATTTCGGTGCCTTCGGGAAGAACGACTTCACCCGTCACGTCGGTGGTGCGGAAGTAGAACTGCGGGCGGTAGTTGGCGAAGAACGGCGTGTGACGGCCACCTTCGTCCTTCGACAGCACGTAGACTTCGGCCGAGAATTCGGTGTGCGGCGTCACCGAACCGGGCTTGGCGAGAACCTGGCCACGCTCGACTTCTTCACGCTTGATACCACGGATCAGCGCACCGATGTTGTCGCCGGCTTCGCCCTGGTCGAGCAGCTTGCGGAACATTTCGACGCCGGTGACGGTGGTCTTGGCGGTGTCCTTGAGGCCGATGATCTCGACTTCTTCACCCACCTTGATGATGCCGGTTTCGATACGGCCGGTGACGACCGTACCACGACCCGAGATCGAGAACACGTCTTCGACGGGCATCAGGAAGGGCTTGTCGGTCGGGCGCGGCGGCTGCGGGATGTAGCTGTCGACAGCGGCCATCAGCTCGTTGATCGAGTTCTTGCCGATCTCGTCGTTGCGGCCTTCAAGGGCAGCGAGAGCCGAACCCTTGATGATCGGAATATCGTCGCCCGGGAAATCGTACGACGACAGCAGTTCGCGCACTTCCAGCTCGACCAGCTCGAGGATTTCCTCGTCGTCGACCTGGTCGACCTTGTTCATGTACACGACCAGCGCCGGCACGCCGACCTGGCGGGCGAGCAGGATGTGTTCGCGGGTCTGCGGCATCGGGCCGTCAGCGGCGTTCACGACCAGGATCGCGCCGTCCATCTGGGCGGCACCGGTGATCATGTTCTTCACGTAGTCGGCGTGACCCGGGCAGTCGACGTGCGCGTAGTGACGGTTGGCCGTCTCGTACTCGACGTGGGCGGTCGAGATCGTGATGCCGCGCTCGCGCTCTTCCGGAGCCTTGTCGATGTTGGCATAGTCGGTGAACGTCGCGCCACCGGTTTCCGCGAGCACCTTGGTGATCGCGGCGGTCAGCGTGGTCTTGCCATGGTCGACGTGACCGATGGTGCCGATGTTGCAGTGCGGCTTGTTCCGCTCAAACTTAGCCTTGGCCATTGTTCAAACCTTCTTTTCACTAGCTGTTGATTGCTGTTGGAGACGGCACCCGCCAGACTCGCGCCAGAAAATCAGGCGCCGCCCCTAGCCTGATCCGCGGGATCAGGCAAGCTTTCCTATGTTCCCCCGATCGGACCCGATCAGGCGAGCTTCGACTTGAGTTCGGTCGCGACGTTCGCCGGCACTTCATCGTAGTGCGAGAACTGCATCGTGTACTGCGCGCGGCCCTGGGTGAAGGACCGCAGCTGGTTCACGTAGCCGAACATGTTGGCCAGCGGCACCATCGCCTCGACCACCTGGGCGTTGCCCCGGCTGTCGGTGCCCTGGATCTGGCCACGGCGGGAGTTGATGTCGCCGATCACGTCGCCCATGAACTCTTCCGGCGTCACGACCTCGACCTTCATGATCGGTTCGAGGACCTTGATACCAGACTTCTGGGCCACTTCGCGCATCGCGCCACGGCCGGCGATTTCGAAGGCCAGGGCCGACGAGTCGACGTCATGGTAGGCACCGTCGTACAGCAGGATTTCGAAGTCGATGATCGGGAAGCCGATCAGCGATCCGGTTTCCGCCGTCTCACGCATGCCCTTCTCGATCGCGGGGATATATTCCTTCGGAATGTTACCGCCCTTGATCTCGTCCTTGAAGGTGATGCCCGAACCGCGCTCGCCCGGCGTGACCTTGACCTTCACGCGGCCGAACTGACCCGTACCGCCCGACTGCTTCTTGTGGGTGTAGTCGATGTCCACCGGCTTCGCGAGATATTCGCGATAGGCCACCTGCGGAGCGCCGACGTTGGCTTCCACCTTGAACTCGCGACGCATGCGGTCGACGAGGATTTCGAGGTGGAGTTCGCCCATGCCCTTAATGATGGTCTGGCCGGATTCGTGGTCGGTCGAAACGCGGAACGAAGGGTCTTCGGCCGAGAGACGGTTGAGCGCGATGCCCATCTTCTCCTGGTCGGCCTTGGTCTTCGGCTCCACCGAAAGCTCGATCACGGGCTCGGGGAATTCCATCCGCTCCAGAATGATCGGCGACTTTTCCGAACACAGCGTATCGCCCGTGGTGGTCTCCTTGAGACCGGCCAGCGCCACGATGTCGCCCGCATAGGCCGTATCGATGTCCTCGCGGTTGTTGGAGTGCATCAGCAGCATGCGGCCGACCTTCTCCTTCTTGTTCTTCACCGAATTCAGGTAGCTGCCCTTGGTCAGCGTGCCCGAATAGATGCGGGTGAAGGTCAGCGAACCGACGAAGGGATCGTTCATGATCTTGAACGCGAGCGCCGAGAACGGGGCATCGTCCGCGGTCGGACGGCTGTCCGGCTCGTCCGTGTCGGGGTTCACGCCCTGCACGTCGGGAATGTCGAGCGGCGAAGGCAGGTAATCGACGACGGCGTCGAGCAGGGGCTGCACGCCCTTGTTCTTGAACGCCGAGCCGCACAGCACCGGCACGAACGCCTGGCCCAGCGTGCCCTTGCGGATCAGCGCCTTGAGCGTCGCCACGTCGGGCTCGTTGCCTTCGAGGTAGGCTTCCATCGCGTCGTCGTCCTGTTCGACGGCGAGTTCGACCAGCTTCGAGCGGTATTCCGCGGCTTCGTCGGCCATGTCGGCCGGGATCTCTTCATAGAAGAACTCGGCGCCGAGCGATTCGTCCTTCCAGATGATCGCGCGGTTCTCGACCAGGTCGACGAGACCCTTGAAATCGCTTTCCGCGCCGATCGGCAGATAGAGCACGGCGGGCGTCGCGCCCAGGCGATCGATGATCGTCTGCACGCAGTACTTGAAGTTCGCGCCGGTGCGGTCGAGCTTGTTGATGAAGCACATGCGCGGCACGTTGTACTTGTCGGCCTGACGCCACACCGTTTCCGACTGCGGCTCAACGCCGGCAACGCCGTCGAACGCGGCAACCGCGCCGTCCAGCACGCGCAACGAACGCTCGACTTCGATGGTGAAGTCGACGTGGCCGGGGGTGTCGATGATGTTCAGGCGATGGTCGTTCCAGAAGCAGGTCGTTGCGGCCGACGTGATCGTGATGCCGCGTTCCTGTTCCTGTTCCATCCAGTCCATGGTCGCGGCGCCGTCGTGCACTTCGCCGATCTTGTAGGACTTGCCGGTGTAGTAGAGGATGCGCTCGGTCGTCGTCGTCTTGCCGGCGTCGATGTGCGCCATGATGCCGAAGTTGCGATAGCGCTCGAGCGGATGGCTGCGGGCCATGGGGGTTTCCTTGGGTTCCGGAGGGGCCTGATGGATTCAGGCCCGCCCCATATGGTTACTTGCGTGACCGTTTAAAGACGGGCGGCCCTGCCAGCCGGTGACGACGGCGGGGCTGCCGGCCTTTTTACCACCGGTAGTGGCTGAACGCGCGGTTCGCGTCGGCCATGCGGTGGGTGTCTTCGCGCTTCTTCACGGCGTTGCCGCGGTTGTTGGCGGCGTCGAGCAGCTCGGCCGAAAGGCGCGCCGACATCGTCGTTTCCGAACGGTTGCGCGCGGCCGTGATCAGCCAGCGGATCGCCAGCGCCTGGGCGCGTTCGGGACGAACTTCGACGGGGACCTGGTAGGTCGCACCGCCGACGCGGCGCGAACGCACTTCGATCTGCGGCTTCACGTTGTTCAGCGCATCGTGGAACAGCTGCACCGGATCCGCCTTGGCGCGGGTCTGCATGGTGTCGAGCGCACCGTAGACGATGCTTTCCGCGACCGACTTCTTGCCGTCGAGCATGAGGTTGTTCATGAACTTCGACAGGACCTGATCACCGAACTTGGGATCGGGCAGGATGACCCGCTTTTCGGGCCTACGACGACGAGACATCTTGAATTCCTTCTGATCGGGCCAGCGGCCCACATCCACCGACCGGCAGGGCGCGGCCCATCGGCGCGCGCCTGCCCGGGATTAGCTCACTTCGGACGCTTCGCGCCGTACTTCGAGCGGCTCTGCTTGCGGTCCTTCACGCCCTGCGTGTCGAGCACGCCGCGCAGCACGTGATAGCGCACGCCCGGAAGGTCGCGCACACGGCCGCCGCGGATCAGCACCACCGAGTGCTCCTGCAGGTTGTGGCCTTCGCCCGGGATGTAGGAAATGACTTCGCGCTGGTTCGTCAGGCGAATCTTGGCGACCTTGCGAAGCGCCGAGTTCGGCTTCTTCGGAGTCGTGGTGTAAACGCGGGTGCAGACGCCGCGCTTCTGCGGGTTCTGCTCCATGGCAGGGACCTTGCTCTTGGCCTTCTGCGGAACGCGACCCTTGCGGATCAGCTGGTTGATAGTGGGCATGAAGTACTCTTCACCTTGATTGTGGCACGGCCGGCAAAGGTGAAGGGTCAAAAGTCCGCCGGATGGATGGCTGCGGGCAAATGCCCCGGCCCAACCCTGCATGCGCAGGATCCCTCGGCGAGCCTGAAACGCTCCACCCGGGCAAACAGCGCCGGGTTACTTTGACGGGTTGCATGGCAGGCGGACACCACGATGATTCGCGCGCCCGGCCCAACGGCGAAAGCCCCAAGACCAACGGAAAACCGCCGCCCGAGGCTTGCATACGCACCGGCAATGTTCAGCTCTACAGACGATGGCAGGTCTTGCGACCCGATCGACCGAGAGCGCCATTACGAGGAAACCGCCGGAACGTCAAGGACAGGCCCCGCGCGGGCAGCGGCACGCAACAGCGAACAGGGCGTTCCGAACGGAACAACTCCGCCTCTTTAAATCCACTATTTTGGTAGAGATTTCACTTCGACGCGCGGTCGATCGATGGTATGTTGCATCATTACGATGATCGTCCCACCCCGGACGGCCGGGACAAACGGGACGACGCAAGCCGAGAGAGGTGTGCCGATGGTCCACGTTGATGAACACGGTAACTGGCGAACGGGCGCCGCCATGCGTCTGGTCGAAGGGAGGCTGGGCGGAAAACTGGGCGGAAAACTGGGCACGGCCGCCGCCGTGACGGCGCTGCATGTCGGCATCGGCATGGCGCTGCTGTCCACTTTCGCGGGCGGGGTGATCGCGGAAACGGTTCGCGATGCCTTGCCGACGATGTGGTTCGCCCCGCCTGCCCCTCCGCCCAAGCCATTGCCCACGCTCGAACCGAAAGCCGCGCGCGACAAGCAGGAGATCAAGGTTCCCGACAAGGGCATCGACCTCGACGCCGGCAAGGACCTGTTCCTGGGAGCCAGTGACAAGGTAACTCCCGTCGATCCGGGAACCCTGACGATCAGCGGAGGCGATCTTGGCGGCGATGTTGGCGGCCTCCGACCGACACCGACGCCCTCGCCCATGTTCACGCCCAAGGCGGCCCGTCCTCGCGGCGATGCCGGCCTGTGGATCACCCGCAACGATTACCCCACCCGCGCGATCCGTGAAAACTGGGAAGGCCTCACCAGGTTGCGGCTGGGCATAGGCGCCGACGGGCGGGTCACCGGCTGCGAAGTGATCGGCAGCAGCGGGCATGACGAACTCGACCGCGCGGCCTGCGCCAAAGTAAGCGCACGCGCCCGGTTCGATCCCGCCACCGACAAGGATGGCGCGAAAACCGCCGGCAGCTTTACCACAGCGATCCGCTGGCAGATCACCGACTGACCGCACGGGAAGGGGCGCCGCATCCGGGTCGGCGTCCCTTACCCGGCATTGGCGCTCCCGGGCACCAGCGTTCCCCGGCAACCTCGGCGTGCGCCATCACCGGGAACCGGTAAGGGTTCCGATCGTTGCGCCACCATATTCCAAGCCAATCGGGGGAAGCTTCATGACCTTTCGCATCAAATCCTCGCTGACTGCGGCCATTGCGGTCGCCGCCCTCGCCGCTACCTCGCCGGCGCAGGCGCGCGATTGCAGCAAGCGGATCAGCAAGACCGGCGGCGCGGTGATCGGCGCGGTCGGCGGTGCA
>APMI01001583.1_pt1 | contig 11786 bp, 6 predicted proteins | sample 667938 | NCBI WGS metagenome assembly APMI01 (sample SAMN01084076, study PRJNA167559) | wastewater metagenome | biome: Wastewater | place: Denmark: Ejby Moelle, Odense | collected 2011-11-28 | reverse complement strand
CATATATTGTATATTATATAGGTGTAAGCATATATTATAAATGCAATAACCAAAGAGAAAGTAATAGGAAGTGCACATCGTCACTCATAAGACAACGATGCGTTTTAGTCCACTCAGTAACGTCCAATGCAGCGCATGCGTTTCTGAAAAATCGAAATGGCACAATCTAATGATGCCAAGCTTGAATTTTATATGGAGCAAACTTCGCCCCAAACCTAAGCGAGCTCATCAATCTATAGAAGGCAGATTGAGCACACGATAGATTTCTAAATCAAAAGTAGAGCAAGAAGAACGTATATCAACGTAGACTTCTATTGCCGAAAGTTAAGTAAATAACAGCATGGCAAAGAGTCATCGCTTAACTTTTGCTTTAAGGCTCTCTGCTGACCATTTTCTTATTGGAAATGAGCTTCAGTTAGATGTGATTCAAATTAATTGCATAAATAATCGAGGATTTGTGGATGCTGAGTACCTATGGACCATCAAAAGGAATAACAATATCACTCACGTCTGTATTGAGGAAAAAAGTAAATTTACACCTTTTATATAGAGATTAGTATGCTTGTTGTCGTAGCTCAGACATAGGTCGCTATTTATACTTTTGACCAAAAAAAAATACCGAATGTACCCTTACATCCAACATTTATTATCCAGCTCGAATAGGAGCCCAGTTTTGTACATATAGTACGCGAAGGCAATATTTGCCTATTTTTTAAAGAGCATCTCTAAATTTTTCTTGCTGGATAGAACTTCAGACGAAGATACAACCGAAAATACTAGCTACCCTAAATTCCAGATAGTTCCTTTGAACTGTTTTTTGTACCATATAATTTCTAGAATCATGTCAGTGTATTCTTCGAATAGAAAATTAAAAAAAATAAGAACATTTTTGCTCTGTGGAATATGTAGTTGGAATTCACTCCTTCTTAAATTAAAAATCATCCAATTCAAAAAATATATGAAATTAAAAGTTCCTTAAGAGACAGTATTTCAATCAATAACTATTCAAAATAAATATTTTTGCTCAATTTAGGTAGTGAAATATTAGCGTTAAAGAGGGGTTACGTCCTTGACTCTGCAACGGTTAGCATAAAAAGATAATAATCGCAACTTTAATATGTTGGTAATGATATTCTATTGCATATAAGTCACAAGAAAATCTAAGTTTATAACTTTTCAATAAATCTTAATACAAAACCATTTAAAATTGCAGTTAAATCAAAAGATTCGATTAAAATTCATGGAGTAAATGAAAATTAAGAATTTTTTAAATCGATACCTATCTTGGCTAATGACTACTTGATAATATTTCAAAACAAGTAACGAACAAATTTGTTAAAAAATGGCTAATTACATTACTCATTTTATGTCACTCGAGCGCTATCTCGAGATTAGAAATTACTACAGCTATTTCCTAAAAATATACGAACATTCAAAACTCAAGATTCCCACTTTATCGAAAACTGTGACATGGCAGTAAAAATGGGCTTCACCATTAAACAAATTTACTTAGAATTATGGAGCCGCAGCTATCAAAATTCCAAATAAGATTATGATCTGTTGATTGCTACGAATGATTACCAAACTATAAGCGATTAAATTATTCGAAAGTTGAAAAAAATGTCAGTCAATTATACATAGATTGAGTATATCTAAAAATAATGTTTAAAAATGCTTCATTTTCGAGTATTCAGTCCAAAGTGCACTTTTGAAGGTGTAATGAATTATATGAGTTGTCACTTTTTCAAGAGAAAGTTAGAAATGTTCTATGAAATGGATTTCATGGAGAAAGGCTAAAAATCATCTGATGAAAAAAGTGAAAAACTAAAGATGACAATCAGATAGTATCAATTTTACAAAAATATGGAGATTAAAACTCAGCTTATTTAATATGTGAATCAATTCTGTCATGAAAACAAAAAATAGGTTGCAAAGAATATACGATTTCTGTTAAAAAGTTTCAAATTCGCATTTAGGATAATATATCAAATAATTTTAGAGTAAATAATAAAAAATGCAAAAAATGAACTGTTAAAACTTTTGATATAAATACCATAAATTTTGCCATTTGAACCTTAGTAAATTGAGAGACCCATCCACATTCCAATTGGTCTGTATCATGGAGTATGGCCAGAAATAAGTTTAGAGTAATGGAAAAATAGTCTTTTTGTTGATGCTATTACTACAATCGATAACAAATAAGTAATTCTTGAAGAAGTTGTGAAAAGTATTGCCTTTAAACGTAACTGGCTTTCACATCACGATATGATTACTCTCTCCATCGAAAATATTAAGAAAAATTAAGAAATTATTCGATCACCAAAGACTTTTTATTTTTTCATTGCTAAGCTTTTTGATCATATTAAAAATGAGGAAGTTCTTAAAGGGATTGTGAACTTTATTGAGTAAAAATATTGTAATTAGGCAGCTTTCATGAGAAAGTCTGTTAGAAGCGTGTTCAGTGATAATTCAAATATTAGAAGTAGTACAAGATCTGTAATGAGAAACGGATCTAAAATTGTAGCAATGCCTTAAAATATTAAAGGAAAAGTATTTTTACTTGAGAAAATTTACAGATTCTTTTAATCTAAAAATATTGTTCCTCTAAGAAATGGTAAATCATGCACTTTAAGCTAATTTTTCTAATTTGAAGACCCATAATTGATAAAACACTGTTTTGATAAATAACGTTCAATAAAAGGTCTATTATTAAAGGACATCAAATAAATTTATATGGCTTGTTTGAAAAATCATCACTAAATCTTTAATAAAGCACTTTTAAATTATTTCGTATCTGATTTGTCACAAATTTCAGATTTGAAGTACTTGCTAAACAGGATTAACAACTAAAAACAGCAATTTCATCGATAGAATAGGAACATGTATCCTGTACTAATCGAAGCCCTATAAAGGAAAATGATGATAGGCACAGGCAATGACATTCCAATAGATGAAGTATTAATTTATCTGGAGAATATTCCATTATATACTTCCGTACAGCAAGATGTGACATCTCTTGATACGCGAATTATGGGCATGCTAGGTGGCTTAATTTAAAACCCGACCCTCAGCGAACTCCATGCCGTACAAAGGGTGAACAAATAGAGTAATTATTTACGAGAGTGTCGCATAAATATGACAATTTACGATATTTTACATAACCCTGAAGATGTGTTCACTCGTCTTGTCGAGCATATTCTAGAAAATAGCTAAGATGAAGATTGGTAAAATATGTAAGCTTTTTAACATTTCTCGATTGGCAAAATGTCTGAAATTGAAGAATTTGCATCAATTGTGTATGTCAACCAGGAGCACAATGTTAATTACTAGAAGACCATCTTGTTTATCTACTTGGCTAAACTGTGCGAGAAGTTATAAAACATAAAGTATGCTAACTACTTACTTAACCAGGATCAATTTTTAAATCACTATCATGATTTTAGTGCTGAGGGACTAGTACAGTTCATGTATAAATGGAAGATGGTGTAGTAAAACTCCTACATTAAAAACTAAGCATATATAAATTAGTTGTTAGAGCTCTTGCCATAAAACTCAAGCACACGAATTTTCATCTACAATGAGCTACAATTCGCTAAGATTTTTTCGTGCTCTTACATATAAGTCACATTTCCAATAAGTGACAGTATCATCAACTATGAGGACATCAAACATTATGTTCATCGATTATGCATCTAAGAGGTCATGATGATTAGCATTGATAAAGTGTATTAAGTAGTGAAAAATATTCAAGATATCATCAGTGAGGAAATTTAGTACCAGGATGAACCGGCTAGATAATAAATCAGCATGGACCCTCAAAGTAAAGTCACTCGATATCAAATATACGAGATTTTCATCGTCAAGTACCTAAAAGAAAACAAAGTAAAAGAAGTTTTACCTCTCATTTAAACATTGATGACACTTGAAAAATCAAACAGTTCAAGTAATTATGATATTGTGTTCGCGATTCTATACATTTTACACATCGTGGGAGAACTTAATGAGGGCAATAAAGATAATTTGGTATAGTGCATCTGGTATTATTTTTACTCCCCTCGATAATTGTTGGACAAATTGGACTATATTGTAAATGAGCCTCTCAGTCCGCATTAACTTAAGAGCTATATTTAGCATACTCTGCATGAAGGACGAAATAAATATCTTGGGTATAATCCAAAAAATCCACTTTTTAATTCTCTTTACACTTCGGTCATTGAAACGAATAAAAATTACGAGAAGAAATTTATGGAAATGCTGTTAAAAGTTGCCAGGCATATTCAAGAGTCCAAAGAATAGTTTAAGGCGATCAAATATCATATAATAGTAGCCATGCTGTGCAATGACCCCTATGCTTTAGCTAAGTTTATTTACTGCAGCGACGAAAAAAATGTTAAGCCTATTAGATCCATACTCAGTTTTGCAATACTAGAGGATGTGTTTGAGCCATTTAGTCTACTGGAAGTTGGGCGTAGAGTATTCATGGTCTTGCTTTAGACCCTCAACAGACAGTATCCGATCGATATAGTGATAAAGTAGTTTAACTCTATTGAGCTTTTCAATGACGTTTTTATCGAAGACTATGTACCACCTGACTAAGATAATACTTTCTAATCAATAATGTGGAAGAGTGCTGAAGCCTTTAGGAAAAAAAAGCAATATTTGATGAATGATCAGAAAACAGGCAGTAAGATATTCAAAAATAGTATCAATTTAACGTAAAAGAAAAATAAAATTATAAAAATGTTTGAAAACGAATAAGAGTTAGGATAAAAATAGTTAAGCGAGTATATATTTTCAGATTCAGACAATCAATAAGAGATGGAAGCTGAAATTCGAGAGACTGGACTTCGTAAAAGCAAGGGCAGACTTTAATCTAAATTTATAGCAAAAAATTAGAGACATGCAATAATTGAATCAACACGTATTAAGAAACCATGTGCTCTTTATAAGTCAATACAGGGCTTTGGTCCACGTAAAACAAATCGTCTTTACGTTTCGACATCAAATAATGCCAGTGTTGGAAGTTCTAACCTAAAAGTAAGTGAGCTCAAGAATAAATCATCAAATAAAATTCGCTCATAGTAGAACATCGGAATATTAACTTTGAAGATGAATTATTCAGAAGAATATCATGATGATTAGTATCCTAAATCAGCATAAAAACTCGATATTGATAGTGAGGGTAAATTGTAAAATGTCGCCAGATCTTCACCATAAATTGATCCTTTTATCCACCCGAACTTAATGGAAATTCAGTCAATGGAAAGTGCTGAATTTGATCACTAACCTTTAGTAACAAGATCGCAAGATTATTAAAATTTAATGAAGCCAATCATGATTTAATCTCCAAGGGACAATCAAGAGGAAATTGTATAGGCATCTGAAAACTAGAAATCGTCAATTTATCAAATAAAAGTAAACGAAGTATAACTGTTATCAGAAGATTAATTCTAAAATGAATAATCAGTACATATGGATATTTAAAATAGTGCGAAAATGGATAAAAAATAACAAAGTTCAAAAATCTAAAAAAATGTGACAATAAATCGTAAACAATAATCGGAATTATAGAGCATCAGCATGCAGTTGATTAACGATAACAAAAGTATATAGCAAATTTATGGCGAGGAATTTGATTTATCATTGATTGATGGCATTACAGATGAAGATGAGCTCATTCAAATCATGAAAATAATGTATTAAAAGTGTGATAATCGACAAACTTTACAACTTATACTAAAAATAATGTAAAGAATAATTGAGACACGTCATCCGAAAGGTCTTCATTCTGAGATATTCCATCAAATAGTGAAGATTCAATAAGTACAATAAAAAATGCTTCCCGAAGTCGCTTTTCGTGACCTTTTGCCTAGTTCATCTTTATTACGAGCTTACTCAACTTCTCAAGATTTGTTTATGGATGTGTATACGAGCTTACGCAGGTATATCGGAAGTGAGAACATTTACACTATTTCGCAGTTCATTCGCAGAGTATTTGACAACCCTCAATTCGAGCAGCAGATCATCTGGGACTTCACTTTAGATCTCTGTTAAAAGATTTAAAGCAATACTCTCCAGGAGAGAGAATGGAATTTAGAAAAAATACAAGGTACTCTTCCCAAAGTAGAAATTGCGATCTGGAATAAAAATTTTGATTCCTTTAAAAAGAAAGTACTGTAGCCCGATTGCCGTGATGAACTACTTGAGATATTTTGTTAAGCTGCCAAAAATAGAAGAGAAGTAGACGATGCTATAATATTTTTGGAGAATGTGCAAAATGTGTACAATAGCGATAAAGTTGCAGAAACTTTACAAGCCCTTCTAAAATGATAATCTACTATATTTGTAAGCTAAGCAAAATATTAGAATACGGCAGTTTTTATATAACAAATTGTACATATCTTAACGATGTCAATCACAATTAGACCCCTCAGCGCTATATTAGATAAAGACACAGATGCAGTTGGCAAAGCAGTAACTATATTTTTATACGTAGGATCCGTATGTGGTGCTAGTGCTTGGTCAATAAAAGAAGAAGGGAAAACAATGTAAAGAAGGAGGCAAGAAGCCCTCGTGGAATTAAAATTTCTAGTTCACTGCCAAGGATACTATTCTCAATATTTAAGTCTGGGATAAAGATACGTTTACTCCTGATGACATTATGGGCAAAGGAGTATTTGATCTGAAGAAAATTTATGCAAGTCCGAACACTCCAATAACTGGTACTTACAAATATAAATCAGAATATATAAAGCTCACAAATTAGGATAAAGTCGCAGGTGAAATTTTGATTGAATTTAATTATCATGGACCAGCCCAAGGGCAACAGCAAGGACAATGGACACATGGTCAAGGTCAACAACAAGGAGGCAATCAAAATTGGGGACAGCCTCACCAAGGTCAGCAACAAAACCAAGGACAAGGGCAACAAAATTGGGGTCAGCCACAACAGGGTCAAGGTCAACAAGGTCAGTGGCCTCAACAAAATCAAGGGCAAGGGCAAAAGCCACCAAATCAGCCTCCAAACCAGGGAGGATCGAACAGTGGTGCCGGCTTTGTTCTATGAGTAGTGTAATCAATAATTCTTAATTATTAATTTAATAATTACAATAGGAGTTAGATTGTTTATAAAATAAAATGTAGACAATAAATACAGCAAACAATGTTATTTCACTATTAATTCTTCATAAATTATCTTCTTTGCATGGCCATGAGCTCCATTTATTCATATTTGTCTATGTCGATGAGCTGTTGCTCTAGAAATATTCGTAAACTTTAAGCAGAGTGCTTTCTCATTTCCTCACTTTTAACTCGCCGAACTCCTACTATCCTCTTTTTGCTGTCAATTATATCAACTTAGTAGTAAATTTGGCCATTTTCCACATAATAATTGCTGAGACTGCCAATGTGTAGTTCCTGTTTTTGGTTTTACTTCTATTTCTATTTTTAATTAGCTTTATTAACTTCTTTCTATTTTTATTTCAACCATGACTGCTATGTTCTTGTTATATTTTTGGATTTTTCCTCTCTCAAGTCGATGATATTCATTGGCAAACTTTTCTTTTTCAAAAAAGGCACTTAAGGGCCTGTTGGCTGTGTAGAAGGAGGTACTATATCACATTCATCGTCGTCGGGCATTATTACTGATTGAGAATAAGTTTGCCTGTTATTTTCTGCTTATCGTTGTCTCATTTATTTCCTATTTAATTATATCCGTTTGTGTGAACCTTAAATCTATGTCTCGCTTTTGGATTGTTTCTTATCTTTTTTAGATATGGGCTTTGACTGAGTTGGTTTTTTCTTTTTATATTAAATTTCGAACTCTTCGACAAGATGTTTGACTGTTTTCAGATTGGCCATACCCTCCCAGGTGTTGTGTTACGGCAGGTCCCAATCTTTCCATTTAATAAGATACTGCACTTCCTTATTTCTTATTCTCTATATTTGTAATATATGTTACCTTATCCAAAATGGCTTATACCTCAAATATATCATCCTGATTCATGAAAAACGAACCCTCGGATCCAACCGGTTGGCTTGATGAAGGCGATGGTGATGATGGTGATGGTAAAGAACTTGACTATGAACCGGGGTCGATCAGTAATTTAGACGAGGATGAATTGATAATGCCGGTCATTTTTTGTCAATCAATAATATAAACATATACAATGCGACTGATATTTTTATAACTAATTTAGTAATGCTCTTTTTCGGAGGGTAATTCAAATGTGGTATCAAGCAAAAAGCACTAAAGATATAAAATATGCTTAGATTATTTGTATTATTCACCTCTCCATTGCATCCAGTTTCGCTTTCTTGTAAGCTGCTAGTTTTGATAATTTAGGTACTTCAATTTTCTTTTCATTTGCAATGTTGAGAGGAGCTGATGCCGCCAAGGATTACAATGGGTTTGTAAATTATGATTTTTCACTTGATACCGAAACTGTAATTGAGTTTAGATCTTTAATATCCTTCTTTAATTAGTTCACTGCTTAGAACAATTTCTGAAATTATTTCTTCGATCGGTCTGTGCTTAGACGAGGGTAAGGTCGTGCGTTTTCATTGTTGGCTGAAGCACTTCGGTCTGTCTTTGCAGAAGTTTAAGATATTTTATGAAAATGTCTCCCTTCAGTAGTTTTAATCTATGATATTTTTGAAAGTGATTTCTATAGATTGACACTGTCATCGCAGAACACTTTCTTTAGTTCAAATAGACTGTCTTTGATACTTCCTTTTTGCTTAATTTAGCTCGGCTTAATTTCACTAATGCTCATAGAAGGGAAATCATTTGGCATCGAATCGTGTGATTTTAGTTATTTCAAGCAGTCCAAATTTAAGCTAAATGTTGGTTTATTCATCATGCTTTTCTTGTTATCATTCATTTTTGTCTAAGTATGAGTCTCGACTGTGTTATAATTCCTCAGGTAGATAACTTACTAAAATTTACTGATGATACCTCTTACAATATCGTCGACTTCCTTCTTCTGCCGAACATACTAATTTCTGACTAATTATTTAAGTTTAACAAATTATTCCTTAATTTTATTCAATTATTCATGAATGTACCGATGTTCTTGATCAAGTGAGAAGAGTACTTTGGTTGGAATATTTTGTTTCTATTATTGCTATTTCTTGTTAATTTTTACCAGCTGCTTCATCAACATTGTCGGTGAGGCTAGTTACTATTGTGAGCTTATTGATTGCCGTAATTTTGTCTGCAGTAAGTTCTGATCTGAATCACTGCGAGTTGGCGATCGTTTCTCAGTTTCTTCATTTTTTAAGAATGATGATTTCATTATGATACTACGCTCTGCCTATTTTGGTTAGGAAGCATCGTTGCTGGTGACTCTGGATCTGTTGCTCTTTAAATTCATGCTGCTTAGCTATGATATATTTGTTTGCCTCTTTGGTTCGTACTTTTTCGATCTCGATCTTTCTTGGCTTTGATTTTCATCGAGATTGGGACCTGATTGACTATTGATAAGTTTTTTCCACCTCTGACCTTGGAGTTGCATAAAGTATCTACTAATAATATATTTCAAAAGAGTGCACTGAAATCACCGTCAGACAATCTAGATATAATCTAAATTTAGGTCATAGTACAGGATCATGGCTTCCATTTAATGACCTCGATTGCCGCATCAACATAGCACTTATCGATATTTTTAAGCTGACTAATTTTACTTAAGTGCTTCTCTGCCAGATTGCGACCTTTTGGATTTTATGCTAAGCTCGTGATCAGCTGGACTGCATTCAGGACTGTTGCTGGCTCGTCGTCTAGTCGTTGGATTATAGTGTTGAATTTAGCTTATTCTAAAATTTATATCTTTCCTTGATTCAGTTGAGCCAGCGAGCAAAGTAAAAGACAAGCAGCCTCTCGCACTTGAGGGTCTTCGTCTTCTAATTTAGGAATTATATTTTTTATGAATTTTTTAGAAACAATGTCTTGCTTGCCATTTTAGTTAAATGAGATATTGGCTAATGTCATACACACATTATATCGGATCTTAATATAAAATTTGTTACTTTAGCTGATTTATGGTCTATCAAGTGAACTAATCTGATTAATATTTCAGTATTGAGTGCTTTGTGTGTCCCTTATTCTCCTTGCATTAACATTTTAAGCAGGCGAACAATATTATTTAGGACATCTTCCTGTTTTTACGAAATAAGTTTGTCAACGAGATCTTTGAGAATTTTATCACTGGCGAGCAAAACATCGAGGCCTTCAGTAAATTCTCCAAAGTTGATCAATCCTTTCGTTGCGGACAGTCGAATAGATTTTTCTGAGTCGTGAATGATGCTTTAGAAATCATCAATTAACTTTTTGAGAATAATTTGTTTTCTTCCAAATGGCGAGTTGCATATTTTAGTCTATACTCACTCTAAATGTACAATGCAGTTTGTGGCGAGTTCTCTAATTGCTGTGTTGGTGTTTTTAATGTGCTTAAATAATACGGAAATGAGATCTGAGCTTTTTAGACACAGGTCCACATTGTTAGCTCTAGAATAAATAAATGTATACAATGAGAAGTCTTCCTCAACTTGCTTCAGAATCTTCTATTTGAGTATATCGGACTCATGCTGTAACTCATATGTGAATTTGGTATATCGATGGTCTCCGTATGCGAATTGAATAGTATTGACTGGACTTTATACATAGTCTTCGCGCACTCTATGATGAGAGATAAGTTGATCTGAGCGTAGTTTTTAGTGCATTTTCTATATCTGATTTGTATGCCTATGTGCTAAGTAAGTTATAATTTTAAGACATCATGCTATTCTAGTAATTAGTTAGTTATTGAAACAATAATAACAATTACTTTGCTTTCATTAAATAATAACACATCAATTTGAGAAATTTCTCATTAGTACTATAATATATATTTCGTAAGCAGAGTTGGTATGGATAAGAAAGTAATTGAGGAAATAAACTTCAGAGTGATCGCTAAGCAAATAAAAAACCTGTAGAAAATTATGTTTACTGTCTCCTATGCAGTTTTAGCCTCCTATGACAAAACTACTAACATGTGGACATATCTTAAATTCAAAGGTCCTCTTTTTCTAGTTGAGGACAAACTTAAGCAGAAGAAATTAGTATTGCTCAACCAGTGTGCAGCTAGGAAGGACTACTTCCAGCCCGTTCTTTAAAGTCATCATTTTGAACTCAATGATTTAGGAGCTGGCGGGTATATGTTAAATTTTGGAGCAGAAGATTCAATTACGGGTTGGAATATCAAAGGAATTTGGACTCAGGACCAAAATATTAAATCAATTTTCAGATCACTAACTGAGCACAGCAAATGATTAAGTCATATTGAGTAATTATTTACAAAATATTAGCAGATATAAAATCATAAAAAACTATCGGATATTTGGTTAATACCTTTAGAGTAATCATTAGTTGAATACCCGCATGCCAGCATTCCATTGTAATCTTATGTATCCGTATGAATTTATTTTAAAAATATTGGCATATTAGTCCTATCAATTTGACTCTCAATAGTGTTGCGTTTCTTATGCAGATGTTCGACTAATCTATCCAGATCTTTCTGATGAGTACTATTGAATACAGTACTTGATTAACCTAGCAAGGCTGCCAAAATGTGTGTCATATCTTAATCTATGTCTGCATACTTCTTTTCTTCAGTTCGAATTTTGTTTCGAAATTTGGCCTCTACTTCGAATCTGGAGTTGATATCATTTTTTAGTTTTTATTTGATTGTTTTAAATCGATGTTATTTTGTTTTCTTTTTGCAGAACTAACACTGTCGATCATAGTTTAG
>APMI01006557.1_pt1 | contig 11793 bp, 9 predicted proteins | sample 667938 | NCBI WGS metagenome assembly APMI01 (sample SAMN01084076, study PRJNA167559) | wastewater metagenome | biome: Wastewater | place: Denmark: Ejby Moelle, Odense | collected 2011-11-28 | reverse complement strand
GCTGAATATCCATTTGATAATCGGGGGTAAGCGGCTCTTCTTTTACCTGCACATTATTAATAGCAGCACAAACGCTGTACATGCCGTAAGTAGGAGGGAGCGTTATGATGTTGTCCACACCGGGTTCGCAGAAAATGCGTATCAAGACATCAATAGCTTCATCGCTTCCATTGCCGGCGAAAATATGTTCAACCGGAATTCCTTTAATTTCACTTACTCGCTTTTTGAATGCTATTTGTAAAGGATCGGGATATCGGTTCAGTTGCTCTATCTGATTTTCGATATTCAAAGTTGTGGGCGAGCCTATTGCATTTTCATTGGCATCTAACATTACACTGGCGTTACCAGTGAACTCGTGTCTGGCGGTAGTATATGGTGCCAGCGATTTAATGTTCTCTCTTATTAAGTATTCTAAATTAAAGTCCATGTATTCTTAATTAATCATTATAGTTGCCAGTTTTTGTATTAGAAAGAAAGCTGCTAATTAGTGAGGATCAGCTATTCGTTACTTAGCGTGCGTAGTCTTATTTTTACTGCTTCGCTATGTGCCTGTAATCCTTCTGCTTCGGCCATTGTTGTTACGGTTTGAGCAATATGCTTTAAGCCGTCCTTCGTTAATTGCTGGAAAGTAATTTTCTTGTAAAAACTATCGAGAGATACACCGCTATAGGCCGTTGCATAACCATTGGTAGGTAGTGTATGATTGGTACCACTGGCATAATCACCTACACTTTCTGGCGAGTAGTTCCCTATAAAAACCGATCCTGCACTGCTAATTTGTTTGAGTAATGCCGTATTGCTTGCACAAGCCAATATTAAATGTTCGGGAGCATAGAGATTTGAAAATGCAACTGCACTTTCAAGCTCCTTAAGTACTATTAGTCTGGCGTGTAAAAGTGCTTGAGTTGCAATATCTTTTCGTGGTAGTAGTGCTAATTGCTTATTTACTTCAAGTTCCACGCTTTTTGCCAGATTGAGTGAGGTGCAAGCCAATATTACTTGAGAATCGGGGCCATGTTCTGCCTGAGCCAAAAGGTCGGCTGCAACAAACGCAGGTACGGCATTGTTATCCGCAATCACCAATACTTCTGATGGCCCTGCTGGCATATCAATGGCGACTTTCGTTTGAAGAATTTGCTTGGCCGTTGTTACATATTGATTGCCGGGACCAAAAATTTTATAAACCGCAGGTATGGACTTTGTGCCATAAGCCATTGCTGCAATAGCTTGTGCACCACCAATTTTAAAGATTTTCTTTATACCGCACAATGTAGCCGCATAAAGTATGGCATCATTTACTTTGCCATACTTGTTGGGTGGTGTGCAAAGAACCACTTCTTTACAACCTGCAATCATTGCGGGAATTGCCAGCATGAGCACGGTAGAAAAAAGAGGAGCGGAGCCTCCAGGAATGTATAGACCCACTTTTTCAATGGGCCGGCTCTCGCGCCAGCAAGTAATTCCTTTTGCAGTTTCTACTTTCTCAATACTGGGTTTTTGAGTAAGATGAAATTTTTTAATATAGCTTTTGGCCTGTTGAATGGCTTTTTTTAGCGATAAACTAATTGTTTTAGACGCTATTTCAATTTCTTTGGATGAGACCTGTAAATGCTTTAAGCTAACCCCATCAAATTTTTGTGCATAATTCTTTAATGCAGCATCTCCATTGTTGGCTACGTCGTATATGATCTCATTCACTGCTGCTTGTATAGAATTGCTATTTTGCAATGGTCGTTGGCAGATGGATGGCCAGTTTCTTTCTGAAGGATATTTGTGTAGTTGCAAAGTATTTATTTTTGAAATTTGCAGACAAAAAATTGCGTATCTACGTAAGGCATTCGATAACCTATTTTATTAAATTTCTATTATTTCTATTTGTATCACTATTCAATAATTTTTTCGATAGGCAAAATTAAGATCCCTTGCGCACCGGCAGCTTTTAATTTTTCAATGACATTCCAAAAATCATTTTCGCCGATCACAGAATGGATAGAGGACCATCCTTCCTGAGCCAGAGGCACTATTGTAGGGCTATTGATTCCGGGTAAGTATTTGCATATTTGTGCAATGCTGTCATTTGGTGCATTTAGTAGCACATATTTAGTGTGTTTGGCCTTTTTTACAGAGCGGATTCGAAAAAGAAGCTGATCTAAGAGTTCTTGCTTTCTTTGAGAAAGATTTTTTCCAGAAATAAGTACTGCTTCAGACTTTAGAATGGTTTCACATTCATATAGTTCATTGCTAAATAGTGTGCTTCCACTGCTTACAAGATCACAAATAGCATCGGCCAATCCTATGCGTGGCGCAATCTCCACAGAGCCGCTAATTTCATGAATATCAGCTTTAATATTATTTTCACTCAACCAGTTGCTAAGTATAACCGGGTAGCTGGTAGCTATTTTTACCCCATTAAGCTCTTGCAAATTGTTCAGCCTTTTTCCCTTAGGTAAAGCAATTGACAAACGGCATTTCCCATACCCAAGTCGCTCAATGATGTTGGTAATTTTGTTTTTTTCTAGTACCACATTTTCGCCAACAAAGCCAATGTCGGCCACTCCGTCCTGTACGTACTCGGGAATATCATCATCGCGCAGAAATAGTATTTCTGCATCAAAATTGTCAACACTAATTTTTAGTTGATTATTTCCTGCAGGTACATCTATACCACATTCTTTCAGTAGCTTCATGGAACTTTCGATAAGTCTTCCCGATTTTTGTACTGCAATTCTTAGCTTTTCCATTTTGTTTGTGTTTTATTGAGTCTGCGAATTTTTTAAAATAAAAAAGGCTTACACTGTGTAAGCCTTTCTATATAAATTGATACATAGCACCATGGCCTACTGTTGTAAGTATGCAAAATGATGATGAGTATGTATATTGTTTATTTTCATTGCGATGCAAATATATAAGTTTTTATAAAAAAAACAATAGTAAAAGTAAAATCAAGTAGATGTTCCATTATTTTTTAGAATCAAAATTCAGTTTTGAGTGCAAGGGGGTCCTATTTGTCTTGTAGTTTGATAGACAATATCGGCAACAAATATTAGTTATGAATGAATGTAGATAAGCCATTAATACAATTTTTATGTCCCGTAGCGAGGTGGCGCCTTCTTTGTGAGATCAATTATTTTCACTACTGTATATGCTTAGGTTCCTTTAATTAGGTTGAACCTTCATCGTTTTAATAAAAGGCTTCTTGAAGTACTCCAAAATATTCGTCAAACCATTTCATTTTTAAGTTTCCTTCTTCTTTTGGTCTATTTCTTTTACCAATATTTCGGGCAAGTGCTTTTTGGACAATTCCAATCCCGTTGCTTTTTCATAATCAGCTATGATATCTTGTTGAAAGTTCTTGATAAATTCTAAGGCTTCAATACGATCCTTGAGCTTTTTAATCTCATCATTTTTACTCATTCCTTGTTTTTTTGGGATAGGGAAAACTAAATTATTCTATTCAATAACTGATTATGCTTCCGGAATTGTTATGAACAGAAGCCGTCATAGTGAAGTAAAATTTTGCCATTTAGAATCCCTTTAATATGCTTGCTTTAAAGTCGGAGCTACTTTTTGGTACATCTTTTTTTAACAGAATAACCGTTTTGTCAATGCCATTGATTGTTTGTTACATTGCCTAATTATTGGTCAACCTATTTTTGGGCTTGTCAGTAATTCTTATAATTTTTTTTGCTTTCAACTTTTCTTTATTTCATCTCAACAACTTTAAAGTAGTCTGCCAATAGGAGCGATTGGGGTCCGGCATTAACACCACATGCACTTAATGTGTTTTCATTCACATAATTCATGCTATACACTTGGGTGCCATTGATAAAAAAATACAATACGCCGTTTCGCAACTCAATACGCATAACATTAAAGTCATTTTTTTTCACGGCATTGCTAACAGTCCAATCTTTATAGACGGTAGGGTCGGTGTTGTTGCCATTAGGAAATCCGAAAATAATGAAATCTCCATAGTTGCTCATCATAAAATTAAAACCAATTCCTTTTGGCACATTTGCACCCCAAGTAAGACCACCACCACTACGACCAGTTCCATTATTTCTACTGGCTTTGATCCTGGTTTCAATTGCAGAAAGTGTATTTGTGCCACTTAAATTTGGGGCTATTGTGTAAAAATAATATGAAGATATTAGCGAGTTGTTAATATTAAAATAGCCATTTTCAATACTCGTAATTACTCCATTTTCTACCTGCCCAATCGGCCACTTCCCATCATTTTCGTTGAAATCTATTTGGTATTTAATAATCTCTTTTGACGCTATGTCATCATCTTTGCTACAGGATTGTAAAAAAAAACTAATGCTTACTAAAATTAGAAATGCTACATTTTTCATTTGTTAAATTTTAAAGGGTTAATGGCCGGGTGAAATGAGTCAAATAATCATTCTTTTAGGTATCAAGAATTTTTATGGTTCATTTCCTAACTCAGAATATTTATACTGCAAAACTATGTCGCCACAGAAGGCAAAACAATACTCCCAAAGGAGTATTTTTAGCTATATAGAATGCTCTCTGCCAGAATATTTACTATTATTACGCTATGAATTTTCATCGGCTGATTTTTTTTATTTTTATTTTGTGCTGTTCACAAGTTGTTCACGCACAAATAGTGGACTCGGATAATCTGGCAATGAAACTGAAAAATGCCCGAACCATTTCTGAAAAAGCAGAAATATATTTTAAAACGGGTGATGAATTGGTCTTTTCAGATACGGTGCAAGCGGTAGCTTATGTGCAAAAAGGCCTGGCTTTGGTAAAAGAGGATTTATTTTACCAAGGAGTGGGGTATTTTTATTTAGGTCGCGTGTACATGGAGTTTTCTCCTAAAAAAGCAGCTACGGCCTTCGACAATGCGATCCATTTTTTTCAGCAGATTAGTACCCGAGAATCTTACCTCTATCAAAGCAGAACCTGGACAAACAAGGCGGTGATGGCGCAAGCAAAGGGAGACAATGCAACCTACATCAACCTGTGTTTGGAAAAGGGAATTCCATTAGCAGCTAAAGGTGGAGATAGTTTGCGTGTGGCAGATGGCTATACAAATGTGGCTTTGCCCTTTTTGAACTACCAACAATATGACAAAGCTATTTTGTATCTGGATAAAGCGGCTATAATTTTTAAAAAACTTGCACCCAATGACCTCAGACAGGTAGATGTGTATAGCAATCTGGCGAAGATTTATATTTTGCAAGACCAATTAACCGAAGCAGGAAACAATCTACAACGCGCAGCATCGGTTCTCAAACAAGAGCCAACTTCTCTCTATGCACCCAATTACCATACAATTGAAAGCATGTATCTCATTCGCCTTAAAAAATGGAAAGATGCAGAACAATCTATAGACAAAGGACTTGCGATTGCTGAAAAATATAAAAACCGTAGCGAAACCAGGCAATTGCTCTACCAAAAAGCAATGCTCTATAATGGACAAGAAAATTGGTTGGCGGCAAAAAAAGTATTGCTAAAAATGTATGAGGAAGGCTATATAGAACTGATTACGGATAAACAAAAGCTTTTTAAAGATCTTGCAAAATTGGAAAACGAGTTGGGCAATTTTCAGCAAGCGTATCAGTGGATGGTGAAACAAAATGAAGTTTCAGAGCAAGCCTATGCCCAGCAAACAAAAGAGAAAATTGCGGATCTTGAAACCAAATACAATTTTTCTCAAAAAGAAAAAGAACTACTATCGGAGAGAGCAAAAGCGGAAAAGCAAAAACAGATTGTGTGGCTAACTATTTTATCTGCCGCAATTGCCTTGGTTGGCCTTTACTTTTGGTACAGAAACACTAGGTTACGAGCGGTGCAAAAGCTAAAACAACAACAGCAGATAGAATTAGGAAAAGCACTATTAGAAGGCGAAGAGCGTGAACGAAGACGAGTGGCAAGAGACCTACACGATGGGTTGGGCGGTATGTTGGCAGGCATCAAATTGACACTTTCTCTGATGATAGAACAAAGGGAAAATCTTGAAAAAAAAGAGCTGAAACAAACCGTAGATGGGCTTGGCTATTCGGTGAGCGAACTAAGACGAATCTCTAGGAATATGATGCCAGAGGCGCTTTTACAAGCCGGGCTGGAAATTGCTTTAAAAGCTTTTTGCGCAGAAGCAACACTTCCTGGTCTCAAAGTGAACTTTAACGCGTTTAACCTACACGAAAATTTTGAACCTTCTGTAAAACTGATGATCTACCGCATCATACAAGAGCTTGTTTACAATGCCCTGAAACACGCAGAAGCATCAAAAGTGATGGTGCAATGCAGCCAATCTGAAAATTTTTTCTTTATCACAGTTGAGGATAATGGAAAAGGTTTTTTGCTAAACACCATCCCAAATACCAGCCAAGGATTGCGCAATATTCGTAACCGTGTGCAGCTACTAAACGGGAAAATAGATATAGAAACTTCAGCAGAAGGAACAAACATTAATATTGAATTGTATGTGGGACAATAAGGGAAAAATTCGAGTGGTGATTGTAGATGATCATCCTTTGGTGATTGAAGGATTTAAAAATGTGATACAAGGAAACGATCGGTTAGAATTGAGCGGGCAGTTTGGCACAGCAAAAGCATTTTTAAATTTTACAGATTTGCATACGGTTGATCTGGTTTTGTTAGACATCACACTGCCAGATGGCAATGGGATCCAAATCTGCAAAGAATTGAGAAAAACATACCCGGCTCTTATAATACTCGCCATCAGCAACCTGAGCGAACGCAGCATCATTAAACAAATGCTTCATAGCGGTGCAAATGGCTACATGCTTAAAACAACAGATGCGCAAGATATTTTACATTGTATTTTCGAGGCGTTAGATGGCAATTTAGCCCTTTGCAAAGAGGTGACAGAAAGCTTTGATCTCGAAGAATTAAAAGATCCTGAAGAAATTCCGGAACTAACAAAAAGGGAGAAACAAATTCTTCAATTGCTGGCAGAAGGTAAAAAATCGGCAGAGATTGCTAAAAAATTATTCATCAGCCCACTAACTGTGAAAACCCACCGCGCTACCTTGCTACAAAAATTTCAGACCGGCACGCTGGTAATTGCAATCAACAAAGCAAAAGAGTATGGTTTGCTCTGATAAAAGTTAGATATTTTATTGGTCAGTATTAAGTTTAAGCTGTAAGTGTAACTCCTGTCCAGTCGCAAATAACGGTATCTAATTGCTACATTGAAAAAGGCAGGACTCACTAACTCGTTTATAGTCCAGTAGCTTGATCTTTATTTGGCTACAATAGGAAGATAGTTGAAGCGAAATTGCTCCTCAAAGAGAAAATATAATCTCGGTTCCGCACATCAATACACATCGGATAGAAAAATACATAATGAACATTTTACTATCATTACTGACGAAAATGAAAACAATTGTAATAGAAACGATACAAGATCGCAATAGTGGTTTGAACAAATCAGTGGCAGGGGTAAAGCCACTGTTCAGACTAAAATCGTCAATGCTTTGACTTCATGTAAGGAGCTCCTACACACTATTACATCGAACAATAGAAAGGAGTTCTCAAATCATCCATATATTCTAAAAGACCAACATTGATTATTATTTTGCCGATCCCTATAGCTCTTGGCAACGAGGTTTAAATGAATATACAAATAAGCTTTTACAACAATATCCACCCAAAAAATCAAACATAAAGCAGTTTAATCTACAAGATTTCCTGAATGCACAAAACAAACTCAACCACAGACTCGGAAAATATTTAAACTATAAAGCACCTCTTCAAATCTTTATTGCTAATTTTAATCCTAATTAATTAACCGTTGCACTTGCAACTTGAACCTACCCCTTATGAACAACAACGATAAGCAACCTTTACTTGTTAAGGAAACTGACAGTTCTGCTACAGAAACCGCTACCCATATTAATATTATAGATAAAACAAATTATAACGAAGAAGGAATAATTGGTCATGGAGCGTTTCGATATAAAGTAAATAAAACATGGGGAGACCTTGACCCTGCAAATACACCAGTGCAAAACTGTCATGAAATGGTGCAGGACTCAAAAGGTAGATTAATCATGCTTGGAGATGAAGTAAAAAATAATATTTTGGTGTACGACAAATCCGGAAAGCTGCTTGATGCCTGGGGTACGAAATATTCTGGCGGTCATGGATTAAGCTTGTCGAGAGAAGGGGAGGAAGACTTTTTGTTTATTGTAGATTGCGGATATTATAAGGGTGGCCTACAATCGGGCTCTGTTTATAAAACCACTATTGACGGCGATCTTGTTTTTTCATTAGGTCATCCAGTAACCATCGGTGTTTATAATGATGATGAAAAATTTCAACCAACAGAAATAGCCGTTGCGCCTAATGGCGATTTTTATGTGGCAGATGGCTACGGCTCTGATTATATTATTCAGTACAATCACAAAGGTCAATATATACGGCATTTTGGTGGGCATAACAATGCTAACCCCAACCACAATTTGAATCAGGCACATGGAGTTGCCGTTGATACACGCGATCCTGCAATGCCTAAATTGATTTGCACTTCACGCCGCGATAACGCCTTTAAATTTTTTACACTTGATGGTCAATATCTTGAAACAGTCAATTTACCTGGTGCCTATGTCTGTCGCCCTGTTATTAATGGTGAAAATGTTTATGCAGGCGTTTGCTGGTCCAATTTTAAAGATACCGGTGAAATGAATAGTGGTAGGTCTGGCTTTGTAACTATTCTCAATAAGGACAATATAGTTGTTTCAAACCCTGGTGGCACAGCACCTATATACAAAAATGGCGTATTACAGCCCATGTTTTCGGATGGAGGAATTTTTTATCATGGACACGATGTTTGTGTGGATGATGAAAGGAATCTGTACGTATGTCAATGGAATGCCGAAAAAACATATCCCATAAAATTGGAAAGACTTTAAGCTGTTCTATTTTTCGGAATAACGAGGCAAAGGTTTTTATAAAAGGTAGATTCAAGTTGCAAGAGCAACGGTTAGTAAATCCATTTTTGTTTTTGCAAAACATTATATATTTTGCAGATACATTTTAATTAGGCATTTGTTTGTATAGTCGGTTTGCAATTGGCGTGTTATTGCAAAGTAAATGTGTTGTTATTAATATGTTGTAACCCCTATTCTGTCATACAAAAAACAAACTAACAAATGAAATTCATTCTACTTCATCTGCGGCTCTTCATTGCTTTGTGTACTATAGCTCAATTCAAACATTCTTTGTCTATCATTAATACAACCATTTATTACGATTTTAAATTTTAAAACCAAACTCATGCAATACTTTTTTAAGTCCATCCTTTTATGGCTCCTATCTTTTGTGGTATTGATGGTAAATGCGCAAAAGATAGATTCGGCCTATATTGCAGCTAACTACTCACTAACTGAATATGAAATTCCGATGCGCGATGGTGTAAAACTATTTACAGTAGTTTATACCCCCAAAGACCAATCTAAAGCCTATCCGTTTTTAATGAATCGTACTTGCTATAATGCATCAGGTTATGCACATTATAATTTTGGAAACCATCCTTCAGATTTTATGGTACGGGATGGTTTTATTTTTGTTTTTCAGGATGTGCGCGGCAGATATATGAGTGAAGGGGTGTTTAATAATATGACCCCAAATATTTCTGGAAAAAATCCCAAAAATAAAAAGGCTATCGATGAAAGTTCCGATACGTATGATACCATTGACTGGTTGCTAAAAAGCATTAAGGGTAATAATGGCAAAGCTGGGATTATGGGTATTTCCTATCCAGGATTTTACGCAACAGCTTCGCTACCTGAAGCACATCCTGCATTAAAGGCCGTATCACCGCAGGCACCCATTTCTGATTTCTTCTTTGACGACTTCCACCACAATGGTACCTATTTAGAAAGCTACACACCCGCTTTTCCAGTATTTGGCATTCAAAAGCCTAAAAAGACCAAGGAAAATTGGTTCGATACCGAAATGATGCAATTTTTTTCAAAGCCGGTACCCGATGGCTATCAGTTTTATTTAGATATGGGTGCTATAAAAAATATTACCGAAAAATATTATAAAAATAATTTCTTTTGGCAGCAAATAATAGACCATCCTAATTATGATACTTTTTGGCAAATGGCAAAAGAGGAATATTCTCCCCCATCTTAAAAATATACAACCTGCCGTAATGGTAGTGGGTGGGTGGTTTGATGCAGAAGACTTGGCAGGGCCTTTAAAAACCTTTAAAGCCATTAATACTAGTTCTCCTGCCACCAATAACACCATCGTTATGGGGCCTTGGGGGCATGGCGATTGGGCTAGAGAAAATGGAAAATCCACTCATAACCATATCTATTTTGGCGATAGTATTTCCACTTATTTTATGCGAGATATAGAGCTTCCTTTTTTTCAAAAGTATCTAAAAAATAGTGTAGTGGCGGCTCCTCCCAAAGCATTGATGTTTAATACCGGTACAAAGGAATGGGAAAGATTCGATCAATGGCCGCTGCAAAATATGGCAGATATTAGCTTATATTTTAATCCAGATTTTTCTTTAACAACTAAGAAAAGAGTTTATGACACCGCATACACTTTTTCGTATATTAGCGATCCCTCAAAACCTGTTCCATATCGGTCGCAAATAGAAGGGCTTACTTTTACGCCTCGCTTATTTATGAGCGATGACCAAAGAGAAGCCGGTAGAAGAACGGATGTGCTTACTTTTAAAACTGATGTACTGACAAATGATATAAAGTTGTCGGGAGAAATTTTAGCAAAACTAATAGTATCCATGACCGGAACAGATGCTGATTTTATTGTAAAATTGATAGATGTGTATCCTGATACTACGCCAAGAAACGACTTCAATCCATCTAATATTATAATGGGGGGATACCAGCAATTAGTACGCAGTGAAGTGTTTAGAGGTCGATTTAGAAATAGTTTTGAATATCCTGAACCGTTTACTCCCGGCAAAAAGGAGTCAGTAAACATTCAATTACAAGATGTGTTGCATACTTTTAAAAAGGGGCATCGTATTATGATTCAGATTCATAGTACTTGGTTTCCTTATATTGACAGAAACCCTCAAAAATATGTGGACAATATATACAAAGCCGATGATAAGGATTTCATCAAGGCTACCATTACTATTTACCCCGAATCTGTAATAAACATAAATGGGAAATGATAGAAATGGTGTAGAATTTTTTAATTGCATTTATTTGCAAACGATGTAAAAATTAATATACAAAGCTATTTTGTGATATAATATTATCTTGGAAGTTGTTTGAATTTTTATTTTTCCACAGAATAATGTTATAAAAGCCATCCATGTTTCAAGGAGCTTATCATATTTAATAAGCAATGTTTTAAATGTATCCATTCATGAGTTTGCCTGTTCAATCTTTATAAACAGGAAGGCAGTTCAACTATGTATAAATAAAAACGAGGCAAATTATATCTGCCCCGTAGTAAATGTTTTCACAACGGAATAATCCTTATTGTGAATTGCTTTCAAGTAATGTGAAAGTAGAAAAAATTTTGTAATTTCCAAAAAATTAGCACAAAAACTAACTTTATATGAATAAAAAAGTATTAGGATTGGATTTGGGAACGAATAGCATTGGCTGGGCTTTAGTAGAACAAAATTTTGAGCAAAAAGAAGGAAAGATTTTGGGAATGGGAAGCAGGATTATTCCGATGGATGCGGCTATTGTGGGCGATTTCGACAAAGGAAATTCTGTGTCGCAAACTGCGGAAAGAACAGGATATCGAGGAGTAAGACGACTTAGGGAACGTCATCTTTTGAGAAGAGAAAGA